>UMGV01017999.1_pt1 | contig 31527 bp, 25 predicted proteins | sample 1965361 | NCBI WGS metagenome assembly UMGV01 (sample SAMEA4836081, study PRJEB28245) | human gut metagenome | biome: gut microbiome; material: fecal sample | place: Denmark | collected 2008
TAAATAATGTTAAACTATAGTGTTGCGGAATTAAGGATATTTATTTTTGGGTAGAATTTATTAACCCCAAATATGCAAGCCTATGAAATCAGCATGTGGTCTTGACGTGCACAAAGATAGCGTTTATCTTTGTATTTTGAGTGAGTTTGGAGAACTTATTGAAAAAGCTATTAATTGTGATTGAATATCTTATGAAAATGCTATTCACGTTCAAAATCATATTGCACACCATTGTATCCAAAAGTAAGCTTAGATGGCGACAAGAAATGGATATCAACTTTATGTTCTTTCTCGTGATAATCAGAGCCATCACTCTTGATACAAGAAATGATAAGTTTTCCATTCATCACTCGCCACGAACGAAGAGTGATTCCATTTAAATCACCAACATTGCTTGCAGCACCATCTTCGTCAAGTCGCATACCATTGCCACTCTTATCAGAAAGCAACCAAAGACCTTGAAGTTCTGTTATATTGATTGCGCTTTTTATGTTTTTGCTATTTAGCTCAACCATGATAGCAAGATTTTCCTTTGGCTTCATGGTTCCGAATGATTGTTGAGTATTTTTTAGTAGAGTTGTTGAATATACCAACTTCCGCTGAGTTTGCATGTTAGTAACATACATGCTGTCGCCCTTAATCGCATCAAGCACTACATACATCGTTGAGTCCTTAGGATCTGGGTTAGCTTTGCGAGCAGCATCAGCCTCAGTACGTTGAGGAGCAGAATTGCTACATCCGCTACAAGCATTAAATCCTAATGTTACAATCAATAATACAAAGTATAATCCAATTACTTTCATTTCTCAACAGTATTATCTTTAAAAGGGGGGGGGAGAAATGGAGCAACTCCATCTCCTCCCCCCAAATTACATATTAACTATTTTATTTAGATCGAAAAAGCCTAAAATTACTTATTTTCCTTAACCTTTACGTAGAATACATACTCCTTAGTGTTACCATAGAAGTCTGTTACGTAGAAGCCAAACTTAATCTTAGATGATGTGATAGAACCTACACCACCAGGTACATCCTCGTTAGTAACAACCTTGATACCGTTAGGCTCTACAGTAAAGCTCTTGAACAAGCTTGCGAACTGTGTATCGAGCAACTCAACCTTAGTTTCCTTGATACGGCTATCCTTAGCTGTGCCGAAGTAGTAGATCTTGTCTACTGATGATGTAGAAGGGTCGTCAGCAGAAATCTGATTCTCGGTGATGGTGATAGAGTGGTTAGGATATTCTACCTCGTAAGCATCCTGATTGAACTTAAAGTCTGCCCAAGCGATAGCACTCTTGAATACAACCTTAAAGTCTGTTGGATCATACCAGAGCGACTTAACGCCGAAGCATTCAACAGCAGCCTGCAATGTGTACTCATGCTCTTCACCGAACTTAACAGCAGCAGAAGGAACCTCCATAGTGTAGTCGGTAGCAGCAGATACATAGTTGAGTCTCCAAGTGTTGATTGGCAAGTACTTAGCATACTTAGCAACATGTGAAGGAGTTGAGATATAATCTTTCTTATCGGTATAATCGAAGCTAATTACACAACCATCAGCGTTGTTATAAGGAGTATTGAATGCTGCAATGATGTTGTATGTAGCATTATAAACACCAGCGGTTGCAGTTGCCTTATGGTGGTTAGCCCATGCAGTAAGCAACTTACCCTTAAGAGCCTTAGCATCATTCATATCAGCATCGAATGGAGTGAAGAATGCTGGGTTTGGCTTGATAAGGTCAGCGTGGTGGTTAGGATACTTCATAGTGAACTTAATAGGCAATACACTTACTGTGTTACCATTCAAGTCGTATGAACGCATCTCAAGGTTATAAACCTTCTCAACCTCAACATCAGCAGGATCGTAAACCAAGATCATATTCTTGATAGACTGCAAGGCAGTAGCACCCAAACCATTTACAGATGCAGAAGCATGACCATTCATGTTGATAGTAGCAACAGCTGTAGAAGCGGTCCAACTTGGAGTCTTTTTGTCAGTATAGAATTCAACCTTCTTAAGCTTCAAACCATCCTTAGCAACAACTTCAATCTTATTTGTGTTCTTATACCAAAGCTTGTTAGAAGCATCAACCTTGATACAGTTAGCCTCCAACTGGAAGTCGGTCTTAGAATCAGCATTCAAGCCATGAATTGTTGTGTTCTCACCTGAAGCATAAGGAGTATGTACGATATCCATGCCATCCTCGTTGAAGAGAGTCTTAACAAACATCACCTTGATATCCTTAGAATAGATAGTACCATTGTAGTTCTGGATGTAGTAACGGAATGTTACAGTAGAACCTACGAATGAGTAATTACCTGAAGCATCAGGGATATTAACAACGATATTGTCGAAGTTCTCGTTATCCTCCTCAAAGATAGTATTGAGCACACCCTTATTTGCATCGTTGATAGCCTTCAACAATGAAGTAAGAGTATTACCTGTCTGAGCCTCGTTACGAGCATTTGAAACAGCTACAGCCTCAACATACTTGCGATATACCTTTGGAGAAGCAGCTGCGCTCTTACCAAACTCTGTATTCTGAGGAAGGAGGTTAAATTTACCTGTCATTGTCTCACCATAGTTAACGGTGTAGCGAGCATCGCATGTTGAAGGATGTGTACCAGTATCAGCACCTGTAGCAACGATAGAAGGAGCTGTCTGAGCAACTGCATCTATAACATTGATATTAAGCTCATACTTAGAGTAAACCTTCTTATCAGTAACTTTACCATCCTTAGCCTTCTGCTTATAGCTTGTATAGAGAGCATAAGAGTTATCGAAACCTGCATGCTTTGCTCCATGAGTGTGAGCGTTAGTAATTACACTCTGATACAGACCATTCTTAGGAGCACTTGCTGCACGAGAAGCTGCACGAGAAGTAATAGCGCTTGTACGTGTAGAAGCCTCTGGAGTAGAGATAGAAAGATCTACAGGAGCCTGCTCCAGGCTATTCTCGAGCTGGATGTTTGCTTTATCTGTAAAGTTTACGTTTGTTGGGTTTATAGTATAGTAAACAGGACCTGCAACGCGCTCAACGTTCCACTGGCCAACTATCAAAGTCTTATCGTCTGCACCAGCAGCACCCTTATAAGGGAATATAACGTAAGTATTTCCAGTAGCATCTACCCTTGTAAATTGCTTACCAGAAAGATTTGTCTTGTTTACATCAGAGAGCACCTGAGCCTGAACAAGCTCCAACTGCTCATCCTGAAGGATAAGACCTGTGATAAGGTTATTGAGGTTTTCTGCAAGAATATCAAGATAGGTATTAATGTTCTTAATATCTACGTCTATCAAATTCTTAATAGCGTCTGCATTATCCTTTACAGCACCATCCTTAAGAGCCTTGATAGCCTCTGCATTATCCTTTACAGCACCATCCTCAAGAGCCTTTACAGCTGCCTGATAATCACTCTCAAGCTTAGTAAGCTTATTATCGATGATATCCTTGATAGCAGCCTGATTATCCTCGATAAGCTTCTTCAATTCATCATCCTTATCGCTAAGAGCCTTGTGAGCCTTGTCGTTAGATTCCTCAAGCGACTTAAGAGCCTCATTGATGGTTACGATATCAGCACCATTCTTTTCAATATCCTTCTTTGCAGCCTCAAGATCCTTCTGAGTACCCTGGAGTTTCTCTTCAAGAGCCTTATCGGCAGCCTCAAGATTCTTGGTTGTGGTCTCCAAGTCCTTAACAAGCTTCTCGATATCCTTCTTGTTAGCTTCAGCAAGTTTCTGAACCTGTTCAGCAAGAGCATAAGCCTCATCAGCCTTAGCCTTAGCAGCCTTCAAGTTACCATTTTCAAGGTCAGCAATAGCCTTTTCAATAAGAGCCTGTGAAGCCTCGATAGCAGCCTTCTTAGCCTCTGCAGCCTGGATATCGGCATATCCCTTTGCATCGTTTGTGGCAGCCTTGATAGCCTCATTAAGTTCCTGATCAGCCTTCTCGCTTGCCGACTTGCAATTATCGAGGAGACCCTCGAGTCTTGAAATCTCAGACGTCACGTTCACTCCGCTTGCGTCAACCTTTTCCTGCAAGTTTGTGATGTCATCATCGTAATCCTTACAAGAAACGAGAGAACCCGTCGAAACTACAACGAGAGTTCCGAAGAGCAGTGCACTAAAAACTTTCTTTCTCATTTTTGTTACATAATTAAATTAAACGTATATACATTGTTCACTATTTTTGCTCGTGATGTGCCGTTGACTGATGGCGATAGCTCGTTCATATTTATCATCATCACCCATTCATATCTTTACGGCAGTTTGGCGCATAAATATGCCTAATGCAACGCAAAATTAAACAAAAATGAGTCAACAAATCGGTATACAAAGCTTCACTGTCTGAACCCCCATAGTTTACTGTGTGAACCCCCATGTATTGGTTGATAAACCAAAATTGCATTTATTAATTTGTGTATATACAGAACAATGTACATGCGCGATATTTATATCGATATATCAAGATGAACCAATTCTATCATTATCTCCACCTTTTTATCATTATTTGCGCCTATATTTGCAGTATCTCTCACACATAGCTTATCAGACAAATGGCATAAATGGAGAGATTATTATTGAAATAATATTCAATATGATTTTTCCAACAAAGCCCCTTATACGTTAAAATACGTAAATATTTTAACAATTCAAGGTCATTCAAAATTTGCAAAAGAGAAGTTAACGAATGTTTATTGGCGTTATCAGATGTGAATTTTAACATTTTCGCGACCCAAAAATCGAGAAAACGAGTTGTAAAACCCATGCTTTCACCTTGTGAAACCAAGCATTTCAGGAGGTGAAACCAAGGGTTTCAGGAGGTAAAACCATGGGTTTCACAAAATATTTACCATTTTTTCGGGGTCTTCATCGAGACAAGTCGGCTCGAAAAACGTGCAAGCCATTGCAGCACAACGTATTACCTATTTCAATACGCTAATCGCCCAGAATAAGCACAAATGCAGCGCCCATTTCGAAATTTCAAAACAAGCGCTGCATTTCCAATTACGATTTTAACAATTCAGACCATTTAAGAGGTCTATATGTAAAAGTTTGTGAATTTTCAAAACTCATCTTCCCTATTTTATCACGATAGGGTCGCCCACGCCCGAACGATGTGCGGGGTCGTATACAGCCACGCCCACCATCGAGTCGGCACAGCCATAATAAAGAAACCATTTGGCGTTATGATACACCAGTCCTTCAATAAACACCGTTCCAGCAGCATACTGCCCTGTCTTTTCAAAGTCGGACATGGGGCGGAAGAACGGCTTGTCGAGACGCGCCTTCACCTGTAGCGGATTATCGTTAGAGAACAAAATCTGTCCAGCAGCATAGGTGTTTAAAGGGTAGGCAGCATCGGCTTTAGCACCCGAATCGTTCTTACCATTGTAGAAGAGAATAATGCCATCAGAGGTTTTTACAGCAGGAGGGCCACACTCGGTGAGCATACTATCAAAGTAGCCCTCGCGCGGAGTAACGAGATATACAAGGTTCTGGTTTTCATCAACATATGGAGTCCAGTTCACAAGGTCATCGCTCGTAGCGGCGCACACCCACTGCTCGCCCCAATACATCAGGTATTTTTTCTTACCATTCACCTTCACCTTGGCAGCCACCTGCTTGCCATTCACCACCTCAGTAACGATAGAGCCCGACTTGCACGCCAAATCTTTAAACTTACCATTATAGGCGTTTAGCAGCGCGGGGCCATGCTTTGTCCAGTGTTGCAGGTCGGTAGAGGTGGCAATGGCCAGGCGTGGGGTGCGATTGTTCCATGCCGTATAAGTCATTACATACAGTGTTTTGCCCTTAACATTGGCGGCCACCACGCGCGGATCCTCGCAGCCGCCCTTCCACTCGTAGGTGCGCGAGATGTCGCTACCATCGGGGTAAAACACAGGGGTAGCCTGTCGATAATCAATGTGTATGCCATCGGCACTCTCGGCATAGCCTATACGCGAGGTGCGTCCACCGATGCCCGCCTTCGGGTCGTCTTCGGCACGATACAGTATGCATATCTTACCGTCTTTCTCTACAGCGGCAGGATTAAACGTGTCGGCACACTCCCAAGCCACGCTATGCCCACGCATGGGGCAAGAAAAAGAGGTTGACACATTAGGAGTGATAAGCGGATTTACGCCCTCAGGACGCTCGAAGCCACCAAAAGCCCAGGCGGGCAGGTAGTTGTCGGCCAGAGCAGGCAGGGCGGTCAGCAGGGCTGCTGCGGCCAGTCCCAGCATGCGGAGCCGAGATTTGTTTGTTGTCATATCGTTTTTGTTTTAATGAAAAATCGGGTGATAAATTATAGTGCCCCTATCTTATGGCCATCTTTGCGCTGTGCAGCCCCTGCGCCGTGCGTATGCAGGCCACGTACAGCCCTTTCTGCATGGGCAGGCTGAACGACAGCGTGCCGTTGAACGGCTGTCTGGCAGCGAGTGTGCCGTCGGGGCTGTACAGCATGAACACGCCCTGGCAGCCAAGGTCGGCATGCAGTGTCTGGCCGGCACGGGCCAGGGCGGGCAGAGCCAGTGTGGGCGCGGTGGCGTGGCCGATGCCAGACGTGCAGGAGGTGCCCAGCACGTCAAAGGCATACAGTTTGGTGGTCTGCGCGTTCTGCGTCGGGGTGGTGCGCGGGACAACCAGCTTCACATACCGCGCTTTTACGGCATTGTCTAGAGTCACCTTCTTGATGTTGACATTGGCCTGTCCCTTCTTGTCTACAGCCAGTTCCCAGCACGTGTTCGAGTCGCCCATCACGGAGATGAGGTCAAGGTCGGGTGCCGTGTCGCTTACGTATATCTGGTAGTCGCTTACGTTGACGTCCGGCTCCAGCGTGCGGCAGTCGTACAGGTGGAAGCCGCTCACCATATACTCGTCTTCCAGGTCGATGACGGCAAAGTTGTATGGGTGCGTGTCGGCATTGCCTTTGGCAAAGCACCATTTCGTGTTCTTGTCCGTATGGTTGCCGTCCAGCAGGTTGGCGGCCGTCTCCCTCTCGTTCATGGCGTCGCTGCCCTTGAGCAGGGTCTTGCCGATGCTCACCACGCCTGCGTGGTCGGCCTGCGCGGCCATCTCGCCATAGATGTCCACGCCATAGATGCGCACGGCATTGTCCTTCCTTCCGTCGCCCCGTGTACCCTTTTTCAGCACCAGCTTCACATACCGGGCCTCGGTGTCCGTGAACGACACGTCCTTCGTGGCCTCGTTCTCCACGCCCGTCTTGTGGGCCACTTCCGTCCACTGCTTGCCGTCCATGCTGGTCAGCACCGTATATTCGGGCACGTTGCCGCAGTTCGACTCATGTCCCTGCACGTCGCGGAACACCAGGCGGCGGATGCTGTACACGTCAGTAAACTCGAACACCACCCACGAGTCGCCCTGGCTGGTGTCGCACCACTTGTGGTTGGGCATGGAGTATGACGTGTTGAGGTAGAAGGGACGCTCGCTGTCGGCAGCGGCCCCGCTGTACGAGTGTATGGTGCAGCGCACCTTGCCCTGCCCGTTGGCGGGCCAGGCGTTGATGATGCCCTCTGGAATCTGGAGCGTGGTGGGGTCGCCAATGCCCGAGCGGTGTGCAGGGTCGTACACAGCCACGCCCACCATCGAGTCGGCACATCCATAGTAGAGATACCACTTGCCGTTGTGGTACACCAGACCCTCTATGAATACGGTTCCGGCAGCATACTGGCCCGTCTTCTCAAAGTCGGTCATGGGGCGGAAGAAAGGCTTATCCAGGCGTGCGATGGGTTTCAGCGGGTCATCGTTCGAGAAGAGAATCTGTCCGGCGGCATACGTGTTGGCAGGATAGGCGGCATCGGCCTTCGTGCCCGAGTTGTTCTTTCCGTTGTAGAACAGGATGATGCCGTCCCCGGTCTTCACGGCAGGAGGCCCGCACTCAGTGAGCATGCTGTCAAAGTATCCGTCGCGGGGCTTGATGAGATACACCAGTTCCTTGTTCCCGTCCACGTAGGGTGTCCAGTTCACCAGGTCGTCGCTGGTGGCGGCGCACACCCACTGTTCGCCCCAGTACATCAGGTATTTTTCTTTTCCGCCCACGTTCACCTTGGCGGCCACCTGCCGGCCGTTCACCACCTCGGTGACGATAGAGCCCGACTTGCAAGCCAGGTCCTTGAACTTTCCGTTGTAAGCCCGCAGCAGGGCCGGTCCGTGCTTGGTCCATGTCTTCAGGTCGGAAGAGGTGGCTATGGCCAGGCGTGGCACCTTGTTGTTCCACGAGGTGTAGGTCATCACGTACAGCGTCTTGCCGTCCACGTCGGCGGCCACCACGCGCGGATCCTCACATCCGCCCTTCCACTCGTATGTCCGCGACACCTCGCTGTCGTCGGGATACATCACGGGCGTGGCCTGCCTGTAGTCAATGTGTATACCGTCCTTACTCTCGGCATATCCTATGCGCGACGTGCGCCCTCCGATGCCGGCGTTAGGGTCGTCTTCGGCGCGGTACAGTATGCATATCTTACCGTCTTTCTCTACAGCAGCAGGATTAAACGTGTCGGCACACTCCCAAGCCACGCTATGCCCACGCATGGGGCAAGAAAAAGAGGTTGACACATTAGGAGTGATAAGCGGATTTACGCCCTCAGGACGCTCAAAGCCACCAAAAGCCCAGGCAGGCAAATGGTTGTCGGCCTGTGCGGGTAGCACATTCAGCACCAGGGCTGTGGCTGCGCTCAGCAGCAATGAAAAAGTTTTATTTGTTATCATATACATATAATAGTAAAGGTTTATGTCCATATAACAGTAGAATAACGGTTATATGCACCCTTTCCACTTACCCTTTAAGCAATATTAACAGGCCGAGCACCACTATACCACAGACCATAAAGGGGCACATACACACCTCGCGCACGAGTTTTTAAGGTGATAGTTTGCACATATCATAAAAAACCACTAAATTTGTACCCACATTATGAGCAATTCAAAGACAGAACAACAGTTTAGAAGCGCAATGGCCGAGTGTCGTGCGCTGTTTGCCGACAAGTTGCACGACTATGGTGCATCGTGGCGAATACTACGTCCGTCGTCGCTCACCGACCAGCTGTTCATCAAAGCCAAGCGCATACGCTCGCTCGAAGTAACAGGCAAGGCCTTGGTGAACGAGGGCATACGACCCGAATTTGTGGCACTGGTCAACTATGGCATCGTGGGACTGATACAGCTCGAACGCGGCTTTGCCGACACCGTCGACATGTCGCCCGAAGAGGCCTTGGCACAATACGACGCCTTTGCCACAACGTCGCTGGAGCTGATGCTCAGAAAAAATCACGACTACAACGAGGCATGGCGCAATATGCGCGTGAGCAGTTACACCGACCTCATCCTCACCAAGATTGAGCGTGTAAAAGAGATTGAAGACCATCATGGCGACACACGCGTATCTGAAGGCATTGATGCCAACTATATGGACATCATCAACTATGCTGTGTTTGGACTGATAAAACTATCGGAACAAGAGGCTGCTAAAGCATGACAACAGAGGTAAACGAAACCGAAAGCAAAGCCCAAAACCGACAGTGGCCTGTCACCCTCGGAGTGAACATCTGCCGACTGGTGCTGGCCGTCACCTTCATCTTCTCAGGATTTGTGAAGGCCGTTGACCCGCTGGGCATGCAATACAAGTTGCACGACTATGCTGTGGCCATGAGCCTCGACCGCTGGGTGCCCGACTGGGCCACACTGGCCGCCGCCGTGCTGTTGGGTCTCTTCGAGTTCTCCATCGGCATCTATCTGCTCTTCGCCATACGCCGCAAGCGCACAGCATTGCTCACCGCCATCTTCATGGCCATAATGACATTGCTCACCGTGTGGATAGCCATTGCCAACCCTGTAAGCGACTGTGGCTGCTTTGGCGATGCCATCGTGCTAACCAACGAGCAAACACTGCTGAAAAACATCGTGCTCATGGCTGCTGCCACCGTAGTGCTGATATGGCCACTGCGCATGCCAAGGCTGATATCGAAAAGTAACCAATGGATTGTGCGCAACTATACTGGGCTGTTCATCTTGATCGTGTCAACCATCAGCCTGTACGACCTGCCCATGTTCGACTTCCGCCCCTACCACATAGGCGCCAACCTGCGCAAGGGCATGGAGATACCCGACGGAGCCGAAGAGCCTGAATTCAGCACAACGTTCATCATGCAAAAAGATGGCGTGCAGAAAGAGTTTACGCTCGACAATTATCCCGACTCTACATGGACGTTTGTCGACAGCCATACCGTGCAAACAAAAGAAGGATACGTGCCACCCATACACGACTTCAGCATGACGCCCATTGGCACCGACCAAGACATTACCAGCGAGGTGCTGAACCGAAAAGGATACACCTTCTTGCTGATATCGCCCTATCTGGAACAGGCCGACGACTCTAACTTTGGCGACATCAACCAGATATACGAGTATGCACAAGACTGGCACATACCCTTCTATTGCCTCACGGCAAGCCTAAAGAAGGGCATTGATAAATGGATTGACATGACGGGGGCCGACTATGTTTTCTGCAATACCGACGCCACCACCCTGAAAACCATCGTGCGAAGCAACCCCGGACTGCTGCTCATAAAAGATGGCGTGGTAATAAACAAATGGAGCCACAACAGGCTGCCACAAACATCACAACTAACGCTGGCACCTGAAAAAAGCACATTCGGACATATCACCGACCCTGGCGTAGCAAGAAAACTACTAAAACTGCTATTGTGGTTTGTGCTGCCCCTCACACTGCTCACCTTTGCCGACCGACTGTGGGCATGGTCAAAATGGATTAGAGAAAAAGAAAAAAGCAATTCAAATAAAATATTTAGCATTTTAAAAACTAAAAAGAAAATGAGAAAGAAAATTGTAGCAGGCAACTGGAAAATGAACATGAACCTGCAGGATGGCGTAGCTCTCGCCAAAGAAATCAACGAGGCTCTCGTTGCTGACAAACCCAACTGCGACGTAGTAATCTGCACTCCGTTCATCCACTTGGCTTCTGTAGCTCAGGTGCTCGACGCCTCTATCGTAGGTCTCGGCGCTGAAAACTGCGCTGACAAAGAGAAGGGCGCATACACTGGCGAGGTTTCTGCCGAAATGGTTAAGAGCACCGGCGCACAGTATGTTATCCTCGGCCACTCAGAGCGTCGTGAGTACTACGGCGAGACTGCTGAGATCCTGAAGGAGAAAGTTGACTTGGCTCTGAAGCACAACCTGAAGATTATCTTCTGCTGCGGCGAGACTCTAGAAGAGCGTGAGGCTAACAAGCAGAACGACGTGGTTAAGGCTGAGCTCGAGGGTTCAGTATTCCACCTCGACGCAGAGGCTTGGAAGAACATCATCCTCGCTTACGAACCCATCTGGGCTATCGGCACTGGCAAGACCGCTACTTCTGACCAGGCTGAAGAAATGTTGGCTTACATCCGCTCTATCGTTGCTGAAAAGTATGGCAACGAGGCTGCTGAGGAAACATCTATCCTCTACGGTGGTAGCTGCAAGGCCAACAACGCTCCCGAGCTGTTTGCTAAACCCAACATCGACGGTGGCCTCATCGGTGGCGCTTCTCTGAAGACTGCCGACTTCAAGGGCATCATCGACGCTTGGAAAAAATAAGCATCATAACATTAAACATTAAATCAGCACCGCCGCCTTTATCTGCTTGCTACAACATAACAAGCGGGTAAAGACGGCTCGCTGGTTTTTCATTCAACATATACATTTATATATTTCATTCTTATATGAAACCATTCGTCCTCACCATCATCTTGGTCATCGGAGCCGTAACAAAGCTTCAGGCACAGTCGTTCCTGCAACACATTCAGAAGAAAGAGGCAGGAAAGGCTACGGTAACGGTTGTTCAAAGCCACGACATTGACGAACTGGTAGACAACGCCGACGTGTCGGGACATAAAAAGGTAGAAACAAAGAAACCTGAAAACACTAACACCACCACAAACACAACACCACACAAACCGGGCAAAGCCGACAATAACAAGAAAGCCGACAATAACAAGAAAGAGGAACATCCTGCCAACAGGAACAATATACAACACAGCGAACATAATGCAAACGCTGAAAACAACAACGAAACAGAAAACGAAGGCGCAACCATCGACACACGACGAAAGCTACCAAAACGAAGCTACAAGGTAAACGGATATCGCGTGCAAGTGCTGAGCGGTGGAAATAGCCGACAAGACAAAAAAAGAGTGCAACAGGCTGGAAACGACGTAAAAGCAGTGTTCCCTGAACTGCCCGTATATGTACACTTCTACTCGCCACGATGGATTTGCCGCGTAGGCAACTTCCGCTCCTATGAAGAGGCAAGCCATATCTTAAAACAACTGAAAAAGTTGGGCTTCAAAGAAGCCTGCATCGTAAGCGGAAAAATAACTGTAGCCTACTAATAACAATTAGGGGCACCGAAAAGAAAACAAACAACAAACAGATGAATCCAGAAACAGAATACCGCGAAGGGCTCGACGAGCTCGCCGCACACTACCGCCAAGTATTAACACTGCTTGGCGAAGACCCAGACCGCGAGGGCCTGGAAAAAACTCCCATGCGCGTGGCAAAGGCCATGCAAGTGCTGACAAGAGGCTACACCATGGACGCGCATAAAGTGTTGACCGACGCACTGTTTGCCGAGAAGTATAACCAAATGGTCATGGTGAAAGACATCGACTTCTTCTCAATGTGCGAACACCACATGTTGCCTTTCTACGGAAAAGCACATGTGGCATACATCCCCAACGGATACATCACTGGGCTGAGCAAAATTGCACGAGTGGTGGATATCTTCAGCCATCGACTGCAGGTGCAAGAGCGCTTCACTCAACAAATCATGGACTGCATACAAGACACCCTTAAACCTCTGGGCGTAATGGTGGTGGTTGAAGCCAAACATATGTGCATGCAGATGCGTGGCGTAGAGAAACAAAACAGCATCACAACCACAAGCGCCTTCAGCGGAGCCTTCAATCAGGCCAAAACACGTGAAGAGTTTATGAACCTGCTAAGAGGCGAAGCAAGAAAAATATAAACTTGATGCAACAAAATAAAATTTTCTTTCTCTTTATGCAAGAAATGGCAAGACAGCACATTTTATATTTAGTAATGAACAAAAAAAAAGAATTATTTGATATGAACAAATTAAAAACAGCTTTCCTCTCGCTGCTCTGCATCGCATTGGCAGCAACATCGCTCACATCATGTCTTAGCACTGATGACAATGGCACAGGTTATACACCGCCCACAAAAGAACAAAAGCAGGAAGCCATGCTTGTAACTGCTGGTACATACGAAGGCAAGATATATATTCCTAACAAAACTGCCGAGAAACCCGACTCTGCAGATATCAACTGGAATGTAATCGACTCAACAGCTACCATTCAGAACTTCCCTATCAGCGCGCTGAAGGCATTTGTTACCGACGCCGACACACGTACACTGATTGAAAAAGCACCCGTAAAGCCCATCGTCTTCAACATGAGCCTGTATGATGTTTATAAACCATCGGCATCAGCATCTGGCAACTACTACCAGTTCTGGTTCCTGCCCAAATATACCGATTTTAAGTATAGCACATCATTCGAAAATGAAGGACAGAACCACAGAGTAATGATTACATTCGGAACCACATACATTTATGGAAATGTAGGTTACTATTCATTGCTCGCCTTCCAAAACAAAAAGGTAGCCGCTAATGTCATCATCAGAAACATGGAGATTGACGGCAAAACCTACGACGTGCAAAGTGCACTGGGGCTTAAAGGCGCTAAAAAGTAAAGCATAATGAAATTTGTATCTTGGAACGTTAACGGCCTAAGGGCATGCACAACAAAGGGTTTTGAAGATAGCTTTAAAGCCCTTGATGCCGACTTCTTCTGTCTGCAAGAAACAAAAATGCAGGCAGGACAGCTCGACTTACAATTTCCTGGCTATCAGTCGTATTGGAACTATGCCGAGAAGAAAGGCTACTCGGGAACGGCTATCTACAGCCGACACCAGCCGCTGAACGTCACCTATGGGCTCGGCATTGAGGAACACGACCACGAAGGACGCGTCATCACACTCGAGTTTGCCGACTTCTTCCTCGTCACCGTTTATACGCCCAACTCGCAAGACGGGCTGCGACGTCTCGACTATCGCATGACATGGGAAGATGCCTTCTACCAGCATCTGCGTAAATTGGATGAGAAGAAGCCCGTGATAGTGTGTGGCGACCTGAACGTGGCGCACCAAGAGATTGACCTTAAGAACCCGAAGACCAACCGACAGAACGCGGGCTTCACTGACCAAGAGCGCGAGAAGATGACATTCTTACTGCAAAATGGCTTCACAGATAGCTTCCGTTTGCTGCATCCCGACGAGATAAAATATTCGTGGTGGTCGTATCGTTTTAAGGCACGCGAGAAGAACGCAGGCTGGCGCATCGACTATTTCTTAGTGTCTGACCGCTTGCGCGATAAGGTTACAGCAGCCGAGATACATAACGACATCTTTGGTAGCGACCACTGTCCAGTGTCGCTAAACCTTGATATATAAAGATTGAAAAAGAGGAGACAACGCCATCAGCATTGCCTCCTCTTTTTTATTTGGTTATTGAATTATATATTACGAATTATAAATTATAAATTATAAATCATAAATCATGAATTACCTATTATGAATTATGAATTCCCACTTCATCTTCGCTCTTGAAAGAAGCGCTGCATGAGCGTTCTACATTCATCTTCTAATACGCCACGCGTGACGGTGGCCTTGGGATGAAACGCTTTGGGCGCATAAAGGGCGTAACCTCGCTTCTCGTCAGGCGCGCCATACACAATGCGGCTCACCTGAGCCCAACCAATGGCGCCAGCACACATAATGCAAGGCTCAACAGTAACATATAGCGTGCATCCCGATAGATATTTACCACCTAAGGCCGACGCGGCCATCGTTAGTGCCTGCATCTCGGCATGAGCCGTCACGTCGCACAAGGTCTCGGTTAGGTTGTGGGCACGAGCTATAATGCGTCCACCCGCCACTATGACGGCTCCCACAGGTATCTCACCTTCATCGTAAGCTGCCTGTGCCTCGACAAGAGCAGCCTTCATAAAGCGCTCATCGTCAGCATTTGTCGGTATATTATTTGTAGGCATATTGTCTGTCAGTATATTATTTGTCGAGTTATTTTTTACTTATGTTGTTTGTAGGCATATTATTTGTTATATGTCAATAATAGTATTGATATTTCTTTAAAAGAAGATATCTGTACAATAACGTTTATAAAACAACGTTATAGACAAACAAAATTAACAAAACTTTTGCACATAAAAGAAGAAACAGTTAAAATATAGAATAGGAAAATAGTTATGGAACATTTACCCAACGATCCGATGATGTTATTTTCAGCAGTGAACATGCTGCTGCGTGACGAATATAATTCGCTTGATGCCCTCTGCGACGACATGAATGTTGATCGCACTGCACTGGAGGAAAAACTGAAAGCAGCGGGCTTTGAATATAGCGAGCAATATCATAAGTTTTGGTAACAATCATCACTTCACTCATTTTTTGTTTACCATTATTAGCTGTCGCTAACCGTCGCCAGTTACAACGACTGTTAACGACATCATATTTTTGTCTACTTTCACCTGTACATCGTAGGTTCAGCATCACTTTAAGTTCAATCCCAGCATCTCCTCTACCGATACAAAGGTGTAGCCACGGCGCTGCAAGGTTTTGATAATCTTGGGCAGCATGGTATAGAATTTATCGGTGCGCGAAGGATGTGTACCGAAATGTATCATGAGGAAATGGCCGTTAAGCGTATGCTGATGTTCAAAATCGAGCAAACGCTTATACAGTTGTGCACTCGACTTATAGCGTTCGCCCATGTCGGGCGTAGTATAGTCGGCATTGGTGCCTGTACCTGGAGTGAAGTTAATGATTTGCAGCCCCATCTCGTGCGCCCATCCATTCACCGTACTATTATAATATTCGTAAGGCGGAATAAAATAGGGAGCCTTTTCTTTACTAATGCCAAAGGTTGCCATTGTGTTATAACTCTTTAGCATATCATCAACAAACTGCTGCTTGCTAACCAACATCGAGTCACGTTTTTCCCAGGGAGCATACAGCAAGTGGCCGAAGCTATGGCTACCTACATAATGTCCATCGGCCACCAGCTGACGCACAATGTCGGGATACATCTCATAAAACTTACCTGTAAAGAAGAAGCCACCCTTCACCTTTTCTTTCTTCAGCGTGCTGATGATGGTGTTTGCACCGTCGGCCTTATCGTCGGCAGTAAACAGCAGGCAGATACGTTTCTTTTTAGGGTCGCCCTTAATAATGGCGCCCGCCTGTTCATACACGTTAGCGTTATCGGCGACGCCCGTCTGTTCGCGTCCCTCCATTTCATACACCGAGAGTGGGAAGGTAAGCGATGCCGTGCCATCCATTGTAGGTTCGTTCGAACTATAATCAGACATATTATCGTGATACACTACGTCGCCAGGCTGAAACAGTTCATAGTTGCGAGCCTCGTTAGCGCGCATACCGTTGGTAAGGTTTACGCCCCGCAGTCCTTTAAATATTGTGGCATAGACGGGTCCGTCAACCAGTCCGCCCGTTGTGTTACCCTTGTTCAGATACACATAGCCCGAATGAGGCTGCGTGGGATATACGCCACCCATAGGCAGTTCTACAATCATGCTGGTGCCCCATGGGTTACAACCCAGCAGCCAGTCGCGCAAAGCACCCTCCATCTCTTCGTAGGTGCGGTCGTTGGTGAGCTGACGATACAGGATGCACTGTGTGAGCATGGCCACGGTGAGGTTGTTTGAGCACCATATACCAGGCACACCCCACAAGAATGGGTGCCCCTGCGCACGCTGCCAAACGCGGTCGATACCCGTGCGTAGGTTACGCACAAACTCGTTGCGCAAGCGGCTATCTGTGCCATGCTTAGCCAACTGATAGTGGCCCATATTCATAAACGGATACCATTGATAGTGGCGTGCGCTGTCGGCTCCCATCCATGGTGTGACAGGTTCGCGGCGTCCATATTCAACGGCCTGTAACAAATATTGTCGGTCGCCCGTCTTACGATACAGTTCCATGGCGCCCAGTTCCATATCATCAACCCAGTTATCCTCCTCATAGATGTAAGGCGACACCACCGACACTGTTTGCGTGTTGCCAGGTTTATCAACACCCACCTGATAAGCATCGGCAGCCTTTGCCCCTATCTTAGCAGCAAATTCGGGATAGAAGGGCTGCAGCACACACGACCCCAAGGCAAAGTCGCTGGCAAATTTGCCAGCAGTGCTGGCGGCGCCCATGGTAGCGTTCATAAACTGGCCCCGTTGTTGCGGTTTGCCATCAACAAAATATACAGGTCGGTCTTGGTTCTTCCCCCATCCATAGTCGGCAGGATCATAGTTGGGCAACTTCATTGCCACATGGTCGCGGTCGTCGGCAATCTGGTTATACAGTTCGCCTTTAGCGGGGTTCATGCGGTCGAGCCAATCGAGCCCCCAATAAATCTCGTCGATAATATCCGGAATACCATTAGCACCAGGCATGCCGTTGGCCTGATAGTGATCGGCAAATGCCGATGGGTTTTGCTGATAGGCAAACAGCATTTGATAGATAGCATTTGCCGATGTTGGAGTATATTGCAGCAAGTCGGCAGCATCATGCCATCCGCCACGCACGTCGATATGCTGTCCTTCTTTTGTAGGATGATATTTTATGCGAGCATCTTTTTGGTGGCAGCTATCCTGTATGTAGGGGTTCCATCCGCAACGTTGCTGGCGCATATAGTTTAGCACAAAGTCAGACGTGCCCTTATACACCTGCCCGTTGATGGGAAATATTTCAGAGTGGCTCTGCCCCACCTTTATATAATAGGTACCAGGCTGAGTAAAAGCAGAAAAGCGTAGGCGGAAAGTAGCTTTCATATTTCCCATAGCACCCATGGCCTGCACTTGGTTTGAGGTATAGGCCACCTTACCAGTAAAGGCATTGATGAGCTGAAAACTATTAACAGTAGTGAGTTGGTCGCTCATCAGCACCGCCACCTTTGTGGCTTGAGGCAGATAGCCCAACTGGTTGATGCGCACCCATCCTTCGCCCTTCATCATAAGGGCATTAAAGGCCAAAATGGCCCATAACATTGCAAGACGTAAGTGTTTCTTTGTCATAGAAAAGGGTATAATAGTTAATTACTGCATGCCATTGAACATGCTATAAGTTTGAATTCAGAGTTACGATGCAATACAAGTAAATACAAGTAAGTTACAATGCAATACAAGTAAGTTACAATGCGCTACATCTGAATGATTATGCAATACAAAAGTAAGCAAAAGCCTTGAGCAAAACAAATAATAATATAAAAAAGGTGTTTGAAAAGGAACAAACACAAAAAAGGCATGCTTCTCACGAGGCATGCCTTTCATTTCTTTAGCAATTTCTACTTATTGTTTGTTTTGTTTTTTAAGAGAGATATCTATTGTTTTGCTTATGAAAAAATCTTTCTGTGTTTATGTGGCTGTTAGGCCATAATCCTGTTATCGTTTCAGGAATATCTTTAATTCGTTGATGTCGCGACGCGTTTGGTTGCCATCGGTAGCGGTCACAACGAAATAGTTGAAGCGCGATTTTCCGTTTACAAACTCAGCGGTAGCGATGCTTCCGTCGCGCATCATCACGGTTAAGTATCCTTCGGGTTTTCCTCCGATGAACGAGCCGCGATATTTTTCTTTGCCGTTAGGATAGAAGGCAGTAACGTCGCCTTCAACCTTTGTATTGCGGTCGTCGTTCAAATCGATGAAGCTAAATCCACCTTCCAGTTTCAGCTTTCCGTTCATATAGTAATCGCGAAACACCTCACGTTTATTTTTACCTGTGCCTTCGGTTAGGAGCAAACGTCCGTAAGCTGCATCAACACGATTATTAACGCGAATATAATCAGCATTGTAATAGATGGTGTCGGTAGAAACCACTGTTGCGGTTTCAGACACACGTTTGTGAGCATAAGATGCCATTGTCATAAAGGCAATCATTGTAAGTAGCAATATCTTTTTCATTGTAGTAATGTTTAAAAGGTTTATGTGTTATGTGTTTGATTAATTTTTCTGTTGCAAAGATAATGTTTTAAATCGTAAGTTGTTCATTTCTTTAACAATATTTTGCAACAATTTTTACCCTCATTTTCGATTATAATTTAGCGGGGCCCTTATAATTCGAAGTTAAACATTTTGAGCCCTTTTTCTTTCATTTTGTAAACATCATCTGAATAAATATGCAATATGTGGGCCAAAACGCTTACATAATGCACTTTTGCAACAGTATTTGTCACAAAACGAACAAAGTGAAAGCCGCAACTAAGGTCACAACTTTCACTTTGTAAGTTATATCTTTAAAACGAGTAGGTTTTCTTATTATTTTCGATAGATTTATCGTATCACCACTTTCTGTCCGTTCATGATGTAGATGCCCTTAGGCAACTGCTGCAGCGCCTGCTGTCTTTCACAACCTGACGTTTCACCATTACACCCGTTACGGTATATACGTTTACCTTATCAGTAGAGGTGGTGTTCCACTGCGGAGCATTGTTGATGCCTGTAACGGTAGAAGCCTTATACAGCGCCACCTTTTGCAGGCCGCCTGTGTAGCAAGCAAAGCGTGGTGCCGACGCGTTGTATTGAATAACACGTTTCGTAAACTTATTATTGGCTATTGATGCATAGCCACCCGAGATGCTGATGTTCCATTGAGCCATCATATCGTCGGCCTTATCTTGCAGAAACAGTTTATTGTTATCAGAGGTAAGCGCCAGATACTTCTTGTCAACATCATCGTAGAAGGTATAGTTGCCCGCGCTACCGCCAAGGGTCAGTGTGTGAGGTTTCTCTTGCTTATTTACTTCGGTAGTGATAATTCCGTTATCAGCAATGGTCACCTTCTTAGCCAACATAAAGTCTTTCTTAGCAGCATCTAAGGCACCTAAGGCCATTGGCGATTTTTCGCCAGCGCCTTCCCATACAATAATATAGGTAGCGGCAGGAGTCAGCGCCTCGGCATCTGTAACCTTTACAAAGGTCAAGCCCTCAACACCAGGATCGGGAGTGGGGTCAGGAGTAGGATCAGGCGTGGGGTCAGGTGTCGGATCGGGAGTAGGGTCAGGCGTGGGATCAGGCGTAGGATCGGGGTTCGGGTTACTACCATCATAGTTGTCATAGCTGAAAGCCACGTCTTGCTTATCGCCCCATACCAGCTGTTCAAGACCAGGATAGTCGACAAACGGGTTACGGTTTTGCTGACACTCATACACCGCATTGTTACGATCAATCTCCTTTTGACTTACGGGGTCGTTCTTAGCCCAGCGCAGCAACATATTAAGGAACCAAGGTTTGAAGGCGGGATACGAGTCGCCCGTAAGCACGGTAGATGCGGTTCCATTGCCTGCCCACGAACCTATTTTCTGTTCATAGCGCGTAGCCATGTAGAAATAGATGCGAGCAATATCGCCCTTATACTCGTCGTTAGGCTCGAATACAGTGCCCGAGTAGCCTGGGGTCTTTGAACGGCCCACCTTGCTGAAGCCTTGGTTCGACTTATACTGATCGCCATCGGTCTCGCCGAAGGGATAACTGCTACGACGGTTGTTTACATAGCCATCGGTAGGAACCACATGCACAACGTCTGATTTCATGGGCGAAGCCTCTTTAAACCAACTCTGAGGTACGGTGTGCTCGCGGTTATAGATGTCGCCCTCCTTTTTATAGTTGCCTACATGGTCGCTGAAGCTGAAGTTGGTGGTACATGAATACATATCCCACACCTTGCCATCAGCACGCTTATCGGTTTTGGTGTAAGCGGCAAACAATCCATTGTAACCTAAGTCTTTAGGCGTGTAGATGATTGAGCATAATGCGGTTTTCAGGGCTTTACCCTTTTGTCCGTTGGCAGCTTTGTAGTAAGTGCCACTGTTGTTGGGCCCTTGTGCAAACAATTGAAGCACGAAGAGCATCAACACTAAAGCCATAGAATGGCGTTGGTAAATGTTGTGCATGTTTTTGTTTTTGAGTATTATTTACATAATGTTCTGTTTCCTTACCTAAAAGGGGTAACTGCAAAGGTACTGCATTTTTATGATATGACAATAGGTTTAGCCTTCTTTTTACACCTATTTATATATATTGGTAATTTTAAGTTTCGCATGACTTCAGCACGCCGTTTGTTCTTGTTTAGGTAAGCGACCATGCCGAGCAAGCCTGCTAACGAGCAACATACCAACGACCGAGTTCGTTTACCTACGGCACGTTTTCGACATTCAAAACTCCTGTTTTCAATAAAGAAAAGCACTTTTTTTCTTGTTTTCTATCTTCAATTAAACCTTTTCATGCTATTAGCGTCAAAAAGACAGATATCGCAATAAAGCACTTAACAAAAGAACATATCATACACAAGACAATGAAACATTATCTCCTCATGTTGATATTTACACTGTCAGCCTTAGGAGCTTCGGCTCAAACCTATAAACTGACGGGAACCATCATTGACACTGACACAAAAGACGCTATGGAACAGGTTACTGTTCAACTACTGAAAACCGACAGTTCATACGTGGCAGGCGCACTGTCCGACTACAAAGGAACGTTCAGTATTACAGCGCCAAAGGCAGGACGCTATCTGCTGAAGCTGTCGAGCGTAGGCTATAAACCGCTTATACGCAACATTAATATACAAAGCAGCCCCACGGCATTAGGCCAACTGAAGATGAGCACCGATGCCGTGATGCTGAAAGGGGCCACCGTTACAGGGCAGGCAAAAAAGGTGGTGGTGAAGAACGACACCTTCGAGTATAACTCGGCCGCCTACCGCACCCCCGAAGGGTCGGCCATTGAAGAACTGGTGAAACGCCTTCCTGGCGCTGAGGTAAGCGACGAAGGAAAAATAACCATCAACGGAAAAGAGGTAAAGAAGATTAAGATTGACGGCAAAGAGTTTATGACGGGCGACACCAAGACCGCCCTGAAAAACCTGCCCACCAACATTGTAGAGCGCATAAAAGCCTACGACGAGAAGAGCGACCTGGCCCGCGTAACGGGCATTGACGACGGTGAAGAACAAACCGTGCTCGACTTTGGCATCAAGAAAGGCATGAACAAAGGCCTCTTTGCCAATGCCGATGCCAGCATTGGCACACAGAACCGCTACTCGGAAAAGCTGATGGCTGCTGTGATGCAAGACAAACTACGGGCCATGACCTTTGGCAACGCTAACAATGTGGGCGACAGAGGTTTTGGCGGAGGCCGTGGACGCTTCGGCGGAAACAATGGCCTTAACGCAACCAAAATGTGGGGCGCAAACCTCAATTATAGTGGAGACAAGCTACAGGTTGACGGAAGCGTACGCTGGAACCACAGCGACGGCGACGTCTACTCGGAACGCTCATCTGAAAGTTTTGTGAGCACAGTTGGAGCCTACTCAAACAGCATCAGCCAAAACTTCTCGCGCAGCAACAGTTGGAACGCACAAATGCGACTGGAATGGAAGCCTGACACGCTGACCAACATCATGTTTCGCCCCTCGCTCACCGTATCATCGAGCGACAGCAAGGGCACCAGCGCATCGGCATCATACAACGACGACCCCTACCTGTACGTCAACGACCCGCTTAACGCCACCGACATTAGTCAGCTGGCAGCACAAGGATTAATGGTGAACAGTTCTACCTCACAATCGCTATCATACAGCGATAACACCACGGCCAGAGCCATGTTACAAGTGAGCCGACGCCTGAACAGCATGGGCCGAAACGTTACTGTGCGCGGCGATGTATCGTACAACGAGAGTGATAGCAAGAGTCTGTCAACCAGCAACGTACACCTCTATCAGGTAAAAGACAAGCTGGGTAACGACTCTACCTATCAAACCAACCGCTTCAACGTTACACCCACAAAGAAGTGGAGCTACACGGCACAGGCCACCTACAGCGAGCCATTGTGGAAGGCCACCTTCATGCAGTTTAGCTATAAATATAACTACAGCTACAGCAAGAGCGACCGTGCCACCTACGACTTTAGCAACCTGGGCGAAGACTTCTTCACGGGCGCACAGCACAGCTACCGACAGTGGGACAGCTATCTTAACCTGTTGCCAAAGCCCTACACCGAATATGAAGACAAGAAGCTGAGCCGATACTCGGAGTATAAGAACACCACGCACAACATTGAAATGATGTTTCGCATGATACGCAACAAGTTCAACTTCAATGCAGGTGTAATGCTGCAGCCACAACGGTCGCACTTCATACAAGACTATCACGGCGTGCATGCCGACACCACACGCACGGTGACCAACTTTACGCCGACAATCGACTTCCGCTACCGTTTCAGCCCAGTGCACCAGCTACGCATCAACTATCGCGGTACAACATCGCAGCCCAGCATGTCGCAGATGCTCGACATCACCGACGACAGCAACCCTCTGAGCATAACCAAAGGTAACCCTGGCCTGAAGCCCGCGTTCACCAACAACCTGTGGGCAAACTATAACAACTTCATACAGAAGCGGTCGCAAGCCATCAACGCCTTCCTGAGCTTTAGCTCAACACGTAACGCGGTGGGAAACATGGTGACCTATAACGAAAAAACTGGTGGCACCATCACACAGCCAGTAAACATTAACGGCACCTGGAACATAAGGGGAGGCCTAATGTATAACACCTCTATCGACACCACTGGCGTGTGGAACGTCAACACATCAACCAACGTGTCGTATAACAATATGCCACAGTATGTGATGATTGACAAGACGGTAGGCTCGCAAAAGAACCTTACCAAGTCGATGAACCTGAGCGAACGACTGGAACTGAGCTTCCGCACCACCTGGCTTGAGCTGGCCGTTGACGGATCAGTAAACTATATGCACAGCCGCAACGAGCTGCAAAGCCAAAGTAACCTCGACACATGGCAGTTCTCATACGGTGGTTCGGCCATCATCAACACGCCGTGGGGCACCAGCCTCTCAACCGACCTGCATCAGAACAGCCGAAGAGGATATAACGAGAAGTCGATGAACACCAACGAACTGGTGTGGAACGCACAAATATCGCAAAGCTTCTTACGCGGAAAGCCACTGACGGTGATGCTGCAGTTCTACGACATTCTCGACAACCTGAGCAACTTCAGTCGCACCGTAAACGCTATGCAGCGCAGCGACACACAGTATAACAACATAAACAGCTATGCCATGCTGCACGTGGTTTACCGCTTCAATATGTTTGGCGGAAAGATGGGCGGCAAAGGCATGGGCCCTGGCAACCGAGGCGATCGTCCAGGAGAGCCAAGAAGGTCTATGGGCATGCCTCCCGGAGGCTTCGGAGGGCGTCCGCCCCACGGCGGTGGTCGTCCACCCATGATGTAAAAATAGTTTTTATCAAATAGCAATCATAAAGATAATGTTTTGGGTTAATTAATAATTAGTTTTTTGTAGGGTCTCTTTTGCGTGAGCAACGGAGGCCCTTTTCTTTTTATATGATCTATACAATGATTTGAAACAGATAGTATTTTTAGGCGAAAACATCCTTCTATGAGGGTTAAAACATGCCTAAAATGGGGCGAAAACCATGAAAAAGTTGTCTCACACCGACCGTTATAAGCATGGAGAACGGTCGATGCTCGTGTTCATATCGACCGTTATAAACATGGAGAACGGTCGATGTGAGACGACTTTCTCAAAGCTTTCGGCCGACAAACGGCTTGCATTAAGGCGATAACAAGGCCGTGTTCAGGCAAAGAAAGCATTGAGCGCTGACCATAAAAAAATTATACGCTGACCATAAAAAGATTATACGCTGAATGTGAAAGAATTAGGTACAGATAATGGTACGCCAAGATAACCTATGATAAAAAGATGCAGCAATAAGAAAAAAGAATGGTAAAAAAGCATACAGCATAACAGAAAAATATGTACTTTTGCGGGCTATACAAGAATAAAAGATAACAAACTATAACAGAAATAAGTATAAAGATAGAAACAAAAATGGCTACAGCATTACATCAATCGCCCATCTACGGCCCTGTACACAGCCGTCGTATAGGCATTTCGTTAGGCATCAACCTCATGCCAGCCGATGGCAAGGCATGCACATTCGACTGCATTTACTGCGAATGTGGCTTTAATGCCGAGCGCAAGCCTCATCTGCCCCGCCCCACCCGCGAACAGGTGCGCGAAACGCTGAAGCACAAACTCATGGGCATGCAGCAAGAAGGCACCGCCCCCGACGTGCTTACCTTTGCGGGCAATGGCGAGCCTACCAGCCATCCACAGTTTGCCGAGATTATTAACGACACCATTGCCCTACGCGACAAATATTTTCCTCAAGCCAAGGTATCGGTGCTGAGCAACGCTACCTTTGCGCACCGCCCCGAGGTGCACCAGGCACTGATGCGCGTTGACAATAACATACTGAAGCTTGACACTTGCTGCGACGAATACATAAAAATGGTTAACCGTCCTGCCTCAAGCCACCATTCGGTAAACGATATCATCAACACGCTGGCATCGTTTAAAGGGCACGTCATCATACAAACCATGTTTATGAAGGGCACGTTTGAACGAAAGAATGTTGATAACACCACCGACACCTACGTTACGCCCTGGCTGAAGGCACTGCGACACATTGCCCCACAAGAGGTGATGATATACACCATCGACCGCGACACGCCTGCCCCAAAACTGACGAAAGCCAGCCGACACGAGCTGAACATCATTCGCGACCGTGTGGCAGCAATGGGCATTGCTTGCACAGCATCTTATTAACGGGCACAGCAAGGCACGAAAAATAAAAACCAGTGCTACGTCATCACGACGGGCACTGGATGAATAAAAAAAGAAAAATGTATATTGTTCTGTTTTGTATTGGCTGTTATTGGCACACTATCAAATGACGCTGGTGAGCTTACACTGAGTCATTCGTTTTCGTTGTTTTTACATTGGCAAAGATAGCAACAATATAGCTAAACGGCTGTAAAGATGAAGAAAAGAAACGGGTAAATACTTGTAATATTACCCAGCAATGTTACAAAAACGTGTTTTTACAAGGAACAACGCTTTTTGCGTCTTGACCCCAAAAGCCTCATAACCCCCTATAAATAAGCCATTTATTTCATCCATACCGTTTATTCAATAAAAATTACAGCCCATTTTGTTTCATTTTACTTTATTTTATCAACACATTAATTCGTGTTACAAATGTTTTTAGTAATTTTGTATACTATATTGTTCTCGTCTATGCATTTACTATAAAAAATATTTGAAGAGCTGATACAGTGCAACGCCACCGTATACCTTACCCTTGCCATGGTTATGGCTTGGGTAAAAGCACCGCTCACACCCGATTATAAGCCCTACCGACGCGCCAAACGCCTACTGGTGGGAGCCTACCTCTTCTTCAGTGCCAACCTTTTTGCATGGTGCTTTTTGACGAAAGGCGAATGGAGCGTGTACAACTATTATATTGAGTGTGCCGATGTCATCCTCTTCTACCTTGAAGACATCTTTATATGTTACGCTTTCTTCAGTTTGCTGAACAAGCGATACGCCACGCGCCGACGCATGATGATTGATGCTGGCCTGTGGCTGCTGACGTGTGCCTTATCGGTATCGGCTATTATCCCCACCTTTTTGCCCTGCCGCGACATCTTCCGCCTGTCGGCCCTCACCTTATATATAGCCTTTATTGTTAGATTTGTATATACCTACATACGTCAGTATCAAGCCAGCGTGCGTAGGCTTGACAACTATTATTCAAACAATATGCACGGCATGATACAATGGACGGGCACCAGCGTCATCCTTATGGCGGTATCGTGGTTCTTGGCTATTATGACCATATTTCAGGGCGTTTATTTCAACCTATTGGTGCAAGTATATATCATCGGGCTGTATATCTACATTGCCGTAAGTTTTCTCAACTTCTCGCGCCAGTATGTACAGGTGCAAAAAGCTATCGAAGAAGAACCTGGTACAGCAGAAGTGCCTACCGGCCTTGAGAAGCGTCTACAGGCATGGGTAAAAGAAAAAGCTATTCTTAAACAGCAGTTCAGCATCGACGACCTAGCTACCACCTTGGGCACCAACACCAACTATCTTTCGTGCCTCATCAACGAAAAGTATCGCACCAACTTTAGTGCCTGGATATCGTCATTGCGTATAGCCGAGGCTAAACGCCTAATGATAGAAAGCCCCGAACTAAAGATGGAGAACATTGCTTACAGCGTGGGCTTCTCGTCGGCCTCTTATTTTTCAAAGGTATTCTCGCTGTAAGAGGGCATCTCGCCTGCCGTTTGGCGTAAGAAGAACCTGTAAGGGTGCGCATAAAAAAAAGCGGACAAGTGCTCTCACAAGCACCAGCCCGCACAGTTTAAGTAATATAGATAGGTTTTTCTTTTCCTATTTATAGAGGCTGCCTTACAAGTGTTTGCTTGCTCACAGCCCTGCTTTGCATCCGTTTATTTCACTTGCACTACAAGATACTTACTGGTTGACCAAAAGATTTGCGGATTGGTGATGCGCAGCACATACGTTTTGTTAGCGTTGCGCTGCAAGGTGTAGCTACCCGAGGGATGCATGGTAAGAATTTTTGCCGACTTCGACATCAGCTTTATCTCCTTGTCTACACGTATGTCTATCTTTGTAAAATAGCTCTTGTTAAAGTTCGACTCCAGCACCTTGTCGCCATCAACAATGCGCTGTTCTTTCAGCTCTTTCTTTGTACCAAACACATACCAAGCAGTGTTCAGTTGCTTGTCTTGCGTGTTAATGGTTTCGGTCTTGCGGGCGCTCTCCTCTTGAAGGGCCGACACATTTGAGTTGAGCGTGTTGATAGTGGCATCAAGCTCGGTGATATGAATATCCTTCGCATCAAGTTCGGCACGCAACTGTTTCAGCTGTCTGTCTTTCTCTTCCATCTCGGCCACCAGGTTATCAATGGTAACCTTCAGCTGATTGCCCTTTACACTGCTCTCGCGCAACTGCTGGCGCAGCTTGGTTATCAGGGCGCGGTTCTCCTTCATGGTGTTGGCAATGAAGCGCACATTCTCTAACAGCTGACGTCTACGGTTAGCTCCCTCACCATCTTTCACAATGCTCAAACGGTGTTCGGCCTCGTTTATCTCTTGGAAACCAGCTTGTATCTGGTTAAAGGTTTCCATCATATCGTTGATTTCATTGTCTTTCTCGGCAATGATTTTCTGCAACGAGTCGTTCTGTTGTGTAGTGTCAGCCTGAGGAGAGTTTTGCTCCTGTTTGCAGCTTCCCAACGTAAAGAGGGAAAGACAGAAACAATACAATAGAATTTTTTTCATTCTACAACATTTGTTTTAGGCGTGTCTGGGTGCGTAGCACAATACTCGCCATGGTTAATACTCAGTTTTTTGGGGGAGGCGGCTATTCGTCCTCCGTCATCTCATTATCTCTGTTTTTATTTTTACTTTTTCGGGCAGCACGACGCTCTTCGCGCGCCTTCTCTTTTTGTTCTTGTCGGCTGGCGCCACCTACCACCACCACAATCTCGCCGCGGGGGGCCTCGGCTTCAAAGTGGGATATCAGCTCTTGCAGGGTGCCACGCACGCTTTCTTCAAACATCTTTGATATCTCGCGGCATACGCAGGCTTGGCGGTCAGGGCCAAACACCTCGGCAAACTGTTGCAAGGTTTTCAGCAAACGGTAGGGCGACTCGTAAAACACCATGGTGCGCACCTCGTCGGCCAACGAGGCCAAATGGGTGGCACGCCCTTTCTTCTGCGGCAAGAAGCCTTCAAAGCAGAAACGATCGCAAGGCAAACCCGACGACACAAGGGCGGGTATGCAAGCTGTGGCACCAGGCAAACACTGCACAGTAATGCCTTCACGAGCGGCCTCACGAGCCAGGAAAAAGCCAGGGTCGCTCACGCCAGGGGTGCCAGCATCGCTCACCAAGGCAATGGTCTGTCCGCCCTTCAGGCGCTCTATCACGCTGGCAGTGGCGGCATGCTCGTTATATTTATGGTGCGACAACAAATGGTTGTGTATGTCGAAATGTTTTAGCAGCAGGCCCGTGGTACGGGTATCTTCGGCTAAAATCAAATCGGCTTCTTTCAACACTCGAATGGCGCGCTGCGTCATGTCCTCCATGTTGCCTACAGGGGTGGGAACGATATATAGTATGCCCATAACGCCGACAAATATACTTAAAAAATCATTACGCACAAAAAAACACTCGGTTTCTTTGCAATTTTTAAAACAGTATTTGTACTTTTGCATCATTATGACAGAAAGCACAATGGGAGAAATGCAACGTTTCGGCCGCATCGAGGTAGTATGTGGGTCGATGTTTTCAGGCAAAACCGAAGAACTCATACGCCGTATGAAGCGCGCCGTGTTTGCCCATCAAAAAGTAATGATCTTCAAACCCGCCATCGACACACGCTATGACGTGGAGAACGTGGTGAGCCACGACCGCAACAGCATACAGTCGACGGCGGTAGAAAAAGCCATAACCATACTGGAACAGGCTACCAACATCGACGTGGTGGGTATTGACGAGGCTCAGTTTTTCGACAACGACATCGTAAAGGTATGTAACACGCTGGCTAACCAAGGCGTGCGCGTTATCGTGGCTGGCCTTGACATGGACTTTGAGGGGGTGCCCTTCGGACCCATGCCCGCCCTCTGCGCCATTGCCGACGATGTAACCAAGGTGCACGCCATCTGCGTGAAGTGCGGCAACTTGGCTTACGTTAGCCACCGCTTGGTGCAAGCCAAAGAGCAGGTGCTGCTGGGCGAGCAGAGCAAATATGAGCCTCTGTGCCGCGAATGTTATCAAAAAGCTACCAAATGTTAGACCAAAAAATCACCTTCGACAAGTTTATACGGTGGGCCATCGTCATGGCCATCGTGTTTGGCGTGCTCTATGTGATGAATTATCTCAGCGAGGTATTGCTGCCCTTCTTCATCGCATGGTTCTTTGCCTATCTGCTAAACCCCGCCGTGCTGTTTGTGCAAAACAAGCTGCATGTAAAGATACGGGCACTGGCCATCATCATTACTATGGTGGTAGTGATAGCCTGTATTGGCAGCATCGTATATCTTATCATACCGCCCATGGTTGAACAGTTGGAGAAGCTGAGCGACGTGCTGACGCGCTGGCTATCACAAACCACACACGGCAACAACATCACGCGTAGCATACAAGACTGGATTCAAGACAACCAACACAAGCTGCGCCGATACTTTAGAAGCAAAGACTTCAGCGACACCATCAAGACGGCCATGCCCAAACTGTTTGCGCTGTTAGGCCAAACCGCTAACATCGTTATCAGCATTATAGGCTCATGCATCGTGTTGCTGTATATGTTCTTCATCTTGCTCGACTATGAATATCTGAGCAAAAACTGGATAAAGATATTTCCAAGAAAGCACCGCCCCTTCTGGCATGTACTGATCGGCGATGTGAAACGCGAACTGAACAATTATGTGCGCGGACAAGGACTGGTGGCACTGTGCATGGGCATCATGTTCTGCATAGGCTTCAGCATCATCGACTTTCCTATGGCCATAGGCCTTGGCATCCTTATCGGCATTATGGATCTTGTGCCCTATCTGCACACCTTCGCCCTCATTCCCACAGCCTTTTTGGCTATGTTGAAGGCGGCCGACACGGGTCAGAGCTTTTGGTATATCTTCGGCATGGCCTTCCTGGTGTTTGCCGTGGTACAAATAATCACCGACATGATAGTAACACCAAAAATCATGGGCAAGGCCATGGGCCTAAACCCCGCTATATTATTGCTGTCGCTATCAATATGGGGCGCCCTGTTAGGCTTCATCGGCCTCATCGTCGCCCTACCCCTCACCACCCTAATCATTGCCTACTGGCAACGCTATGTTACCAAAGAATATATTAAAGACGACGACAATACAAGCGAAGATAAAGCAAATGCCAACGAATAAGGCAACATCAAACAAAAGCTATTAAAGCTTGCTATTGGCGCCATTATGGCTTGCAATTAGCGCTATTATCATTTGCGATAGATGCTATTAAGGCTGGCAATTAGCGCTATTATCATTTGCGACAGATGCTATTATGGCTGGCAATTAGTGCTCTTATCATTTGCGATAAACGCTATTAAGGCTGGCAAAAATGGGAAAAGTAAAGAAAAAAGAAAGAAAAAACGAAAAAAGTAAACAAAAAATTTGCACGTTTAAACATTTCTTTATACCTTTGCACTCGCTTTTGAGAGATAAAGCAAACGGAGATCCGCTAGCTCAGCTGGTAGAGCACAACACTTTTAATGTTGGGGTCTTGGGTTCGAGCCCCAAGCGGATCACCAAACAAAAAGGATACTATACTATATAGTATCCTTTTTTTATTATATATATACTCAAGACATATATGGGTTCAGATAATATTGTGGCTCAAACAATATTGTTGTGTTTTTAACAATCTATTTTCGCGCTTCGCGCGTTATGTTTTAAAC
>UMGV01011357.1_pt1 | contig 31375 bp, 27 predicted proteins | sample 1965361 | NCBI WGS metagenome assembly UMGV01 (sample SAMEA4836081, study PRJEB28245) | human gut metagenome | biome: gut microbiome; material: fecal sample | place: Denmark | collected 2008
CTTATTTAACAATTTAAAATAAGATCCTATTATTAATTCAAAATCATCATAATTAGAATTAACATCTACATTCGTATATTTTTCAAGAATAAAGTTTTCTATTTTTTTTATGTATTCATAAATAAACATGCTATATTCTTCATTTTTAACTTCATCAGCAATTATTGACTTCATAATTACTTTTTGAATTGGTAAATTAGAACACTCCTTATGATTATCTGTATATGGTACATTAAATAAATCTTCTTGTATTTTTTTTAATTTAATATAAAAATCATTTGACCATTTTTTTCAAATTTATAATTCGAAAAATATCATAAATTATATCCTCACGGAGAATATCTTTTTCATGAATGATTTCATCAATAATGTTTTCAAAGTTATTATCAACACATTTGTCAATTAAATCAACAATTTTCTCATAGCTTTCTCTATTGTAATTATATGAAAAATATATTTCATTAGAAAGTTTTTCAAGAAAATCAATTTGCTTTTCATAATCTTTCTCATTTATATCTATTGATATTTGTTTAATATTAAAGTTATTTTCATAATAATTTTTATATAAATCTTCGAGTACAAAATTATTTCTATTAAATGTTTCTAAAATAAATTTTTCATTTTGAGTATCAAACATATATTGTAAAAGTTCTAGCTCATTCATACTTGTTCCCATAAATAAAAAAACATAATTTTTATTGCTGAACAAATTTTCCATATTCTTCTTAAAAATTGGGTTTTGGTATTTTTTTAAATATTTTCCCACTGTAAACACCAAAGTATCTCCAGCTGTAATTCGCCCATGTAGATAAAGTACTGATGGTTCTCGAATAACATCATTTTGCATATTTAATTCATCCAAAGTACATTCATATACGTAGTTATCTGATAATGCACAACAATCAAGTAATAAATCAGCATTTGTAGTAACAATACTTGCTTTCATTTTTTTAAAACTTGCCACTATTCTTTTTTGTGCTGTGTTTTCATCATTTATTATTAATTTCTCCTTAATTTTATCATTTAAATAATTTGTATCATGGCATGATGCTTCTAACAAAGATAAACATAATTTAGGGTTTTTTTCAGCAATTCGTTTTAAGCTTTTATTTTCATTAGTATTTTTACCAAAAAAGTCATCCACTAATTTTTCAGCTAATTCATTCCACAATGGTAAGCCACATAATTTTGAAATTCCAGAACCGACAAAAATAATAAGTTTTTTATTTTTATCTATTAACAAATTTATTAATTTATTTACATTTCCAACTTTAAAGTCTATTTTATCAGTATAATCCATTTTTATCCTCCTCTATTTAAAACTATTTTTATAATTATCACTTATTTATATATTTTAATATAATTAGAATCATATGCATATCACACATATTAAGTACAAATAAAACACATATATAAACTTGAAAAAATTAAGCTATTTTTGTCATTGTTATTACAATTCAATACAATTTTTTTAAATTAACATCTATATTTATATAATATAAAAAAATTTTTTCAAATAAATGAATGCATTTCATAAGAATTTAGTATGGTACAAATTTATTTAAGTAAAACAATTTGTATTAACTCTAAAATTATATAAATTTTATAAAAATTAGTTCAGTTAGAACGATTAAATTATAATAAATATGTTTATATAAATAAAGTCTTCACCATTTACTTTATTTATATAGTTTGAATGCGTTGTACCCATATTATATAACATAACTGGAAAAAAGTCCAACATTTTACGATTTATTTTACATTTTTTGATATTTTTACTATATAACAAAAAAACTAGCACTATTATAGTACTAGTCATCATTAGTAAAATTGTGTTCATACATTAGAAGTCAAAATCATCAGTTGAAATATCATCTATTATTTCATCACCAGAATCAGATTTTTTTATTTTGTCTAATAATTCATTAACACTTGTAAAATAATCTTCGAATCTATTATTTGAATCAATAATCAAATTTTCATATAATTCATCGATACCGCCTAGCATATATTGTTCAAATAATGTGTAATTGTCATCAGTTTCTGGATTTCTAAAGGCTTTATTTAGTCTCGTAACTGAATCAACATTATCAGTATTACTAGTTAAAATAACGAACTTGAATGCTAATTTTAGATCGTCACTATGGTTAATAAATTGTTCAGCCATTATTTGAGTCGTTGGAGTGTTTTCGCCAGTTAAACGTGATTTTCTTTTATTCAATGCCCCAATTAATGAAGCAAAAATAAATAATTCTACTGCAGAATTAAAAATTCTACATTTAGAGTCATTATCAATAACCTCACATAATTTATCTACTTTAATTGAATAACTACCTTTAAACAAATAGCTATGAGTAAACATATCTTTTTTAGCCATTGTTTTTTACCTCCTTGATTTCTACGTGATGAGTATCTATTTTATTTAAAATCCATTCACTACCAATTTTATTCTCCATTTGTGATTTTAATATTGGTCCATCTTTATCGTTAATAAATACTATTATTTGTTCAGTTATTTTTGGCATGATTTCACTAAAACTCTTCATTTGTTTCATTCCAAAATTTGAAGTTGGTGCATCCATAACAAGTGGATAATCTTCTATATTATCATTTTCCACAAGAGAGTCTGGATCATTATCCTTTTCACTAATTAATTTAATTATAGCTCCTATAAAAGCTAAAGCAACGGCAACATCTTGTCCACCTGATGTAAAGTCACTAGCTGATTCACTATCAATAGTTTTTATATGGATTTCATAATTTTCATCTAATATGAATTCAACATTTTCTTCATAGAATTCTTTAAATATACTATTTATAGCCTCTTGAAGCTTTTCCTTCTTCTCTTTTTCTTTCTTTGTGCAGAATCTATTTATCGTATCTTTCAAAAGTTTAGCTTCATTACTATAAAGATTTAATCTCTGAACTTTTTCATCAAGGACTATATTTCTTTGTCTTTCACTTTCTTTTGATGAAATTTCTTTATTTAATTGATCAATATCTCTCAATTTCGTTGATTTTTCAACATTTAACGAAATTATTTTATCTGAATAATTTTTTTCTTGTTGTTTTAATGCTGAAACAGATTCCATTCCACTAATTGCCTTATCTAGTTCACTTTTTTCATCTAGGCTAGCGTTGTATTTATTTATTAAGTAAGTATAATCTTTACGCATTTTTTCATATTCTTCATCAAAAATACGACTTTTTTTCTTTACACTTTCAACATCAGATTTAAATCTATCGATTTCATAGCCAATATTATTTGGAGGTAAATATGTAAGCCAATCATTAAGTTTATTCCATTCAGTACTTCCTTCAATTAATTCATGGCCACAAATACATTTGTGATTATTTAACATGAATTCCACCGCTTCAACAGTAATTCCTGGTATACCTTTGTCAACACTATCTGAATCCTCCAAAGTTTTTTCAGCAATAGGAATTAAAGCATTCATAACTAAATATATACTTTGAGTGCTAAATTTTCTCATTAAACAAGATTTTTGTTCTTGAATTTTTGCGTATAATTGTTGTATTTCATTTCTCAGATTGTCGCTACGTTTTTGTTTTTCTCCAACATCTCCATAAGCTTGAATTTTAGAACTAACTTCATCTCTTTTTTCTTCATTGTAAATTATTTCATCTTTTATATTTTCTATTCTAGATTCAAAAGCATTTATTTTAGTTTTTTTAAGCTGGATTTCTTCAATTATTGACTTTAATTCGGTATTACTGGTATTAGCAGAAATTTCATCATCATATTGTTTAATTACAGTTTTTAGATGTTTTTCAGTTTCATATAAATAGTTAAAACCAAGTAATCCTTTTATTGCTTTTACAAATTCATTGTTGCATCCACCTCTACCTCTTGACATATTTTCACCAAATTTATTTAAACTTTCTCCTTCTAAGAAGAAATATGGGAATAAATCTCTATGTACAAGAGTTTTCACAATATTTTTAGCATCTTTATCTGGATATTGCTTTGTAATTCCTGATTCGTCCTTAATGCTTATTGTTAATTTTGATTCATCAGAAACTACTTTCGAAATTGATTTTCTAAACCTCTGTACTCTTTTTATCTCATAATCATGATTATCATGAGTCAATTGCATTGAGCATACGACGCTAACGTATTCGTTCATTGCCATATTTTCTTTAATATAAGCATTTAATGGGTCCTTATAATTACACTCGCCATATAATATCCACTTAAAGCATTGAATAAGAGTTGTTTTTCCTGATCCACTCTCACCAGTTACTACGGTTATTTTTTTCTCAGGATCTGTAGAAAAATAAATAGAATGTTCACCAGCAAATTGTCTAAAATTACATATTGATAATTTATTTATTTTCATTTTTTCGTACCTCTTCTTCTATTATTAATTTTATTCTTCTCACCATATCGTTTTGACTATATTCAAATACTTTGTCATAATTTGATTTTTCCAAAAAAATTATTTTTTTTCTAATATTATTTGTTATTTCTTTTGATACTTTTTTTTGTGATTGTATTTTATCAGTTGTTTCCATCATCAAAATCCTCCCATTCGATTTTTTCATATGTTTCGTTAACATTTATTCTGTTTAATTTATATTTTGAAGTAATTTCGTTAATTAAAATATCACTTTCATGTTCATTTTCTGATAGACTTGAAAACTCTTTAATTCTTTCAATTTCATTTTTAGCAAGAGCCGTAAAAAATTCAATATAGCTGTCGTCGCAATAACTGATCTTATCAAAAGGAATAGGTAATGTTACAAAATCATATATATAAGAATACATTTTACCATTAAATTTTCTTAATACACGTCCTCGACGTTGAATATATTCTCTTGGATTTGTACTACTTGCTAATATAAAAGCTGTTTTTATACTTGGTATATTAACGCCTTCATCTAAACACTTTATTGCAACTAATGCTTGTAAATCTTTACCATTTTTATAACTTTCAGAAATTATTTTTCGTTCTTCTGTAGATTCTTTTGAAGTGTATCTAGCTATTTTCATTTTCAACTCATTGCCTAACATTTTGCACACTTCATCTATTTGTTTTTCTTCTGCATCTTGTTCTCCACCGATTTTGCCTGTTCCACAATAAACAAGCATATTGTGTTCATTTTCAAAACCTTTTTCAACAATTATCTCTTTTAATTTTGAGATTTTGTTCTTTGCAGTAGCTATTACTCTTGCCCTAAGCAAAGCATATAATTCACCTTGTTTTGTAAGAGACATTTTATTATTTTTAATAATGCAATTTTTTTTGATTTTTTTTGAAAGGTCAATATACTTTTCTTGTTCATCGTCATCTAGATATACTAATATTGGATAATAATAATATCGTGTTAAGACATCATTTGCTATTGCTTCTTTTAATCCATAATGAATAACAGGATCTCCAAAGTATTCATAGATTGCATTAGTACCTTCTTCATCTCTATGTCTATCTATAGTTGCTGATAGCCCTATACGATATGGGAAACTATCTATTAAGGCATTCCTTAATCCCTCAGCACCAAAATTATGAACTTCATCAGCTATAAATAAGACATTGCCTTTTATTTTTCTCAAAACATTCTGTACTCTTTCTAACTTATAAGAGGCATTTGTTGTAATAAAATAAAAGTAATTTATAATTTTATCATTATAGTCTTGAACTAACTGTTTTAATTTTGATAAATAATCTTTATGTTTATTATCGGAATAACCAACTAAAAAATCAATGTTAAAGTTGTCTTTTTCTTCAACCCATTGTTCAACTAAGTGTGTATATGGACAAACTATAATAATTGCTAATCGATGTTTAAGTCTTTCTAAGAGTTTCACACTAGCTGTTAGTGCAGTTATAGTTTTACCTGTTCCAGTACCCATATCAAAAAGACCTTTATAGTTTTGCTTAGCCCACTTGTTTATTGCATCTTTTTGATATTGATATAAGGAAAATTTATAATTGCATTTAGGATAATCTTCTATTATTTTATTTTTTTCTATTATTTCTTTTTCATATAAATCTATATTGTCAATATAAGTTTGTTTCTTATATTTAAATATTTTATTCAATAGAGCTTCTGGAAAATCATAAACATATAAAGATTTAGTATTGTTATTCCAAAGTCTATCAAAATCATCTTCTATAATAGCTACTCTTTTTGTTTCTTCCCAGCTTTTGAAAACTTGAATTGATTCAAAGTTTCTTGAAAATGCGTTATCTGATTCATTAAGTGAACCACAGAACGCAACTTTATCGCCATTTTCATCTTCAAATAAACCTATTTTTTCATGAAACATACCTAACTCATTTTCATTATTTTTATTTTGTTTGTCAGCAACTTTGATATCAAGAATGCCTTTTTCAATAAGATGACATAAATAATTAAGACGCTCACATTCAATTTCATTAGTTGGTTCTTTAAATTCTCTTAGCATGGCTTTTTCGACTATTTCTCTTCGATTGTTATATCCCTTTTTTATTGCCTCAACATCTGATTCATATAGAATTGGTGAAACAACAAAATATATATGGCAATTAGGTTTTTTAACTAAATGACTTATTCCTCTAGAAAGTTTAATTAAAGCCGAGGATGAAAAGAATCCTACTGCTCGCTTATATATAACTGATTCTTCTAAAACCTTTGAAACAAAATATGTTCCTAAATCAGGACAAGTATCAGTTCTATACGATTCTTTAATCTCAATATTTTTTAATCCCATGTACAACTCCTATTTATAAAGTATTAAGTGCATTAATTAGACTATCAATTTCTTCATAATTATTAAAAGCACTAAAACTTATTCTTACAGTACCTCCTATTTCATTTGTACCTATAAAATTATGAACTAGAGGACTACAATGATAACCAGTTCTCACACATATATCAAACTCATCAGATAGAATTACTCCTACATCTTCAGCAGTATAGCCAACAATATTAAAAGAAATTATTCCTAAATTTTTTTCTGACATAGGTGAATAAACTTTTATCTTTTTATTATTTTTCATTTTTTCTAGACAATAAGTCACTAATTTTTTTTCATGTTCATAAATATTTTGCTGTTTTAGCCATTCAACACTCTTAAGTAAGCTGTAGATAGCTATCACATTAGGAGTTCCCGATTCATATCTTCTATATGTGTGTGCTGGCATCTCAGGATTTAATGAATCAGATCCATTGCCTCCACTTTTGGTTATATCTAGCACTATATCATTGACATTTATAAATCCAGCTATTCCAAACGAAGCATATAGAGACTTATGACCTGCAAAAACTATAAAATCGCAATTATCAATTTTAGGATTTAACACCCCAAAAGCTTGTGCAGAATCAAGAACATTTATTGCTTTATAAGATTTACTTGCCATAAATATTTTTTCATAAGGTAAAATATAGCCAGTTACATTACTTACGTGAGAAATAAACACATAATTAGGATTATAACAAGCAAACATATTTAACATTTCTTCATTTTTTAGTTCCCATTTTTCAAAATTAAAAGGAATAATATGAATTTTAAAATTAATTTTCTTTTGCAAATTGTGTAATGGTCTAATTATAGAATTATGTTCAAAAGGTGATATGTAAATATTGTCATTTTCATTTATCTGTAATCCATTAATAATTTGGTTAAGAGCTTCAGTAGCACTTGAAAGAAAGACTACATTGTTCTTATTTACTTTCACTAAACCTCCAACATTTTGCCTAGTCAATTCAATTATTTTCAAAGCTTCATTAGCTTCTTTGTAATTACCTCTTCCTGCATTAAAAGCCAAATGTTTACTTGCATAATTTATTCCTTCGTATACAACGTCTGGTTTAGGATATGTAGTTGCACTATTATCCAAATAAATCATAAAATACTCCTATAATAATTTCTTTATAAATTCAGTTAATATATAAATTTTTTCTTTCGTAGATATACTATCTGAAAATTCATCCAATATACTTTCAATGTTATTTTGTAATAATATACCTATATCAGAAATTTCCATTTTTGAATCACACAAGTCAAAATGTGATTCTTTAATTTGTTCAGCATTATTTAGATTTAAAATAAAATTATTTAATTTATTACAAACTAAATTAATATTATCTCTATCCCAATCTTCAATGTATAAATTGATACAAGCTTTACATAGTATATTAGCAAATTCAATGTCATCAAATGATGAATTACTTACGATAGTATCCATTATTAATTTATCATTGTCAGATAATAAAAGTTTGTAACCTTGTGATTTATGTTTATCTATTAAGCCTTTTAACTCCATTTTTATACTTGATTCTTGATTAATCTTTAACGTTTCTTTAATTTTCATTACAACAGAATCTTTATATTCCTCAATTCTATTATGAATAATTGTATCTATAGGAGCGAATTCATCTTTTAGAAAATTATAGTTTCTTTTATTAAAGATTTGTTTAGGTTTAACAAAAACAGATTCATAAGGATTAATATTAAAAGATAAATAATAATCTTTTAGTTTAATTATATTTTCATCTAAAGATAAATAGTTATCATTTATTTTATTTGATCTTAAAATCTGTGGTTGACCAATAAAATACTTTCTAAGTGCTTCAGATAGTAAAATTGTATCTTGTCTAAAATTGTTTGATGAAGTAATTTTGAATTTTTTAATCATATACTCTAAATATTTCTTTTGTTGTATAGAAGATTTAGAGAAGCCTATATAATACTTATCATTAGTTATTGATTTAACAAGATTATCAGAATTCATTTCTATTTCTTTATCTTGATAATATAAAATAACATTATCTGATAATTCTGATATAGCTTTTCCTAAAAGCAAAGGTAGAATTCCAACTCTTATGCCATAAGGGGGATTTGTTAAATTCAACATAAAATCACTTATTCTGAATCTTTTATTTTCATCGCATATTTGTTCTTTAATTTTTTCAATAATATTCCTAAAATTTTCATTATTTTGATTTGCATCAAAAATGCTTCTTTTAATTGACATTTCAGAACTTGTTTCTGAATAAGCAAATTCATCTAAATTATCTATGTAATAATCGATTACATGATCAACTGCTTTTTGATATTGTTTAGTCACATTTTTTTTATTTATTAATTCATTATTAAATATAATAGGTGAAGTAAATTCTTTTTCTAACGTTATGCTTAAAAGCTCATTAAATGAAGCATTACTACCTATGCATGAATAATATTTAACATCTATCTCATAGTATTCTCGTAATAATGATAAAACATCAACTTCAGTTTCTTCAATTAAATAATTGACTTCGCTAACAATTATATCATCAACATTATCTTTATTCTTTACATCATTTAAACAGGCATATCTTAATAGTAAGGAATCCAAGTTATCATCTATGCAATTAGTAGGATATTTTACTATAACTTTGGGTTCGCCAACCATATCAATTTTTTTCTTAATCTCTTCTTCCATCAATGATTTTCTTATTAAATATAAAATAATTCCATCACAATATCTTTCTTTAAAAAATTGATCAAAGTTTGAACAATTCATATATGTAGACTCATCAATGAAAACAACTGAAAAGAATCTAGTTATCTTATTATTTTCATTGTATCGTCTTGGAAGAACATATTTTTTATCATTGATTTTTTCAATCCATTCAGACAATTTAATACTTTTATATTTTGTTTTAGATAAATATTCAATAGAGTCATCAATATGCTTTGAATTAGATAAAGCAAATGTTAACATATTATTTAAAATATTTTTTCTTATATAATGCCTATTAATTAAGTTTTCAATTGTTATTTTAACATCATTTATATCCGCATTAATTGACAAAGCTATAACTTCGTTTGTTGGTGATAATTTATCATAATCATTAAGCATCAAGCATATTGCTAATACTTTTATAATTCTTTTTTCAAAATTAGTTTCTACTTTAGACAAAATTGCTTCAGATCTATACCATATATTTCTTATGGAATTAGTTTCCTCTTTTTGCAATAAATTTGTAAAGTAGTCATAAATCTTATCTACATTAAATAATCCATCAGAATTATTATGTATGAAAGAATTAAAAGAATTTTCATCACTATCAGAAAGAAATGTAAATAAAGTTCTTTCATTCTGAGCTATTATTTCTGATAATTGTATTAACATATATGCAGTTAATGGATTCAAAGGGAAACATCCGATAAATAAATCATTTTTTATATTATTATCATTAAATATATCAAGAGACTTAATCTCATCATAAAATTCTAAATTTTTATCTACGAATTCCTTAGCAAGTTCATTGTTTTTATCTATTTTTTTGATTGCATATGAAATTATTTGATAATTTTCTTCTAAGCTTCTATTAAATTTGATTTCTTTAAATCTTCCTTCAACAGTCTTAAATGCATTTATATCATTACCTTTTTTATTGATCGTAGAATATAAGGAAATGCTTTTATGTGTTACACAGCATAAATTCATTTGTTGTTTCTTATCACTTCTTGAACAACACTCAGCCATATCTTGTATTATCTTTAAATCAACCATTAAATTACTTGAATTGCTATCGATAAATTTTGAAAATTCATCAAAAACTATAAACATACCATTGTATCCGTTTTTTCCTAATTCATAATTCACATCAGAATATAACTTAACAACATCATTACTAACAAGTGGATTAAATTTTAGTCCAATGCTCATACAATTATATAAATCTTCGAATTGTTTGTATGAAACAGGCGAATTATTTTTTAAACCATCTTCTAATTCAGGTAAATTGATTTTGTTTATTTCAATACATTTTTTAAATAAGTTTGCTTTTATTTCTTTGTTGTTTTTCCATTTATCTATAATATCTAAACATAAAGTATAAATTGTTTGAGGGATAAGATTATCCAATCCTTCTCTTTTTAAGCTTTCATTTAAAGCCAGTTGAAACGATTGAGTTATATTATCATAATTTGAATTAATTAAAATAGTTAATAGAGATATATCCCTTTTCTCAACTTCTTTTAATAGATTAAATAATTCTTGGTCAACAATTTTTATCTTTTCAACAAGATTTTTCCAACAACTTGATGATTTATTCTTACTAACTAAATATGATAATACTAGAAGTAAAAATGATTTACCTTTTCCATAAGGACCAACCAATGTTGTTGATTTTTCATTATTAATTCCTAAAATTGATTTAATATATATTTTTAAAACGTCACATATATCTGAGGTAGGAATATATTCATTTATTTTATCTTCATCGTATAAATCTAACTCTAAATTAATTGAAGACTGAAAATTTTTATTAATATAGTAATAAGAGCTATACATTATTTATTTTCCTTCCCAAAATATTCTTTAAATATTTCTTTTAAATCTAATTCTTTTTCAAAATATACAGTGTTTAACCCTGCTGTTTTATTAATTAAAATAAGTTTATGTTTTTTCATTTCATCTAAATATTGTAAATACATGTTTTTATCTAAATTAAATAAGTTCATTGGAGAATTAACTTCAGCATATGATTCTTCTATATTAAATTGTGAATAATTATATTGTTTTCCCAAGCAATAATATATAATCAAATATGATAAATTTCGATAAAATGGTCTAGTTTTTTTATATTTGTCGCCCTTCTTCTCTAACAACTTCAAATTAGATAATGGACAAATATAATTATCTTCAGGATTATCACCATTATTTTCATTTATGTATGATTTCAATAAAATTTTCGTATCGTCATCAATATAATCTTTATTAACATCATAATCTTTATAATACGTCATCATTTTTTCTATAAAATCATTTTTTGTAAAAGATTTGATATCAGAATTGAACAGTCCATAAAATAATGGACATTCTATCTTATTTGTAACTAAATTATAATGTATTAAGAACAAAGAAAAATTACTTTCAATATATTTATCATATTCTAATAACAACTCACCAAAATCGGTCAAAGTAGTTATTGAATTACTTACATCAATTATATTGGCTGCTTGAAGCCAATATTTTAATCCTTTGACCATATTTGATCCAATTCCTAAAATGGAGATCCCATTATTTTTACTAAATATATCTTCGTTACCTTTGATAGAGTTAATAGCTTTTTCAATCCATCCATCTCTTAAATAGAACGTTTCACTTTTTCTGAACTTTATTTTATTATTCATCATATTCACCTTTTTTTGTTCTTAATACTTTTTTCATATAACATCCGCCATCAAAATGTTTTACACATTCTAGACATCCAATACATTTTGTTTCATCTATTGTATAAATTATCGATTCGTTACTTACATTACCTTTTTCTAGATTACTTACTTTTAAAGCATTATATTTGCAAACACTTTGGCAATATGTACATCCTATGCAAGTTTGATATTTAGTCAATTGATTTTTGATTAACTCACTAGCAGTTTTAAAATTTTTTAATTGCGAATTAACATTCAATACTGTTACTTTTAACTCATTTTTACCATTTTTACCTGTCAATTTAAGCAATGGTTCTAAATTCTTACGTGAAAGCACATATACTTCTCCTAACCTAGGGTTACCAAGGTCATAATTAATAACTCCAAAAGGTTTGAATAAAGTATATAATGCATTGCTTATGTCCTTTGTTAAACTAAAATTAATGCTGCTTTGATCCAACACACATGGTTTAAATGAAACTACAGCATTTCTACTATGTTCTAATCCGTTTCCACCTTGGCGTGCTTTCCATTTGCCTTCATCAACATAATCTTTCCAATCATCTTTGCCAATATTTTGTGCAAAAGAATATAATAAAGTTCTAAATTTAGTATACTGTTCATTCATATAAATTGAGGATAAGTATTCAGACCATAAACTATTATTAGGACAACACCAGCATCCAACTCTAGAAAACCCTTGCCTATACGCATAATTGAAAGGAATATTATTTGATAAGATATAAAGCCAAACATCGAAATCCATCCAATCGATTATAGGTGAAGCAACCTTTTGTTTAGTAATTTTTGGACTATCTGTATCACGCTCATATTTGCTTCTTGATTTTGATTCAGCTCTTCTAATTCCTTGAAAAGATAAAAGCTTAGATTTATTTTTAAATAATTGTTCTATTTTCTTTGTAATAGCGCCAGTTTTAAAAATTGTGCAGCACCATCTCATTACTCTGCTAGGTGGTCCAACAACATTGCATAAGTCATTAAAATCTTGTTCATTATTTTTAGCGATTAACATAGGTGTTTTAGGAAATATCTTCTTGAATTCTTTTATGTAATCAGTTGATGTAGGATATTCAAGAGTTGTATCACCATATATGTGAACAACTGTCTCAGAATTCAATGCTTTCATAACAAGATTACTCGTAACAGTTGAATCTTTTCCACCACTAAAAGATACAAATATGCTAGATAAGTCATATTTAGATGATACATTTTTTATATAATCAATTGCTTCAGTAGTAATAGTGTTCAAACGTAACATATTACATTTAACAAATGATTTAATAATGTTATTACTTAAGTCACTTTCAATATACTTTTTATTCTCTTTTGCATAAAGATTAAGTTTATTAATTATTTCTTTAGAGTCTTTTTTTCTCAACTCTTTAAAAGGTATTTTAGTCTTTTTACCATTAATTAAATAATTATTAGAACCTGTACACCATATTGATTTATCTGCAAATTCAAAAGGTTTATCTAATAATACTTCAAGTAATAGTCTTTCTTCTGCAAAAACAGGTCTTACATCACTGCCAACTTTATTACACTTGCTTCCACAGCATGGGCAAGTATTAGAAAAAATAGGTACATTGCATTTATCGCAATAATAAATCTCTGTTGATAAAAGTTCTGCTCTATTTCCACAAACAGGACAGATGCTTGTTTCACAAATAAGATCATCACAATTTTTACATATAAACTTCTGCATATATTTCAACCTCAGGTGTAGCTTTTTAGTATATTATAGCGCATTCACTGGATAAATGAGAGAAAAAAATTTTTTTCCTCCAATATATAAATTTTATCACAATTCACTTCGTTAAACAACAATTTAAAATTAAATTTATAAAAAGTCAATTGTAAATTTACCTTTGCGATATTCGTATTATAGATATCTATACACGTCAATAAAAAGGTAATACCTTTTTATATTGTAAAAATCTTTATTTGTAATTTTGAAATTAACTATTTGAATTATTAGATTTAATTATTAGATATAAAAAAAATCTAAATATGAATAAAGTCTCCCATTTACTTTATTTTACTTTATGAATGCGTTGTAGTCTTATTATACACCTTATTAGTAAAAAAGTCCAACATTTTGTCTTCAATTTAAACAAATTGCGACTTTTTTCTTTATTTTATGAAAAAAATTTTATGAAAAAAAGAATAATTTTTATAAATAAGTATATCTATCGTAAAAAAACTCCTTACAGCTATGATATTAACATAACTATAAGGAGTTATTTTTAATCAAATCGTTTGGGGTTTTTTATCGAAAATCCCGACTTTTTTTAGTTAATAATTTTTCTTTACCCCAAAAGATTTTACAGAGCCATTTTTAAACAAACTTAAAAATCTGCAAGGAGGTCTATGAATATATATTAAGTTGTATAATAACAAAGATAAATCTTAGATATTTACTAAAAATCATTTTTTGAAATGATTATAACACTATCAGCAAGAAAATCGTCTACCAGAGTAGCATCACAAACTAACACTTCTCATTATTTTTCGTAGACGAATTTACTCTAATTGTTGAGAGACATACTATTATTAATAAAACAAATATAAATGATAATATATTTTTACTTTATTTTACATTTTAATTTATCAAATGAATTTACATCATTTTTATCAATTTCAATAATAAATAATCTTGGTGTTTCCATAGTTACACTTTCATCTTTTTTATTAATTTTAATATTTAAAAGTAATTCATTATCAGTAATACTAATTGACTGAAAAGTATATTTAAAACCTCCTCTAGAATCAATTGAATAAAACAATACTAAAGATTTATCATCAAAAAAATCATCACAATATTTTTCCAAAAATCTATTATCCTTAATAATAAATCCTTTGCTATTAAAATCATTAACCATTTGGTTGTAATTTTTATATATTTTTAACTCATTATCTGATCTTATTTCATTTATGTTACTTTCATCTGCCAAACCTATTAAAGATGGATTTTCTTCAAAAACATCAAATTTAATACAATTTTTACAAGAAACACAAATTAACATACAACAGCACATTATTAACATAATGAATAAGTTTTTCATTTTATATCCATCCTTTCAATCATCTTGACTTTATTACTTAATAATTCATTTCCAAAGATAATCACCATATTCATTAAATATAACTTAGTATATTGCAACTAAGTTTATCTTCGTCTATTTAATTAAATCCTTACCCAAAATCTTTGGACATCCAACTCTAAAGGTTGGACCATTATATTCATCTTCATATTTATCATGAGTTAAACAAGCTTGATTTGCTGAAAGTATTGCTTGAACTGACATATACAAACATGTATCAGTATAATCCCATGAATATGCTTTTGAAATTAATCTTTGTAATTCATCATAGCCTCTAATTATTGCCTGATTAGCACAATCACCAAAAGTATTAACAAACCAAGCATCCTTTGTCTCAGTCACAGGATAATTCAACTCAAAATTCTTTATTATACTAACTTTAATAGTAATAACTCCTGATATTTCAATTCCAGTACCACTTATTTCTCCATCACCCATAAGTGCATGAATATCACCCATTGCAAGCAATGCTCCATCCACTCTTACAGGAAAATACACTGTACTACCTTTAGTGATTATATTCGAATCCATGTTACCGCCACAATCAAAAGACTTACCTGAGCTAATTTCTAATGACTCATGAGCAGTACCTATTACTCCAATCATTGGATTAATGTCTATTGTTAGATCATTGAATTTAACTTTATCATCTTTAACTTCAAAAGTTTTAGTTCTCAGCTCTGTTTTGTCTCTTAAGGCTCCACAGCCTTTAAAAGTACAAACAAAACCAACATTATCAACTTTTATGTTGAGTATTTCAACTTTTAAAACATCTCCAGGTTTAGCATCATTAACATATATAGGACCTGTAGCTGGATTTGAATGTATAGATGCTAATTTGCATCTATCATTTTCAGATCTATACATATTAGAATAACAATCTAATGTATAAACATCAATAGTATCATTATCATCACAATACAAAGCAGGTTTGTTGTTTTTTGAAAATGTATATATATAATTATCTTTTAAGACTTTATTCATATATTAATTACCTTTCGTTTTATTTTCTAATTTAAGAAATGTTTCTAAAAAACTAGAACTAATCACTTCACTCCCACAAATAGTAGGATGAACACCATCATATAAGTAATAATCATTACCATTTATCTTTCCTAACTTGTCAAGTTTTACTTGTAATGGTATAAAAGGAATATCCCTTTCACAGCACATCATACGTATTTTATCAGAATACGTATAGATTTCTTTAAACTTATCAATATTTTCAATTGTTTCTTTACCTTCTAAAAAGAAAGGTTCCATAACAATAAACTTAACATTAGGCAATCTTTCAAGTGTTTCCTCAATCATCATTTTGTAAATATTAATAAATCTTTTAATATCTACACCATTTTGATTGTAAATCTCATGCCATATATCATTAATACCAATTAAAACCACTACATAATCAGGATTTTCGTTCCATACATCACTTTTAATGCGTGCATAAACATCGACTATACGACTTCCAGAAATACCTTTATTCACAAGTTTATATTCGTGTGGATAATTAGTTGATAAAAATGCTTCAGTAAGAAAAACATGAGAAAAGCCATAACTTGATGGGTGATCTGAACATTCTCTATTTCTCTTCATATCTGTAATTGAATCACCAATAAATACTATTTTTTTCATGTCTTGCTTCTCCTTTATTTACATCTTTAATGTATTTTCTTAATTAACTATTTCTGAATAAATTATTTTTATATTGTTATCTGAGATTTCTTTCTTTAAAACACTAAGAGAATTATAGCCATTTGTATCAACTTTAAATATACCTTTTTCAATCAATATATTTATTAGTCTTGCAATATGTTTTGAATACTTATTTTCTATCATACCATAATCTTCATCTTTATTCATTTTAAATGCTTCTAAAGATTTATCCTTAAGACCACATAGGAAATTCTTTAATGAATATATATTAAATTTGAATTTATATTTCTTCTCACTGCATTCCACAATACTAACTATAGATAGTATCAATTTCTTTACTGGATAACCCATTAGAGTAATTGTATCTAGTGATTGATTTTCATCTGCAAATTCAATTGTATTGAATTCATTTTCATAGCAATCAGGAAAAACAGAATACATGCAACCTGTTTTATCCTCTTTGTAGTTTGTGCACCCGAGCATTCTTCTACCCGAATCAACGCCATATTTATCTTTTATTCTCTTTACAACTAAATATCCATCTTCACACTCTGGGCACTTACAAATGGCCATTTTTCCACCCATTAAATCATTAGTAACAAACCCACATATTTCTGGATCATTTGAACATATCCATAGAGATTTATCATCAAATTTCTTTAATTTACTCTTTCTCTTTTGTAATGGATACCCACATATAGGACATTTATATTTTATTTCATTTTCTCTTGTAGGTGATAAAGCATCACCATATAATGGAATATTAGGGTGTGCTTCTTTTAGCTCTAAAATGAACTCTGAAGTATGATACATTGGAGAAACAATATACACTTTATTTTTAGTTCTTGTTAAAGCGACATAAAATAATCTTCTTTCCTCAGCATAATTCATTGATTCATCTTCTTTTATTACTAATTTCATTATAGGATCATCATCTATTTTTGATGGAAAACCTAAAATATTATCTTTACCATTAATAATTACCACATTATCATATCCTAGACCTTTACTACTATGAGCAGTTAAATAGTGTAGATTTAGTTGTGGGAATTTTCTTGATTTTATTTGTTTTTTTGAAGAATCAAATAAATCATCAAGCATACCTATTTTATAAAATTCAAATCCATATCTTCCAATTAATAATACATCTTTCTTTTCAGGAAATTCAGTACATATAAGTTCTAAACATTTTTCAATTGCCAAACCTAAATTATGAAATGGTGAAACATTAGAAAATTGTTTGTATGAATCATCATAAGACACAAGTACAACAGGATCATCAAGTTTTTTATCAGATCTTAGTGATTTTTTAATTTGAATATCATTTTTCATAATAAAATCACCTGCTATATCAATTAACTCTTGTGAATTACGATATGTTTTAGTAATCTTTAAAATATTAGCATCTTTCACAATTTCTTTGAATCTAGTAAACAAATCAATTCTCGAGCCGCTAAACGCATATATTGATTGCCAATCATCACCAACTGCAATTATTTTAGCATCAGACACTTTAACTAGTTTTTCACATAAATCATATCTTTGTAAGGAAATATCTTGATATTCATCTACTAAAATATATTTATATGTTAACATCTCATTATTCTCTATTTTTTTATCTAAGACAATTAAAGCATCATTTATCATATCCTCAAAATCTATAGCAGTATCGTCTTTTAATTTGTTATCATATTCCAAAGCACACTGATATGCAATATTTAAAAACAACTTTGTTCTTTCGTCATTGATTGTTTTCTTCCATTCATTGAACTTTAATAAAGAATAATTATCAATTTTCATTTTAGAAATAAAATCACAAATTAATATTATAAATTTATTGAAATATTTTTCCTGAGCGCTATTAATTATTTGCTTATATATTTCTTTTTTGTCACGATTACAAAATGTTATTCCAGCTTTTTCTAGTTCTTCTTTTAAATGTGTTATTAAATCACGTTTATCATTATACTTAGAAAAAGTATAAATTAATTTTGTCCCATGTTCACGATGCAATAAAATCTTTTTATTAACACTGTTTTTATATTTTTCTAATTCTTCAGCTGTAAAACGTGGATTTTTACCATCTTGAGATATACCAAAATGTTCGAGATAAATTTCTTTACCATTTTGTTTAATTAAAAAATCAGGAGTATATACTTTAATTGAATCACTAAATCCATATCTATAAATTGGTTCATATTCATAATCTATACCATTAATATAAAGATAATTAGCTATACGACATTCATCAATTGACCTTACTTTTTCATTATTTATTGTTCTTCTTGCTTTTGTTTGTTCTTCTTGATAATTTTTAATAGTTTGTTCCAAATCACTTTTCATCGTATAAAAACTATCATTGCTTAAAGCATTATATAAACTAACTGTATCAGATTCATTAAATGGTATTGATAAATATGAAGCAAAAAATAGTAATATTTTTCCTAGAAAAACTTCATCATCAATCTTTTTAGATAAAAAATTCTTTATTACATCATATTTATATGATGGTGTAACAATTCTGTGTCTTATTTGTTCATCATTTTTTATTATTGTATTACCAATTGAATGAAAGGTATTTATATTAACATTGATATTTAACTTCTTAAATCTAGATTTAAGCTCACCAGTTGCTTTTCTTGTAAAAGCTATGATTAAAATATCTTCAGGTGATACTATCTTTTTATCAATCAAAAACTTTACCTTTGCTTCTATTGTTGTAGTCTTTCCAGAACCAGCACCAGCTACTACCAAAGTATAATCATCATCAGATAAAACAACTCTTCTCTGTTCTTCATCTAATAAAATATTTGGATCATCTTCTTTTAAAATTGAATCTAAATAATCCTTATCACTTACTAAATGTTTATTTATGTAATTATTATTATGCTCGCTAATTAGCTCATTCATTTTCTCATAATCATTATAATATTTAAGAAGTGAATTGTAATCTAATTTATTCTTCTTACAATATGATTTCAATAAGTCACTTTCAGAAAGAACTTTTATAGATTCATAGGTATCCTTAGATAAAATGCAAATTGAAGAAACAAATTTTTTTGATAAATATTTATCTTCATTTAATAATTTATTTAATGAATCATCAAAATTTTTAAACTCATTATACTGCGCATTATCAGTTTTTTTGTTTTTATTAAAAAATAATCCCATAATTGCTTCCACCCTTATTAAACATAGTATAATTATACACTATTTTCCTTTTTTTTACAATTGTTAGTTTTTTGTTACTTTATCAAAAATAATTTATATTTTTTTATAAAAAGAACTTAGTTCAAACTAAGTTCTAAATGCATTTATTCAATTCCTTCTTGAAAAGTACTAGAATAACTTATTAATTTCTTGTCCTTTATTTCAAGAACAACAATTCCAATTTTTTTAGTTTCCTTATGAACTGCCATAATAGCTACAGTACCATCGTTTTTGAGAGTAAGTGTTGAATACTTACTTACAGAACAAATGTTTTCATCAAAACTGTACCAATCATAATCCACTCTCATTTTCGAGAAGAATTTAGTTTCGATGTAACATTGTAAGACTTTCGCATCATTTTCTTTTACTGACAACTCAAAATCAGTCTTATATGTTAAATAATCAGGAAATACTTCTATTTTATAATAATACATATAATCATTAAGTTTTATACCTATATAAATAATACCTGGTTTATTAGCATATAAACCATCATCTTTTTGTGTAACTAATGATTTATCATAGAACAATTCGAAATCAGTAATTATTTCATTAGTTTTAATGTTTGTAAATTTATTTGGTAGTATTATTTTAGAATTAATAGACATCTTAACATTTTTGATTTCTTTATAGAAGTCTAAGTATTTATTGTCATTAATTATTTCACCAATTTTATCAGTATATTCTTTATATACCCATTGATTATTTACTCTATCAATCAAACCAAATGAATAATCTTTATCTAAATGTGCTTTAGCACAATCCCAAAGGAAGCATTTTAAATTAACACTATTAGCTACTGATAAATAATACTCTAACCATTTAGCTCTTTCAGTATCATTTTGTTTGTCACGAAAGGCAAATTCAGTTATTACTGCTGGTATACCTTTTTGGGTATAGTTTTTATCGATTGTATGCATTACTTTAAGGATTTCAGATTTATATACTTCTTCTTTTTCAGTAAAACTTGATTCATCCATTGAAGGCTCATGTACTAGTCCAAAAGGATTATAAGCATGCAAACTTACCATAACATAATCATCTTTAGGCATCTTAAAATAAACATACGAGTCAGTATCAGTTCTCGTCCACCCTGTAGTTATAAATAAATGCCTATATTGGTTATTTCCTCCTTGAGCTCTTATTAAGTTCACAAAATACTCATTTAATTCGTTAAGAATATGAAAAGCTTCACCATCCACCTCATTGGTATCATAATTACGAGGTTCATTTAAAAATGAAAATATTACCTTTTCATCATAGTCTTTAAATAGATTACCTAATTGTCCCCATTGTACATTAACTATATCTAAAATTCTATCATAATTTTTATATGTCAAGCTACTCCATTCAATGTTATAAGCATCATAACTACAGATAACTACAAACATATTTTTGGAAACAGCCAAATCAACAATTCTTTTTAACTTTTCTAAATATTCATTTTTAATCGTATAATCATCATTAGCATATTTCATCCATATAGTAGGGATAGTTAATACATTAATGCCTTTTTCCAATAGTAAATCAATGATTTTTTCATCATCATTGTTTTCGTCCATACAAGCTACATAATTCCAGCCTAAAGAAAATTCTTTTATTAATTCCTTCGATTTTATATCTCTTATTGTTAGAGGATTATATATTGCTTTATAAGTTTCATTTTTAGTCACAATATCTACTTCTTTATCAAATCCAATAAATTCATACATATACTTTTCGTAAACAGGGCATACTGGTTTTTCGCCCTTTTTTAAATATTGGTTTTCAGAACCAAACACCAGTTCTCCTCCCTCACCCGAAAATGTTATTGTATATAGTTCATTAGTTTGTTCATATGTCGCTATATACATGTTACCAGAATCTATTTTCTTCCACGACACGAACAAATAACCTTCTCTAATAGGGGCATCAGGGAATACAAGTTTATCATCGCTTGTTACTTCTTGAATACTAATAATATCACCATTAAAATCTATAAAAGACACTTCATATGTATTATTACATGAAACAAGAAACATAAATATCAGTAAAAAACAAGGTAAACACTTTAATAGTTTCATAAACACCTCCATAATGGTAATATTTTTAACTTAAAATATATATTTCATAATCACAAAGAGTTTAATCAAAATGAATCTAAATAACTATTGCCATTATATAGTATTTATTATGAAAAGTCAAGATATAACCATTTCTTTCTAAACATAATAATTAATACAATATTATCTAAATATTTTAATGATAGCATTAAAAAATGGTTTATGAAAAAATCATTAAACCATTAATAATATATTACTTTTTAAATAAATGAAAATCACAGCAGTCTCCACCATAACCTAATGTTTTAGTTCTCGAAAAACCTATTTTTTTCAAACCACCATATGTAACATCATCAACATCACAAAATAGCTTACATAATTCTGGGCACTGATTTTCTACGCAAGCAGTATGCCATAAGCATTTAGTAATGGTTACATCAAAACTATTCTTATCATGTTTTTGCGTACTCTCCTGTAAATCAGTTTTACGCATGATTTTAAGGAATATTTTGCTGTAAATATTATAGAATCCTGGAACTAATTCCATTTTCACCATTGAAGCATGTTTTTTCGAACCAATTATTTCAATTGTTTCTCAGATTTATCTTTTGTATTTTTTTGTAAACAAGAAAACATCTTCTGCTCTTCATCAAATATCTTATAGCCTTTTTCTTCTCCAAATTCATCTATTAAGAAATTTTTAATTAGTTTTTGTTGTTTTATTTTCATTATAAACACCTCAAATAAAAGTTTTAAATTATTTAGTTTTAAGATTATTTAACCAATTTATTAATATTGTTCATACAATATTCTACAGAACCGCAGCTCCACCAAAAATCCAACCAATAGAACCATATGCTAGCAATGAAACACCAGTAGCAACTTTTTGAGTTCCTGAATCAGTACTTCCCATTGATATATAGCTTAATCATAATATCTTGTATTACATAGTATAAATTTCTCTTAACATGGTTATTACGAGTACCCTCAAATGACTATTATACTTCTTTTTTCACAATTTTAATTAATTCTTCAATCGAAGGTAATTCATTTTATAAATTTTCTGGTAAGTAATCTTTAATTCTATATTCACTTACTCCCATTGGTTTATTCATATCTCTTAGGGTGTATTCAGCAATAACATTATTTTTGCTTCTACAAAGTAGTAAACCAATTGTTGGATTGTCATTTGTTTCTTTAACTTGCTCATCAATTGCTGTTAAGTAAAAACTCAACTTACCAGCATATTCAGGTTTAAATTCTTTTTCATATAAATCAAATTTATTACATTCAAGACCTGTTAATAATTTATCATCTTCAAATTTGAAATATGTATTTTTTTACATAAATATAATGCTTGGATCACTATAATGCATATTACCACAATACTCACCATCTATTTCTTTAGGTGAGTTACTTACTATTACATATATAGAATCAATAACTTCGTCAACATTAACATCAATTTTACATCTGACTTCTTTTAAGAATGTAACTTTTCCATCATTAGAAACAATAGCAATATTCGGATCAGATGATGTCCAAAGCACTTTAGAATATTTTGCATTTCGAGGTTTAACATCAAATGTTAACTGCATTTCTTCATTTTCTAGTGTTTCAATTATTTTATTAGGAAAATTAGGTTTAATAAAAACTAGCTTTACTACTTCTGTTTCCTTATATTGTTTTAAAGTTCTATAATCATCGGAAAGCTTATTTATTTTATCTAGTTTTTCCAAACTAGTTTCGCAAGTAACTAGCCAAAATGCCATATCACATGTCATACCTGTACTTGTTCTTTTATAATCAACATAAACTTCATTAGAATTTGCTTTAACTTTTAGTTTATGTCTATTACCACCACTGCCTTCAGAAAATACGAAAACAATTAACCCATTACTTTCAAAGTATTTTTCATCATAAGGTAATTCAATTTCTTCTATTTCTGATAAATCTTGCAAATCTACATAAGAATCAATTTTATAAAATTTATTAAAATCCAATCTAGTAGCAGTTTTTTCAAATTCCTTAAACTCTAAACTTGTATTATTACTTTTTGCATCACATCCACTACTAAACGTCAAAATTGAAACAAAAACTAATAACAATAAAATAATTTTTTTCATTTTTATTACTCCATATACTATATAATTATACCTTTATTTGTAAGTTTATTCAACTCACATATCTTTTACACAAATTTTTCAATACAATTTCTACTTCTATTAAGTCACTTATTGACTTGTTAGCCATAAGTGTATGGTTATTATCTATAAATCTAATTTTTTTAACTTTTCTTTAAATCTATTATCACTACCATAATTAACACATAAGTATATTACTATATTTATATATAACTTTTTTTCACTCATTAATCACATCAATTAATTTAAGTTTTAAATCTCTTTTTGTACGAAATTCCATACCTACTTCAAATGCTGAGTTAGGATGATTAATAAAATCTTTATCGATTTCTATTTTTTCATCTATTTGATATAGATATACTGGATATTTAACACCATCGTGAATTACTTTTCCTTCACTAATAGATAAATGTGAAGGTTTACTTCCAAAGGCAATTGCAAGTTCTTTAAATGGGGTAAAATCACAGTTTTCTGCTAACTTTTCGATTCTATATAAAGAGCCACAATAATAAATGCCTTCATCTTTTTTAGATAGTGTTAATACTTTATTGGGGTACTGAACACCTCCACCAAGACAGTGCCATCCATTATCTTTACATACATTTATAAATTCATCCATCAATTCAAACGGATTAGTACCTGGTGGCACTAGTACATCAGCTTTTAATCTATATTCTAGATCTTTTGAATTATCATGTTCTTTTACTTTTAATTTAAAAGGTAATTTTTTATCTTCCACACTTTTCTTTAAAAATAAACGTATTGCTGTAGATAGATCTAAACCTAATTCATTAAATAATTTTATCGCTTCTTCTTTTAATTCTTCGTCAATTCTCACTTGAATAAAACCCATAATAACACCTCACGATGTAATTATACTTTATTATCAATACGTTGTCAATACATTTTTAAAATGATGATAATTTACCTCAATCATTTTTATTAAAAGAAAAACTCTATTTACATATTTCTTGTAAATAGAGTTTTAAAGTAACAATTATTCAATGCATAAAAAATCAGTAAATCCCGTAATATCGAATACTTCACGAACTTCTTCTTTTAGATTAATAAGTTTTAGACCACCACTTCTTGCAAATTTTTTGTGTAGTTTTAAAATAATTCATAAGCCTGCAGAAGATATATAGTCTAATTCCTTCATATCAATAATAAGAGCATCAAAGTTTAAATCATTAAGTTCTCCTTCTAACTCTGGTGCTGTAATTGTATCTAAACGTCCGCAAAGAGATATAGTTAATGTTTTATTATTAAGATTTTTATTAATCTTAAACTCATATTTTACACTCCTCAACATATATTTTATTCTTTATTAAAAGTAACAGTTAATACATTTTGTCCGTCAATGGTTTCATAATCGACTGAAGATGCAATTTTTTTGACCATGTAAATTCCAAGTCCACCAATTTCTCTTTCCTCAAGAGGTTTATCAACATCAGGTTCAGGTTTTAAAAGAGGATTAAAGATTTTACCATTATCATTAAAAATCATTTTTATAACTTCTGAATCATCAATAACTGATATTGATGCTTTTTGAGCTTTGCTGTAGCTTACTATGTTTGAATAAATTTCATCACTAATCAATTGTAATTTATTAGTTAGTTTCATTGATAAATTCCATTTTGAAGAAAGGTTATCTAAGAAATCACTAACCTTTTGTAAGGATTTTTCATTAGGAATTAATGTAATATCTTCACTTCTATTTTTTTTAGTTTTTATTACGCATAACATTGTAATATCATCTGATTTTTCAGCACCATTTGTGAAGTGTTGAATGTCTTCCTTCACACTATCACATATTGATTTAACACAGCCACTAGCAGATGATAAAATTTCTTCTAGCCTTTTTTCTCCATAAAGTATGTTATTAATATCCGTTTCCTCTGTTACGCCATCTGTATATAGATAGATAGCCTCACCATCTAGTAATTCAATTTCATGTTTTTGGTATTTTGTAAACTCCATTCCAGCAAGAATGAAATTTGGACGTGTATGTAAGTACGCAAACTGGCCATCTTTTTTACGTATTAGTGGAGGATTGTGACCTGCATTCACAAATTCTAATCTTCCACTTTCTAGGTTTAGTTTACCTATCCAAGCTGTAACAAACATTTCTGCTTCATTGTTTTCGCATAGTCTTTTATTAGCCTCTGTAAATGCTTCATCTAAAGGCATATTTCCTTCAACAAAACCTTTGATTAAGGTTTTTGTTCGCATCATAAATAATGCAGCTGGAATACCTTTTCCAGAAACATCAGCGACCATAAAAATCAGATGATTTTGGTCAAGCATATAAAAGTCATAAAAGTCTCCGCCTACTTCTTTCGCAGGATCCATTAAAGCATAAATATCAAAATCTTTTTGATTACTTATTGAATCAAAATTAAATGGTAAAGATGAACGTTGTATTTGCATTGCAAACTCAAGTTCGTGATCTATTCTTTTTTCAGCGTCATCAATGAAATGTTTTAAAGCATCAACTGTAGCATTAATGTCATCAGACAAAGAAATAAATTCATCTGTATCACGTACATTAACTTGAACATTTAAATCACCACTTGTAATTAAAGCCAAAGAGTCATTAACTCTATGAATATTATTAACGATTAATTTTTTGATTAAAAAGTAAATATTAACAAACAAAGCAGCAAAAACAACTATTTCCATAAATGTTAGAATACAAACAGCAATATCACGAGAAAACATTGCTTCAGATATTGGAATTGTTGCTAGCAAGTAAAAACCTTCAGTACGATTATACATACAATAAGATTCTATACCATTAATTGTTTCTTTAAATCTAACATTTTCGTTAGTACTTGAAACATTTACTTTTCCGTTATTATTTTGACTATTAGTACTACTTATGATTTCAAAATCAGAATCACATACAATTAAACCACCCGTTTGCCCAATGTGACGATTCTTAACAGCCATAATAATTTCATCATTTAAATCTGATTGAAATTGATTAGCGTTATAACCAACTTGAACAAATCCACCACTAGTAAAAGCTATTCCTGCATATTTTCGGCTAATATTTTCATCAAATGATACTGGTTGATATTTTTGGATATATTCTTCTTTATTAGAAAGTAAACATAAGAATTCTTTTGATTGGTCACCATTTGCCATGTTATAACCTAAATATATACTTGTTGTGCTATTGATAACAATACCATTGTCATCAATAAGGTTGATCTCGGCTATATTATATTCATTTAATAATTGATTTAGTTTTTCGATTGATGTTGATAAGTCAACAATTGATGCAATTTGACGAGCTTTGCGTAATAAATTACTATCAGATGCTTCTTTAACATCATTGTCAAGATCTTGCAAATTTAAACTCAATAGATTATCAGTATTTGCATTAGCAATTTTTGTTTGCAAAGAATACGTAAACAGCATAGTTGCTGAAAAGGCAATTACAACACAAGCTAATAAAACAAGCTGAAAAACATTTAGGATTTGTTTATTCTTAAAAGCTATCTTTATTTTTTCTTTGCCAATTAAAGCATTCAAGAAAAGTGATAACATCACTGACAGTGAATTGCATAAAATCATTGGAAGGGCACATGCAGCAACAATCTCATACGCCTTATAAACATCACTCATATTAGTAATAAAAATCAATAACATATGTAATGTCTCTTTTGTTGCTCCTATGGCAAGCCCATATGGCCATGAAGGCTTTTTATTATCAAACATCCATTTACGGCACCAAGCTCCAAATAATCCAGCAAGAATACAACCTATTGTGCATGCCAGTTGACTAAAACTACCTGCTCCCCAGTACGTTGCAAAGAAACGATAAACGCCTCCAATTATACCAGAGATAATACCTGCTGGGCCTCCAAATATCAAGGCTGCAGTAAGTGGAGCTGCATTACGAACATTTATGACTGCTCCATCTATATTAATTCCAAACTCAGTTGCTAGAATTGCTAAACCACCAAATAGCAAACCGATAATTATTTGCTTTTTCTAATAATTAACTTTCCCAAATTTAGTTTTTTTATCTAAAAGATATAAAACAACTGAAAGGATAACCGGAAAAATTGTTGCTAAAAATAACTTAATTATTGTCATAATTCATATTTAACCCTTCTTCAAGATATTTTATATAATTAAAGAGACAACACATTCACCTAAAGTTTCTGTAAGTTCTGATTGTAATGTTTAATGAAATTGAGTAATTTGTTTATATGATGCATCATCAAAGAAACAAATAACTATATCAATTATAATCTGTGAACCATTATAACGAGACTTAACATTATCAAAATATTCATATTCTTGCTCATGTCGAGCTAAAATTTTTAAAATCTTAAATTGAATGTCCTCAGGAAGAGTTTTATCAGATAATTCATCAATAGAACTCTTTATGTGTTTAATACAAAAATAGCCAAAAACTAAAGCAATAACTAAACTCAAGACAGGAGCTATATGCCATGAAAACATACTTTCTCTAAATATCCAAACAACAAGTAAAGAAAGTAAAGCAGATACACCAAAAGCTAAGGAACCAAGATTAGATGAATATTCACGTTCAATAATCTTACTAGTAGATTCTTTTTTTATTTTCCTTTGTTTATAAACAAAAAACAAATCCAATAAAACATTAACTACTTTTAATATTACAACATATATGATTAAATCACTAGGTTTACTAGGATTGATAATTTTCGAAAAAGATATAACAATAATACATAAAAGGCCACCAATAGAAATACCTTCACATAATATTGTCGTTAGAGCTTCAATCTTGCCAACGCCATAATTATATTTGAATTTCAAATCTTTGCTTAGTTTCCTTGACTGAGCCATTACAACTCCTTCACCAAAAATACCACCCAAGCCATACAATTAAAGAATTCGAAACAATCGCAGATATTAAAACGGCAATAAAATTAGGCAACTCCAAAAAGAATTGCGTAATTATTAACTTCTTTTGCTTATTATATGTTGATGTTTCTTTCATAACACACCTCTAATAATAGATATATATCATTTAATTACAAATTTCAAACAAAATATCCATAATATTATATCATAATTTATTAGGAATTAAAATAGTTAATAGAAGTAATTTACAATGTTTAAATTAACAAAAAAGGAGTTTTTAGACTCCTTATTCATTTTTAAGAAACATTATCATATATAATGGTATATATTTAACTTTTTGATTAGAACAATTTAAATTATTCATTGACAAAATAATCCCATAATCTAAATTTTCTTTTTCAATAATATTTTTAATACTTATTGCTTTGGTATTTTTTCCTGATTTAACTTCTATTGGAATTATCTTATTACCAAAACATGTAATGAAATCAATTTCCAAATTATCACTTTTTTGATAATAATAAATTTCTAATTCATTATCCAATAAGCATTGAGCAACAACATTCTCAAAGACACCACCTTTAAAAACACCTAAATTACCATTAATTATTTCATTGCTTAAATTTTGATTATAAAATGCAAGTAGTAAACCTGTATCATTTAAATAAAATTTAAATGAATTAGGATCTTTATAAGCTCTTAATGGAATATCAAAAGTTTTTAAGCGATTCACTTTAATTCCTAATCCTGAATCTAATATCCATGATAAAGAATTCCCATAATATCTTGCTGTCCCACCTTGTTTAATAACTTTATATTGAAACTTTTTATTGTCCTTTGCAAGTTGATCAGGGATAGATTCAAAACATTCTCTTACTTTTTCTTTCATCATTATAGTAGCATATTTTGCAATATCATCTTTATAATCATCGATTATTCTTCTTTGTACTTTTAATACATTATATAAATTCGATGTTTCAATATATTCGCCTACTACTTCTGGCATTCCCCCAATAACTATATAATGTAAAAATAAATCGCATAACTTTTCGTGTACTAGTGGAGGGAGTGATATTTCTTTATCGTAATATTCTTTAAAATTTTCAATTAATTCATCAGTGTAGTTGTTTGCCCATAAAAATTCTTTAAATGACATAGGACGCATATGTAGTTTTTCAACATAACCAACAGGAAATGATGAAACTTCATGCATAATAATTCCTAACATCGATCCGCTAACAATTACATCAAATCTACCATCGATTGAAAAAGATTTTAAAGCAGTTAAAACTTGTGGGCACTTTTGAACTTCATCTAAGAAAATAAGAGTTTTTCCTTCAACGATAGGCACATCAACATTATATGTTGATAATTGAAAGAGTAAAGTCTTAATATCTAAATTACCTGCAAATAATTTTTTTGCAGAAACATCAAACTCAAAATTGATATAATACAAATACTCATAATTGTTTTTTCCAAATTCATTAATAAGATATGTTTTTCCAACTTGTCTTGAACCATAAATTATTAAAGGCTTTTTCTTTGGATTATTTTTCCACTCTAATAGTTTATAATACATTTCTCTTTTCATAAATAGCACATCCTTTAAATATATTATACATCAAATATCAAAAATATGCAATTATTATTAAAAAATACTATAAAAAATATGCAATTATTACTCAGAAATACTATTAAAAATATGCAATTATTACTTAAAGATACTATTAAAAATATGCATTTATTTTTTAGGATTTGGTAATTCTTCAGAAATAGCTTCTAATAATGCTTTTAAAAAGTCTTTATTTTCAACTTCATCAACTAACAGCATCTTTTTTGCACCATCATATGGCGATTCTAAAGCAGCACTTGGCATCATTATCATAGCTGTTTTTGTTGGTTTCACTAAGAAACGATCATCATATATTCCTCCTATTACTTTGCCATGATTATATATAATATATTCACCCATCATTTTACGATATGATATATCATCTAACTCAGAAAGCTGTTCTAAAATAAATGCTAAATATTCTTTACTTGATGCCATTTTTTCACCTCTTTTTTTATTACCTCAATATTTTACATCTATGATTATAAAAGTCAACTAAAAATTAATAATTATGTTATAACAGGAATAATTAGGTACCTTTTTAATATTATAACATAAATAATTAGGTA
>UMGV01040451.1_pt1 | contig 31283 bp, 34 predicted proteins | sample 1965361 | NCBI WGS metagenome assembly UMGV01 (sample SAMEA4836081, study PRJEB28245) | human gut metagenome | biome: gut microbiome; material: fecal sample | place: Denmark | collected 2008
TAGGATTAACACTCCCGTGTGTATTTAATTAATGAAATATTTTTTATCAAATTTAATAGTTTTGGCTATATGGAAAAAATAATTCAGTTGGGCGAACGGGAGTATGAGAGGCTTTTTGACCTGGCAAAACTAAACAAGGAGCAGATCGAAGAAAGAGCCCTGAAAATGTATGAAGAGAAAGGGGTGGCAAAGTTGGATATATCCATCAGAATGGGCGGAGGCGAATATGAAAGAGATTACAGCTTCGCCTGTTCTACGTGCCTGTGGTATAAAGATGAAAAATTTTTCATATCCGAAAAGTTGAGAAAGAGATTGGCTGAAAATATAAACGGGTGGGTAATAGATGCAGTAGAAGACAAGTACGGAAACGCCGTCAAATGGCTTAACAGATTTCGTAAAGAGGTGAAAATGTTAAGAATTACAAGGTATATTGCATGGGTGGTTGCCGCTTCAGGATGGGCTGCGTTCGCCGGCTGTTTGTATGATATTTTAACCCGGTGATGATTATGAAGATTATAAATAATTTGACCGTAACGGTTGCTTATACGGTAGGATTGGGAAATATAAAAGTTCCGGAAGAAGCATACGACGACCTGACAAAACATTATAATAGTGGATCATGGGAAGTTCCTGAGGATTCTATCGCGGCTGAATGGCTTGCCGATAACATCAAGGAAAAAGATGCCATGGATTGGAGCTATGAGATTGATGATTTAAGCTAACACTTAAAAACTGAGTATCATGGATGAAATACAGAGGTTAGAAGCTAAAATACAACGGATCAAGGAAGAGGAAGCTGATAAAAAGAAAGCTAAGTTTCAATATCTCGTAGGCCAATGTCTCCACCGGGCACATACATCATACGAAAAGATTACAGCGATAGATCGGGTTAATATAGATAGGTATGGGGATGAAATTATATTCGATTGCATCCATGTTCATTTCGACAATAGAGGTGATGAATATAACAGTAGTGCAAGTGTTCAACTTGATGGATATGGTTCGGACTATGCGGATGACATTGATAAACATATTATAAGCCTTGATGACTTTAATAGAGCTTTTGATGCTTGTATAGATTTAATAACGAGAAAAGCTAAAAATAACTGAGTATGGCAACATTTAATAAACAACTATCGAAAAGTATTCTTCTTGTTTGTGGAGAACTGAATAATTGGGGATATGAAGAAGTAGAGGATAAAGAAGAGTACGATAGCATTCCTTTCCCTAAATGCTTCGAGTTAACATTTAAGTTTTATGATTGTGAGTTCACTGCTTACTTCAGTCAAAAGAATATTGAAAAAGATAACTTTGAACCGATATCTCTAGAAGGAGATGGAGATTTGTTCGACAGCTTTAACCAAAAGATGGAGGATGAAGAATTTAAGGATGATATAAAAACAGCCTGTGAGAAAATTTGGAAAGAGAGTTCAGAATGGCTTTAATCTAAAAAAAAATAATTGAAATATGAAAACAACAAAATTTAAAGAAGGTAATTATATACCAAATTTCTTTGCGCAACCATTGCGATCTTCCCATATTGGAGGATATTTCAATCCAGCGTAAAGCCGACGCCCAGCCGTGGAAAAGGAGAGGTAAGAATACAAAAGTTTAAAATTAAAAAAAGCGGATTATGGAAAGAGCGAAATTATACGAAGAGCTTGAATTTGCGAGAAACCAAATACAGGTATTTAAAGAAAGATCCGATTTGATAGATGAAGGGAACTGGCGGAAGAATGTAAGCAATGATTTTGACAAAGGGGCTATTTGGTCAAGCTACCAAAGGATACTATCCGAGCTAAAAGGTTTATTGAAACATAATTATGACGCAGAATAAATCATGAAGTTGACATACTCCCATGCCTAAAGCCATGGGATTCCTGGTTCAAGCACAAGACGCTTCTGAAATAGAAGTCTTACTCTTGCTAGCCAGTTCGGAAATGCCCTTCCGAAGTATATTGTAAAGAGCTATTGCGATAAAAGGAATTACTGGATAGAGGAAGGATCTGACAATAATGACGGGTGCCTGCTTAGGGTAAGGGCTTGGAATAATAATAGTATCGTTCACCAAATAAAACTTAGCCGGCTGGACGAAACTGCAAGAATAGAAGATACTTGCGTGATCAACTACAATCATGCTCGAATCCGTATTTAAAGATAATAACACAGTGTTATGGGAGAGCTAAATAAAACAGCAAACAGGGACAATGCTGATTCCTCCCCGGGAATCAGCATAGGCGACATCTTCTTCGATAAAAGAGGAGAAAAGATAATCAGGATAGCAAAGATAGAAGACGTAAACTATACCGAAGATCCTGAAAAGGCGTTTAAGGCGTACTATTATGAGCATTTGCTAGATTATAAGGAAGAGAGATGGGGCAGCGGTTACGGAGGAAGCCGGCTGTCGTGGATGAATTTTAAGGATCTGTCTTCCTTCTACCTCATCAGTCATCCGGTTAAAGATTTGAAATCCCTGTATGAAAACGCGGTGCATATCCAGGAATGCGGGGTCCCGAAATATGAAGTATCGGAATCCTTTGAACAAAGTACAGAATTGGTAGCGGTAGGATCCAAGGAGAACCTGCTTGCAATGAGAGATTCCGTAGGATCCCTGGCTAAAGAGAAAAGACAGCTTGAACTCATGCTCAACTATCAGCTTTGTGAGATAAAGGAGAAGTTCGAGATAATGAGAAAGGAACTAGACAAACAATTGTCCGTCATGACAAGCCAGGTGGAAAGAATCATGAGGGTGATAAGGGTTATTGAGCTCTATCTCGGAATAGAAGAAGATCTTTTCCAGCTTCAAAAAGGAAAAGAGGCAGACGAAAACGAGCCCCTTACCCTTCGTCAGCAGGTTTTGTTCATGGATGAAGAGGTGGGCATAATAGAGGATCAGGGGCTGGACTGGAAAAACATAGAAGAGTTTGATGAATGGATTTTAAAAGACAAGCATTATGAAATTCTGCTGCCTGAAAAGCGTTCTATTGTGGTATTCAAGCCAAGAAGAAGAGGCAAGCGATATTATGATGCCTACGACAGGGTGTACGAAGACAAGGATGCTAGAAACAAGCAACCTTATTTCCTGATCCGTAACGGAGAGAACTTGTACAGGATAAATTCTGACAAGATGACGGTGCCGGAGAGACTGTTCCCCAAGCGAAAGGAGTTTCAGGAACTCATAGAAAAAATGTCGGGCGAAGACAAACTTAGATTCTATGAAAAATCACAGGTAGAGGATTTCACGTACTACTATCAAAGAATTGTTTTCTTCATTCAGGGTCTTATAGACCGAACGGATGTATTCGGAGCCGGATTCAAAAAAGTCAACCTCATGAAGATGGAAGAATGCCAGGACAAGATAAGGCTTATATACGATGACGAGGCTTGTCTTCCGACCGAAAGACTGCCGTTTAAGGAGTGGCAGAAGATGCTCAACGAAAAGATAGGTCCGGGGAGCAGGATCATATGGTGCCCGGAAGCGGGAGGTGATTACAGCTATTCGGAAAAACACAATAGGGATAGATTTATAAAGTATTATAACGAATGGAATATACCCGATCTTCCTAAAGAAGGTGTGTATACCGTCGAAAAAACAGAAAAGAAAGGGAAAGATCTATTGTGCTTCAAGTATAATCCGGGAGGCGGGTATTTTTCATGGAACGGATATACGGAAAGAAAGAACTGCATATCGTTTCTGATAAACCCGAGGGAAGATCCTCAGATACTTCATTACGACAGGATCGGTATGGAGGACATAGATTTCTATCTGAACAGCAGGATAGACCGCCCGAATTATCTCCAGTATCTGCCCGTCTTGAAGACCATCAAAAAGCATTTGGTAGAAGAACAGAAACAGGAAGTACATTTTTCATTGATGCTTTCGGGAGAGTGCAGGAAGAGAGGATTGATCCCGAAGGACGGACTGTCTTACGAGGAGATTATCATGGAGCTGATAGACTGGTGGAAATTCAAGAATGAATGGAAGCGCCCGATCTCAAAGGATGATGAGCTGGCGATGAGAATGATAGAGAGAAGGCTTTTTGCAAAGTCGAATAAAAATAGGTGGTTTAGAAAATAAAAAAATGGAAGACATTATGGAAAATAACGAATTAAAGGTTTTTAATACGATAACTATAAATCAAAGCAACCCGGATCCTTTCACCCGCGTATCCGGAGACGTGAACGGGGATGTAATCAAGTGGATCCGCCAGAACTCCCACCGGGTGCTGACCAAGAAAACAGCCGAAGGAGAGATTGCTTATTGTCGCCTGTCCGACTCCGGCGGCGCGAAATACTATGACGGAACGCCGGCTGATCTAACGGGATCGGAGGGAGACGTTTTCGTCAAGCTCCCAAGGTTTTACTATACTGGAACGGAAGGTGATAAAGTAGATATTACTTTCTCCGCCGAAAGAATCAACGATGACCAGGTAGAGTGGAATGAAAATACCCTGATAGGTGCATACGAGGCATATCTTGATGGTGATGAATTAAAGTCGATAAGCGGAGTAGAAAGCACTGGAGGTGTCAGTCAGAAAGACTTCAAGAAATACGCCCGTAATCGCGGCTCAGGCTACCAACTCGTTGACTGGCAAATGCACTGCGTCCTTGGCTGTCTTTATTATGCTATGTACGGCAATACCGACTGCCAATCAACGATAGGGTTAGGAACAGACAGCCATACAAAAGCTACCGGACAAACAGACCGCCTTGGCATGCAGGACACCCAGGCCTCAACAAACGGCAACTTTCAATCAATCAACTTCTGGGGTTTGGAAAACTGGTGGGGGAACAAGTACGAATGGATAGATGATTACCTAAATCCAGCAAATACCCTCACCGCCACGGTAAACGACCCGAAGACAAGAGGTGTAAGAGATCTTCCGCTCCAGTATCTCGACAGCTGGTATGTGAAGAAAATGAAATTCGGGAAATATCTGGATTTGGTGAAATCGGAGCAGTATTCCGAAATAGGGTCAACTTCTACCTATTACTGCGACTACCAATGGTGGCCGGGAAACATAGTAAGTAGTCCGCGCGTCGTGATGCGGTCGTGCTACGATTCGTACACGCTCGGCGGTGTCGCATACGCTAATGCACTTAACGCTTCGTCGGACACATGCGCGAGGATCGGCTCGCGTCTCGCTTTCAGGGGTGTCTCCCGCGAAATAGAAAACGTTGAGATGTTTAAGTCGCTGGAGTTTGAAAAGATCTTAACGTAAGCTACTAGATGGAACTTCCGGACGCAAAAGAATTTAAGAAAGGTCTTGCATTTGAAGAATAATTTGCATACTTTTGTGTGCAGATAATATATAAACATTTTAAAATTAACTAATTGTAACCGCAAATAGTATTAAAATATAGCAAAAGAGTCGTTGTATTTTAATACATCTCGCAAGAGATCCGGTTATTAGCCTAAGTCTTGAAACAAAGACTACGTTGGTCAGGAATGACACAGTTACCTTCGGGTGTTTATCCAAGCCTGAAGCTCTAAGGACAGTGATTAAAAGGAGTAGCGTATTTGGTGAAACAGTGTTGCCGTTAAAAACCCCTTCCAACATTGGCGATGGGTACTAACAGAACTTACGTTCTGACTTATGTTGAATAAACATTAAAAACAAAATTGAATGGTATACGTACAAGACATAGACGGAAACCCATTAATGCCAACAACCCGGCATGGAAAGGTCAGACGACTCCTCAAATCCAACAAGGCAGTCGTTGTCAACCTATGTCCGTTTACCATCCGTTTGACGTACGATTCAAATCGTTACAAACAGGAAATTATGTTAGGCGTTGATGCCGGGACCAAGCACTTAGGTCTTTCGGCAACGACGAAAAGCAAGGAGCTTTACGCAAGTGAAGTAACTCTCAGGAGCGACATAGTTGATTTAATTTCAACAAGAAGGGAATCAAGGAGAACAAGACGGTCTAGGCTTCGTTACAGGAAGCCAAGGTTCAATAACCGGGTAAAAACAAAGAAGGAAGGCTGGATAGCACCATCAGTAAGACAAAGAACAAATTCCCATCTGAAACAAATTTCGGATATCCATCGTATTCTTCCTATTTCAAAAATCATAATCGAATTAGCCCAGTTTGATATCCAGAAAATCAAAAATCCGGATATTAAAAACGAGGAATACCAGCAAGGAGAACAACTAGGATTCTGGAATGTCAGGGAATATGTCCTGGATCGCGACGGGCACAAGTGCCAGCATTGTAAAGGAAAATCCAAGGACCCTATTCTGAACGTTCATCATATGGAATCTCGCAAGACCGGTGGAGATTCCCCGTCAAACCTGATTACTCTTTGTGAAAAATGCCACAAGGAGTATCATAAAGGAGAGCTTGAACTAAAGATTAAAAGATCTAAATCCTTGCGTGATGCAGCTGTTATGGGGATAATGAAATGGAGACTGTATGAGGAATTGAAATCTTCATACCAGGATGTAAAAATTACTTTCGGTTACATTACAAAGTACAACCGAATTAATTACGGCATTCAGAAATCCCATACATCAGATGCTTTTGTCATATCAAAGAATTTTGATGCCAGCAGAATAAAATTTCTCTCACGACATCAAACTTACGAGAAGACATAACCGGCAAATCCACAAGATGAAGATCTTAAAAGGTGGCAAAAAGAAATCAAACCAATGTCCTTTTGAAGTCTTCGGATTCCGGTTATTCGATAAAGTAATGTTTAACAATCAATATTATTTCATTTATGGAAGAAGAAAATCAGGACAATTAAGCATCCGGGATTTTGATGGCGGAAATCCCAAAGGGGTTTCATACAAGAAACTCAAATTATGCAGAGGAAAAAGAAACCCAATATACATTAAAGAGAATGAATAGTTTTTATCAAATTTAATAATTTAGCTATATGTTATTCTGGTGTAAATCGAAATTTAAGGAGAATGGAAAGTCTTCCTCCATGGAGGCTTTAATGGAAGGTATCTGCTATGCCGACGCGGAGCAGAGATTCGCAAAATACATGGAAGATTACAAAAAGGAGGGAGAGTACGAAGCTGAGATCGTAAAGAAAAACATCACGGAGATATTCGAAGCCGAAGACCGGGAGAACTATTACATGATGAAGATTCAGATCATCGTCTATGACGAGAAGTCCGGTACGGAAAAAAGGACGAACAAGGCATATCTCGCTCATGCCGACAGCATAGAAGACGCTATAAGAGTTACCGAGGCGGCAATGAAGGGGTCGATGAGTGATTATGAGATAATATCCGTCAGCAGGACGGAGCTCCTGGATGTGGTCATGCTTGGTCATAAAACCAATGAAGCCTAAAGCGTCGTCTGTAAGGGGGATATTAAACAGGATAATAAGGGTTGCTGAAAAGGAAAACGTGATTTACAGGATATTGAAGGATTCAAACAAGACGTACCTGTCCGGATTGACGGGATATTCCAGGAATGGATTCTGCAAGAAGATAAAAGCCAGGTCGTTTTCCTTTTCGGAGCTTATAAGAATTTTCAAAATCATCCAGAATATGTCGGAAGAAGAGGGAAAGAAAAGCCGGATAGACTGGGAAAGCGTTTATATTGTAAATGACGGTAAAAAGGATGCTTCCGTGCGAAAGGTGCGGAAGAGAAGTGGCGGTAAGGAGCAAGGGTCTTTGCCCGGCATGCCGGAAGAAGGAGCTGCCGGCGAAAACTTACCGGAAGAAGAAAGTTGAAGGGCTTTCAGACTTCTACAAAAGACATATAGAAAGGATAGAGAGAGTAGGGCTGTCATATACCGGAAGACCCATACATTTTGCCAGCTCATGTAACGTATGTCACGTATTTCCTAAAAGGATATATGAATCGGTGTCCATGGATGATGACAACATCGTATATCTGACAAGCGCGGAACATGACATATTTGACAGATACCTGGATTCCATGGATCTTTCCGGGCTTAAAGAGAGATACCCTATACTGTACATGCTTGCCATGTCTTCTTACAGGAAGATAAAGGGCAGGATAAAAGAAAGAGGAAGATTAATAACAGCATTTGAAACAGAAGAAGAATCATAGCCGCAAATAGTATTAAAATGTAATAAAAATATTATTTCATTTTAATACATCTCGTAAGAGATCCGGTTATTAGCCTAAGTTCTGAAACAAGAACTACGTTATTGAAGAATACATAGTTACCTTCGGGTGTTTATCCAAGCCTGAAGCTCTAAGGCAGGTGATTAAACAGGAGTAGTGGATTTGACGAAACAGTGTTGCCTGTAAAAACCTTCAAATAACATTGGCGATGGGTACTAACAGAGTGAAATATCTCTGACTTACTCCCTAAACGGAGTCATACACACAGGACTAACAATCCTGTGTGTATTTTAAAAACAAAATAGTTTTTATCAAATTTAATAGTTTTAGCTATATGACAGAAGCAGAAGAATTAAAGAAAATGAAGGAAGACTACCTTGAGTCGGTCTACTTTCAAAAAGTGGCAGGAGTACTGTGGAAGGCTCCGGTCAAGTCGGGAATAAACCTGTTCAGATCGGTATCCGCACAGATGGACATCGAGCGGTTTATCGAAGAGACGGAATTTCTTATCAGAAGGGAGGGAGGTGTCGTAGACATCGCAACGGGAGCGATCGTATATCCGCCTGAACTGGCAGGGGAAGCTCCGAAAGAAACACCAAAGACCACTCCCGTAACAATGGTAGAAGTTCCGAAGACTGAACCGGCACCGGAAGAAAAACCAAAAGAAGAAATACCGAAGGTTGATCAGCCGGTAAAAGAGACTCCAAAGGAAGAGACGGCGCCCGAGCCCATCCCTGAGGTAAAAGAGGAACCGAAGACAGAAGAGGAACCGGAAACGGAAGCATCTTCTGGAGAATCTCAGGAACCCGTTCAGGAAGTGCAGCCTGAAAAGCCAAAGAGAAAACGAGCCACCAAAGCGGAGATGGAAGAGCGAAGAAGAAAGAAGGAAGCTGAGGAATCCAAGGTGGAAAAATCTCCGAATGTAGTAGAACAAGAAGTGTCTCCGGAAGTAGAACAGGAATTACCTTCGGAAGAAGCTCCGAGAGAAGAGGAAGTTAAGAACGAAGAAGCCAAGGCGGAAATTCCGGAAGAAGGACTTCCATTCGACAACCTAGACGAAGATACTACGGAGACATATCTTGCCGAAAGGCTGCAAGCCGTCCCTCTTCCTCTTATCCGCCGCATAACGGTAAACGGAGACCGGTATTATTATGAAGTGAAAGATGGAAAGGTATCCGTTTACAGTTCGGCTACCACGCTGATAGAAGACGGATACGTGGACAGAAGCAAGGCTCTGACAGACTGGGTTACCGAACAGAGATTGCTGGGCAAGGATCCTTCATTCGAGTCCAAGAAGTCGGCGGATCTTGGAACGATGATGCACTACCTGTACGGATTGTACCTGAAAGGACAGCAGATTCATTTGAGACCGTCGTATATAAGGGATCTTATCCGCACTTCGGATCTGAGAATTGACGAGTACATGATGAACCTTTTGCTTTCCGACGAAAAGACGGTCAACATCCTTATCGAGGACATGCTTTGCCTTGCCAAATTCGTGAAGGATTACAACGTGAAGCCGCTGGCCATCGAAAAGGTCCTGAGAATAGAAAACCTGCTTAGGAAGGTTTCGCCGGAGCTGTACGAATCCATCAAAGAATCATTGCAGGAAGACGGATCGGACGTGGAGCTGGGTGTAGCGTCTCCGCTGGACTTCCTGTGTGAAATGGAGTTCACGGAGAAGGTGAAAGGATTCCATGGCGAGGTATATAAAACCAAGTCGGGAGAGCATAACGCCGGAGATCCGAAGGAAACCATCAAGGAGGTGACGAGAAAGGTGATCGCGATCGTGGACTTTAAGTCAGGCGGATTCAAGCGCTCAGGCAATTTCTATCCGGAGCACGGATTCCAGCTGGAACTGTACAGACTCATGGTGGAGGAAAATTTCGGAGAAGTATTCAGTAGGGAAGAGCTAGACGGAATCAAGCTCTATAACTTCATGCCGAAAGCTATCAGCAAGACGTCGGCTTATTATCTTAAGGATCAGACCGGCAATCCGGAGGTGAGGAGAAAAGCGAAGGTGGTATTTGCTCAGGGTATCATAAACCATGCGAAAAAGAGCCGGAAGGTGAGATATTTTACCGGTATGCTCGATTACAAGTCGGAAGGAATAAACATGGAAGACTTTGTGAAGGAAGCGGATTTGGTAAAAGAACTGGAAAGGATACATATTAAACAGAATTAACAGCACTCCTCCCGGTTTTAACTGACCGGGAGGAACATAAAAGCAAGTAGTCGTGGATTTCAGGAGTTATCAGAACGGACTTCCCAGGTTTGTACTTGACAAGCGCAAACCAAGGGGAAGATACAAGACGAGATGCCCCAAATGCGGGGACATAAAGAGCTTCGTATGCGTAGTTGACACTACTACGGGAGAACCGGTGGACGCATCCAGATTCGGGGTATGCGACCACGAAAGAAGATGCGGTTATTCCTGCTGGCCGACCGGAAGGGACGTATCCGGCATGTCTCTCATAGTGTCCTCCAATGAAGTAAAGAAAGAGTTTTTGACAAGGGATGAAGACATAGCCAATACCATAGATCCGGAGATAATGCTGAAATGCTGCGCATTCGACCAGGAGTCCCCATTCCTGAAGGCGCTGTCTCTGTTGTTTGGGGAAGAGAAGTCCAGGATAGCCATGCACAAGTATTTTATCGGTACCAGGAATTATTTTTCATGGAACAGACCTACGGTGTTCTGGCAGATAGACCGATTCTTTAAGGTAAGGACTGGGAAGATTATGGAATTCGGAATACTGAGTGGTGAGGATGGATCATTCAGGGATGTAAAGAGAGTCCAGCCGGGAAACAATTTCCCGCAAGCCACGGGTCCTCACGTGGCATGGATGCACAATTTTGTAAGTTCGGACTACAGTCTGAAGCAATGCCTGTTCGGAGAACATCTGATTAATCAATCACACTCTGATTCTGTGATAGACGTGGTTGAAGCCGAAAAGACGGCGGTAATAGCATCCATTTATTATCCATCAAGGATATGGATGGCAACGGGCGGACTTCAAAACCTGAGACCGGAGGTAATGTATCCTCTTAAAAACTACAAGATAATGGTTCACCCCGACAAGGGAGAGGCGTTCGGAAAATGGGAGCAGAAGGTGGCGAACAACCTGCCGGATTACAATATAAAGGTTTCCGGTTTTCTGGAAGAGAAGGACCTGCCGGATGGAAGCGACATAGCTGACTACATAGTGAGAAAGTTGACAGGTGGAAATTAGCTCTTAATGGCTATCTTTACACAAAAAGTAAAGAACTATGAGTTATTCGACAAATTACTACAGGACTCACCCGAAAGCAAGGCGTAAGCATGTCCTGAAAAGCAAGGAGATAAACAGGCGACCGGATCAGAAAGCTAAGAGACGGGAGCTTGGTAGAAAAAATTATGAGCACGATAAAAAATATGGAAAGGGAGGAAGAACAGGCAAGGACCTTGCCCACGTGGGAGGAGGGCTCAGATATAAGTCGAGGTCTGCAAACAGGGGGTCAAAGACAGACCAGCCCGGCGACAGAAGGTCCCGGGGCGGGAAGTCGTGAAATATTCTGCTCCAGTAGGAAGATAGTTTCCTCTGCCGTAGAACTTATCCGGCAGTATCAGAGCGGGGAGCTTCTTCCTGCAAGGACGGGATACAATTACTTGGACAGGGTATGCATGGGGGGGCTATACCCGAAGGACATAATAGCCATAGGGGGAAGGTCGGGTTCCGGAAAAAGTTATTTCATGCAGCAGATACTGGACGCGGTAATGGACAGGAGGATCAATCCTCAGGCGGATGACTACTTACTGGTGAGGTGTGAATTCGAAATGACTCCGAAAGACCTCATTGTCCGTCAGATAGCCAACAAGCTGGGCAGGCAGATAGAAGACGTGCTTACCAAGGAACTTACCGGAGGAGACCTGGAGATAGCGAACAGCGTGATAAAGTCATTCGATGATGACCGCATATTCTATGTTCCCTTCCCGGTAGGTATAGAGGAGTTCAGCCGAAATTTCAGAAAAAGGATATTCGAAAACGAAACATTCCGAAAGAAAAAACTGATATTGGTATCCATAGACCATATAGCCCTCATCAAGAGAATGGGAGGGGATTTGAAAGGCACTCTGGATAGATTCTTGGCGGAGATAAATGAGATGAAGCTGGAATACGACAATGTATGCTTCCTTCTCAGTTCCCAGCTAAACAGGAACATAGAATCGAGGAAGGATAATCCCAACAACCATGCACCCATAAAATCGGACTTCTACGCATCTGACGAGCTGGCTCAGTATGCGTCTGTAATGGTGGCGGTCCATAATCCATATGACCTGGGGCTTGACAAGTACATGTCATTTTCCGAAAACAGATACGAATGGCTCAATAAGTATAAGCATGAGTCAAAGAAGGCGTTTCGAACGAGAGGTCTCATCTTTCATCATGTACTGAAGATAAGGCAGGGGGACATAGACAAGTTCGAGTGTATCCATGTGGATGTAAAACCTGGATTTGAAAAGGTGTACAGAGAGGAGGGATCCGTTACGTATACGAACGTGCCGAAACCAGAACCCATGTACTTCCTCACCGGCGACCAGCTGGAAAATGAAGAACACGAAAGTCATGGCTACAACGATGACGATCCGTTTTAATACAATATTCAAAGGCCTGTAATTACCCGTCCAATTATTAACAATCTAAAATATAAAACCCATGATATGGTTCACAACGAAAGAAATAGCCGTAATGCTTACTCTCATAGAGAGGTATATAAGCAAATCGGACAACCAGTCCAATATAGACGGACTGTCCGCCATGGCAAAGAAACTGGAGGATGCGTTAAACTACGACATCTCCTTAAAAATTACGAGAGAACAGCGTGATGTTATAAACGAGCTTTGCGACACAAGCGACCATCTAATCAGCACGTTCAGTCATTATGCTTCGGATGCCTCCCAGATTTATACCTTGGAGGAGATGAAAAGGGTTGCAAGTCCGATATTCGCATCGGTAACAGAGGAGAGCATGAAGATGAAGGTGAAGAGCGATTATGCGGAAATCCGCTCCAAGGTTATACGCGATCAGATAGCCATGGAGCTGAAACAGGAGGGCAAGGTAAAAAGTGCCACCGAAGCCATACAGCGTGCCCAGTGTGATCCGAGATACAGTCATATCATAGCGGATATGGAAGAGTACGACATTGAAATGTCAAGGCTTATGGCAAGGGCAAAAAGCTTGGATAAAATATACAATGCCATGATCCAGTCCATATCTCTCAGTCGTGTGGGAATGGACAAGGCGAATATTCAAAATCAGTTTTAAAATAAAATACCATGAAAAACAATTGGGATTTAACAATAGAACAGAAGATAGGCATCGCCTCCATAGAGGACAATAATGTCTTCATTATAGACGGCAGGCTGTTTTGCGAAGGACCTACTCAGGAGGGGATGGCTTCACTTGGGATATCCTTTAAGCCGTTTGCCATAAACCGGTCATTATATGCGGTAAGGGATGACATTTTCTTCAGGCTTAGGGAATTGTATACAGCAGGAGAGATACCTGAAGACTACAAGCCGTTCTTTCCTGATAATGCAGAATGGTCCAGGGAACGATTAAGAAGCAATTATAAAACATTCGGGGTGTTTCTTGGAGACATGATGTGTTTGAGTGACATTTATTATAAAAGAACCAATTCAAAAACATAAACACCATGTATATAAATTTTAAAGAACTGGCGGAATCCGACCTTTCCATCATAGATATAGGGACGCTGGTAGGAGTAAGACAGAAAGAGAGCGAAGAGATATTTCTGGAAAGCAGCGTATATTCTCTTCTTGGAAAAGGGTATATCGAAAGGTTTAAAAACGGGAACCTCAAGCTTTCCCCGAAAGGACAGTCATTCCTGAACATAATAGAAACACCGGGGATAACGAAGGAGGTATCCGATCTTACATCCGCCCTGGTCAAGATGTATGAATCGGAAGGGAAACCTACCGGCATAATAAAGGAAATAGAACAAAGAGTGTCATGGTTCCTGCATGAAACGGGATTCGGAGTGGAGAAAATCAAGCAGGAGGTATCCAGGTATTTATCTGAAAATGGCAAATTCACTATGTCACTTTCGAATCTTATATGGAAACCCAAATCGGTGGCTTTCAGCGTTCATATGAAACTTTCGGAATCTACGTTGTTCGATCTTATGGCCAGAAGATACGGGCTCAACACCGGCATATATTTCGCTGACAAGAAACCGAAAGATATAGGCTATATCATGGCAGTATCCAAACTTCCGGATCCTCCGGCATCCATAAATCCGGATTATACCATAACTGGAAGCGCAAAAGGCGACAAGAATGCCATACTGAGGATGAGGAAGGCGATGGTAGGATTGATTAATAACAATAATTGATAACATAGGAGAGTTTTAAAAAAATGGATGAATTTGAAGAGGACAAATTCGATGATTTCGACTTTGGAGACGAATTATGAAACAGGAGGAAACGAGTAATGACAATTCCTGAAAACAACTTACTTATAAAAGAGATAGACGGCAAACGCCGTCTTGCCGTATCTTATTCCCAGATAGAGGAGTTCCAGAACTGCCCTTACCGCTGGCACAAGGACTACGTGCTGGGAGAAAGGGTATTCTCCAAGTCAGAGGCTACGGCATACGGATCGGCAGTCCATGAAACGCTGGAGTGGTTCTTCAAGAACGGATGTACGCCGAGAGCCCAGGCTATAGCCGACGCATATGAAAAATTTGCATACAAGCAGGAGATACCGTTCTCTTCCCCGGCATCCATGATAACGGCTACCAAACAGGCGCTTGAGACATGGATATGGATAAGGGGGCTGTTCTACAAGAAGAAGGACGGATCCTATCTGATAAAGGATGTAAACCCTTTCGAAAGGGACCTCAGGGAATCCAGGGTAGTGGGGATAGAAGAGCCGTTTTGCCTGCCGTACCGGCTGAGGAGGCCGGTGGAGATAAACGGCGAAACATTCACCCATGTATACATAAACGGCTTTATCGACCTGCATCTTGAAAACGAAAAAGGTCATGTGATCATAGACTGGAAAAGCGGAGCCCATCTGTTCGATGAGAAGAAGATAGCAACAAATCTCCAGCATCCGATATACTCATTTTACGTAATGAGGGCATACGGTACCGGGTATCCGTCCGGAAACTATTACCTGTTCACGAGAACCAGGGAATATCAGAAGGTTATAATGAATAAGGAGAGACAAGATTTATCCGTATCTATCCTTAACGATGTATTCGAAAGCATGTATAACTTCTCGGACAAAGAAGAGAGGGAGTTCAGGGCATACGACAAGAAGGGCCCTAAAAACTTCAAATACGAGAAAGCAAGAACCTCTAAAAAAGTACTGGCCCAGGAGGTTCCCAGTCCGAGCCCTTTATGCTACTACTGCAATTTTTCCTCCATGAACGGAGATGGAAGTTGTAAGTACTCTTCTCTTTGGACGCCGGCAGATAAGAAGGAGAAAACGGAAAATTATTTTTCCAAAAAGTTTTGAAATTAGAAACAATTGACTACATTTGTAGGCAAATAAAACCTAAAGCAAATGAAAACAGGAAGATACACCGAAGAAGAATACCTCAGAGACTTAAAACAGGCCTTCGAGGAAAACCGGCATATCAAAAAGATGAGAAAGGATGCCGCTCAATTCACCAAAACAAGGAATTACTCCATGGCTAAAAAGATAACAGAAAAGATCGAAAGGCTGTGGAACCAGACTGTGGAGGAATATCATACCAGTATATCGCTGGAAGACCTCATGAAGGAAATGAATGACGACGACAGAGCGGTATTCTGGAGGGACATGTGTTCCGTATTCATGATGGTGGACTGTTTCGACTTCTTGCTGGCGGAGATAAATGAGATAGTTGCCCGGCAAAGGGATACCTATGTATTCGACAAATTCGACGGACTCCTGAAGCTCGCCAAAAAGTCCGAATTTGAAATGAGAAAATTCGGAGGAGAAATGACCGACGACTTCTTAACCAGATTCGCTGACAGTTCGGATAAACTTCGCGAAGAAATTACTAAGTTCGCAGAAAAGTTTATCGTAAAAGAGAATGGACCAGGAAAATGCAAAAAAGAGGAAGGTGAATCCGGGCATAGAGCTGTTCGGGTTGCTGAAGGTGCCTGATTCAGTACTTCTGAAAGAGGCGCTTAGAGAGAATAGAGAGTTAAAGGTAAGAATCGGGCAGCTTGAATCGTACATAGAAGAGCTGGAAGAAAGAACGGGAGGTGAGTCATGAGAATAATAATTGAAGAGTTTACCCGGTCTTCAAAAGACAGCTACAGGCTTCTGTTGCAAAAAGGAGTAAAGCCGAACATCGGGACGGTATTCCGAACGGAAGGATCTGATGAGGACGCATTCGTAGTTGTCAAGAACAATTTCAGGTATACGTACATAGAGACATTAAACAACCGTATGCCGAGCATTGGTATATTTTATGAATCAAAAGATAACACTTAGAGATTATCAGCAGAGAGCGGTGGAGGCGGGACTGGACTATATGGAATCTAGAAATGCCTCCCCCGCTCTCATAGTAGCCGCCACCGGAAGCGGCAAAAGTCTTATGATAAGCAGCATTGCCAACCGGTCCAAGGGGAACACACTGGTGCTTCAGCCGTCGGTGGAACTGCTGAGACAGAACTATGAAAAAAGCGTGGCGCTGGGAGGAAATCCTACCATATTTTCGGCATCCGCCAGATGTAAGGAGATGAGCGGATTCATATATGCCACGATAGGATCCATAAAGAAACACACCGAGGCGCTGAAGGAAATGAACATAAGAAACCTTCTTATCGACGAATGCCATTCTGGATACTCTCCGAAGGAAGGATCCGAATTCTCCAAGTTCATAGGAGAGATGGACTTCAAGAAGGTAATAGGCTTTACCGCCACCCCGTTCCGTCTTACATACTACTCTTCCCTGGTTGGGGAAAAATACTCGCAGCTCAACATGCTCACCCGCATGTCTCCCCGTTATTTCAAGAAATATCTTGATGTTACGCAGATAGGCGAAATGATAGACAGGGGGTTCTGGTCTCCGCTGGAATACGAGGTGTGGAATTATGACGATTCCATGCTGGTTCTCAACAGCTCGGGATCGGAATATACGGAAGATTCCATATCCAGGTCCATACAGGCAAACGGTGTCAACAATACCATATATAAAAGACTGAGGGAGCTGGTAAAGGAAAAGAGATCCATTTTGGTATTCCTGGATTCGGTGGAAAACTGTATAAGGATGAGCGAGTTCTTTAATCATAAGGTGGAAAATACGTCCGCCGTAGTCCACGCAAATACTCCTGGAGCAGAAAGGGATAGGATAATAGAATCGTTCAAGGCTGGAAAGCTGAAGATACTTTTCAACGTACAGGCGCTGAGCGTAGGGTTCGACCATCCCGGTATTGACTGTGTGATATTCGGAAGGCCCACGTTTTCCCTTTCCGTATATTATCAGGTTCTGGGCAGGGCGGTAAGAATAGATCCGAGCGGGATAAAAAAGGATGCCTTAATCGTGGATGCGGTAAACAACATGTCGAGATTCGGCAAGATCGAAGACCTGTCCATAGAGGACTTTCCGGGATACGGATACGGAGTATTCAGCAAGAACCGCCTTCTTACCAATATACCGATGGGAATGGAGGTTACCATGGACGAACTCAGTAGCAGATATATATCTTCGCTGAACAAGGAGAAGATGCAGCCTATAAAAGGAAAACAGGCAATAGGGGGAAGATTCGTTACCCCGCTGTCCGGGACCATAATGTGGTTCGGTAAATACGAAGGGCAAAGGTTCGACTCCATACCAATGCAGTACCTGACATACTTGGTAAACAATATCAAGAGAGATGCAAGGAATGAGAAGATATTTCAGTACGTAGAACAATTGATACAATAATAAAACACTCAGCAATAATGGATAAAGAATTAGGAATACACAAAGGAGAAACATGCAACAGGAACGGATGTCAGGGCATAATAGAAGAAGGAGAGAAAGAAGGGAGTTGCTCATGCCATATAAGTCCGCCTTGTAGCTATTGCACAACTCAGACAGAGTATTGCCCTGAATGCGGATGGAGCGCAGAGGAGGATCAAAGGAAACACCTTGATGAATATATCAATAGGAAATCGCATTCCGAATGGGTGTATAAATCAGACGAGCAACGCTTTTGCGAATTAAAAGACGGAGAGTTTGGTTATATACATATAGCATCCGGAGCACAGTCTGTTGTTAGATTAAAAGGAAAGCATCCAGGCATGTCTTTTGATGAGATATATAAAAAGCTTGGACTATCAGAGAATCCAAACATGCCCCGCATGAAACGTTATACCGACGATATTTTTGAATTGACATACTTTTGCGATTGAATATAAAAAAAATCATGAAACACTCAAAAGAGCAGATAGAAGAGATAAGAAATCTTCTGATGAAAAGGGAGCTGGCGGACAGAATACTGTCCAGCACGAAAACAAAGGGGAGGTATTATCTGGTGCTCAACACGGCAAGGGATGCTACCAATCCTAAAGGAGAAAAGAGCATAGTTTACGTAGCTCTGTTCGGAGACTACGACATATGGACTATGCCGGAGGGGATATTCTACGGCACAAGAACGGTTCAGGGGATAACGTATCCCATGTTTGACTATGCCATAGAAGACGACGAGGCCATGGATGCCATTCTTTCATGGTATGAACACAATAAGAAGAATAATAACTTGGGTGACAACAATAACGGTTAAAACTATGAGTATATCAAGTAAAAAAGCGAAGTATCTTATTGAAAACGTAGAAATTGCTACAAGCGAAGGAATGATAGGATCTCAAATAACCAAAGAATTCGTCATTTGCATAGTAGAAATAGCGGAAGCAGAAATGAGGACGAAGGCTATAGAGGCATTCAGGAGCGTCAGCGTGTCTTCCGGGGAATTGGATAATTTTATAGACGAACTTGATTCGTAAACATAAAAAAAATAGACAGTAACATAACCGCAAATAGTATTAAAATGTAATAAAAATAGGTAATTATATACATCAATAAGTTATGCAAAATAAAGAAATGGAGGCGTCTTACTTAAAGATGCTGAATGACCTGGATATAAACGGTCTGAACCAGATAAATGACGTGCATTTTTATAAATGCGAAAAATGTGGAACCGTAGCCTATGTCATGTACGACGATATAGGAATTCCTCCCGAAAAAATAGAGTGCATCAATGATGGCTGCGGAGGATTGATGGAAGATGCCGGAAATATACTGAAAGGCAATTTCGAAGCGCCATACAGGGAATATATGTACACCCTTGCAAGACCTGCGCTAAGCGAGATGGAGAACATGCGGGAAGATCAGATAAAACACATACTCAAAGGAGGTCTTGTCGCCTTGAAAGGAGATTTTAATGATGTTGTAAAAAGAAAGATTGACGATCTCAAAAGAGTGATGGAGCAATTTCCGGGTTCGGCTTTAATTATTCACCACAACGACCTGGACGGCGTTGCATCGGCGGCAGTAGCGGCTAAATGGTGCAGGGATCACAGATATGGAGACATAGACTATATTATGTATAATTACGGACAGGAAATTCCAGACGTATGCGGCATGGATAAATCATACAAGACAATATTCGTGGTTGATCTGTCGTTCGGACCGGACACGAAAGAAGTGCTGAATAAATGGCAATCCGAAAAAGGAAGTCACGTAGTATGGATAGACCATCACCATACGGCATTCGACAAGGAAGAATACTTTGAGATGTTCGCCGGAGGCAATCCTTTCATAGGAAACAAGGACATGATCCTGGGAGTAAGGGAAGTAGGAACCGCCGCGTGCGTTCTCACATGGAAATATCTGTTCGGAGCGGATGACATTCCGGAAATTATACTGGCACTCGGCCAATATGACGTATGGGACAAGGATGGACGATTTGACTGGGAAGACGTAATGAGGATCCAATATGCGGCAAGAGCAAGATATGGATTGTCCGTAGGCAAGATTATAAACGACTTGTCGCAGGAAGCGTCCGACAGGTATTCCGTTATGGATGGACTGATATCCGAAGGAAAAGCCATATTGGCAAGCATCAAGGAAAAGAACAAGAATGAGTGCTCCCAGTATGCGTTTGAGGCGGATCTGTTCGGTTATAAAGGCATATGCATGAACACGCTGGAATTTAATTCCACCACCTTTGATTCGATGAAGGAAAACTACGATATAATGATGCCGTTTGCCTTTACAGACCACTACTTTAGATGCTCCCTGTATACGGAAAAGGACATAAATGTAGGAGAGCTTGCCAAGAAAATGGGAGGAGGAGGTCATAAAAAGGCTGCCGGATTCCAGATGGGTATCAATGAAATGACGGAATTCTTAGTCGGGAAAAAGCTATGATGGTATATGTACTTTTATATGTGCTTGCGTTACTGTGGTTTTCGCTTATGTTCTATATCACATACAAAATATTCGTCAAGGACAAAAAGATAGAAAGCACGGAGGATCTACACGGTCGCTATGCCAGGATAATAAATCCTCCGGAAAACGCAAATGTAGTTGTCGTGAAAGTCAGAATGAATGATCAGGACGTCAAGCTCATAGCCATTAATACAACCAGGAGAAAGAAGGAGGCTGGAGATAGGGAGCGTCTGTCGATAATAGACGGGGTATTATATGTATAAAAAAATAGGCCGCCAATTATAAACTGGACAGCCTATTCAGGGGGAAAGAACCCACTCCTTGAACGGGTTCTATGAAAAGGATAAGCAAATGTATCAATAATTTTTTAAAATACAAAATAGCATGACCCACATTTTAGAAGAAAAAGAAAAATTCATAGTCGGTGACATCGTGTCTTTTAAGGATGAAAATCCGGAAGGCGTATCAGACAAGCATCTGATCGTATCTGAAATCAGAAGAGCAACCATCGATGACGTCATCATCCTGCTGCGTTGTGAAGACAACCGGATAATAGCGACGAATCCCGGCAGCATATGCAAGAAGTATCATTTGGAAGAGAGACCCGATCCTATGGGAAATATCTTCAAGGGCTGCACCGTAAGGATAAATCCAGATTCAAGCCGCAACGACAAGATAAAGAATAAAGACTTGGAGGTCGAGAGAATATACCGGGCGGGCTATATAGTGGTAAGCTTGAAAAACGAGACTGAAGTTATTGTAAATGAGTTTCTTGTGAATGCCGAAGACGTGTATATTCCATATAATGGATCACAGTATGGAACGGAAGAAGGAGTCCTTCCTTCCAGAGATAATGGCATTTCAAAAGAAAAAATAGAAGAGGCGGCTGATTATATATTCAGGGAAAGATCTTCAGGGGATTCGGAAGGCAAGAAGAACGACTTCTTGGACGACAAGCTCAGATGGGACTTGCTGCCGATGCAAGATGTGGAACAGGTTGTAAGAGTATTGCATGCCGGGGCTAAGAAATATGGTCCAAATAATTGGAAAAATCTACCAGATGCTTATCAAAGGTATAAAGGAGCGATGTTTAGACATCTCATGGAGGTTGAGAAAGGCAATGCAATTGACGAGGATACAGGATGCCTCCATATTGCACAAGTTGTAACAAACGCATTATTTATGCTACATGTAAAAAGGAAGGAATATGAAGGAAGTATGGGCTGATATAAGTGGTCATAGCGGATATCAAGTTAGCAATATGGGCAATGTGAAAAATAAAAGAAGCGGTCATATTCTTAAACAGGGGGATAATGGAAATGGATACAAGATTGTTACACTAAGAGGAGACAAGGATGAAAAACCAAAGATGCACTATGTGCATAGACTTGTTGCTGCCGCGTTTTGCAAAAGAGAAGATGGAAAGAATTACGTAGATCATATAAATTGCTTGACATACTCCCATGTTTTTTTGGCATGGGAGTATGTCAATGGGTCTTAATGAAGAAGGAGCAATCAAGACGACCGATAAGTCCCCATGGACTTTATACCGGTGTAAATTGGATGTGATCACCTAAAATAATAGAAGCCTATGAAAATAGTAAGAAATGAAATAATAGAAGCTGAGCAATTCGCTCAAGGATCAGTATTGCCAGTTATGGAATTACTTGGACTTGACAAAGAGAAGCCGAAGGTTCAAAATGGTGTGGTTATATATGAAAACATCTATGCCAGACTGGAAGTATATGATGATAATAAACCCACATTGCATGTGGCATCCGGTAATCATCCATATTCCCTTTTGAATGTAAGAGACGGAGACTACGTGATAAGAACCACGGATTATTTAGGATTCCATTCATTCAAATTGATGTCAAAAGAAGAGATCCAAGACAAGTATTTGACAAATATGGATGATATATCTGACGGGTATCACACATTTGGAGAATTGTATGAATACAGGATGGCGTATAATGCGGCATTTTTCAACGAACTGGCAATAAGAGGAGATGTCCCGCTATGTAAATCCAGGCGACATAGTGATGGAGGAGAGTGTTTTGGAGGAGGCTGGTTTATCGTAATGGCTGAACTGCCGACTGGTCAGATTTCAAATCATTACGAAATGAAACATTGGGATATATTCAACATTCCGGAAAGAGAAGTCGGGTTTGTCTATGATGGACACAGTCCTAAGGAAGCATTGGATAGACTGGAAAAATATCTCACATATCGTTAAAGATAGACTATATCATTATTTACTATAGGTAAAATAGCGGTATTTTATCTTTAAACATGGATAATATTACTATTTAAAAACACTAGAAAATGACAGATAAAGAAATATTTTGCCCTTATCATTTGGCAAAGAGACTGAAAGACATAGGTATTAATCATCCTTCAAGGTTTTACTACATAGAGAAATGGAAGAATCCCAGGATGGAGCTCTTGGAGAACGGGGAGATGGTCATAGCAGATCAGCAGCGTCACGCCTATAAATTAAAGGCGGAATCAAGACAGGCAGAGATTGATTTCATACCCGCCTATATGGCTTGCGAGCTGGGGAATATGCTGCCCAAGTTTTTGTCTTACACCAAATATGACGATACACGTACGGATAATATGTATCTTGAACAGTCATTCCCAAATGAAACAACCTCTGACTATGAGTGCAGTTACAGAGGATGTCCGATAGACGACTGGGAAAAGGTCTATTCTGGGATAGGCGATTCAGAGGCAGAGTCAAGAGCCAATCTCCTTATATCCCTCATTGAAAGCGGAGAGATAAACATAAACAACGTGAATATCAAACAAGTAGAAGAGGGGGCATTGTAAAATAGCGGTATTTTACCTTTAAGTATGGACAACATTGTTATTTTGATCATATAATAAATAGCTATGAGAAAAGAAATTAAAAATATAGGAAAAGAAAAACGTCACACTTTCACGGCGGTATTCGAGAGAACCGGGTGGAAGTCTGGGTATAAATGCGACCTTCAAACAGTACTGCTTACTAGCATATCGATGAACGGAAAGATAGTAGCCGACCATCTTTGGTTTAACCTTACCAAGGGGTTCAAGGATGCAGACATGAAGCCTGGCGACATCGTGGAATTTCAGGCGAGAGTTGCCTCTTATACCAAAGGATACAAAGGATATAAGGAAGACGTTTATGTTCCGATAGAGAAGGATTATAAGCTGGAGAGGCCTACCCGGATAAAAGTGCTGAGAAGGTGTGATCAAATAAAAATAGAGGAGGGTTCATGATGGACATAAAGGACAACAAACGAGAAGTAATGTAATCTCTCTGGATACTAACAGAATACAAGCCTCCGAATGATAATCAAAAAAAATATCATTTTGGATGATTGTGTGAGAACATTCGAAGAGACGTACTGCGACGGAGTGTGGTTTATACTATACACCATTTTAATAAAGATGGATTACCGGCTGCTATCTCATTTGTGCCCATGCCGAAACAGTTCAAGTCTGTAGCATGGATGTCCGTCCCTTCTTTTAATGGAACGAATATTAAATGAGATCATGAGGTGTTTCTAAGAGATGCAAACGGCAGCCATGAGGATAAATTATGGCTGCCGTTTTGCAATGTGTCTACACCAATCTGAAGAACGGCCTGGTCCACCGGTATTTATTTTTGATCCAATTGGAGTAATCCTGACCCTGTCCCCATGAACATCCCCAGTTTCCGTTTTCGTCATACTGAGTAGATGCATGATGCCAGTTCTGATCATCTCCTGGGGCTATTCCCGTCTGGATGGGCTCCCCGTTTATAATACCCATCATTATATCTATCATGTACTTATTTCTGACACACTGGCTCCATTCTCCGCTTGCCGCCAGATATCCCCTTTGACCGTTGGGGAGTGACTGGCTGCGGCAATATTTGGCGGCGTAATTGCTCATCAAAGAGCCCGTTTCGTCAATAATGGCCGTCGTGTTTTCATATCCCTTGAAATCGGAAGTGGCGATAGAGCTATTGGGTGTAGTCGTGCATCCCGATATTCTTTTACCGTATACTCCCCAATGAAGGGACTCCGTGCCGCCCTTTGATATAACCAACCTGCACTTGCTTGTTATCAAGGCTATACCCAAAGCCTGGTCGTTCCATTTCGTATTCCATGTATCATTTGTATATAACAGAAAATCTCCGCCATACACATAGACTCCGTTACCGGCTACACCCGGAGATACCCCCCCCCTAATCGCGTTTCCGCTACCAATTATTCTTCTTCTCATTATTCACCATTAATAATTTCCCGTATCGAATGCCGAACTTTCCCTGAACTCGTCCTTTAATCCTTCCGGAAGGAGATAGAACATGCTGAACTTGTTGTTCAGCATATAATACCTGGAAGCCTGGTTGATATTTTTGGCACTCTTTATGGTATACCATTGCTTTCCGAAGCTCATCTTCATGAGCTGCCTCCACAGTTTGCTTTCCCCCTTGTACACGCCATTTTCGACCGTCTGCAAAGAGTAGTTGCTGAACGTCATCATGTCCGCCACCCTTCTTGCATTCACGACTGGAGACTGAAGCATGTCGAGGGCATTCATTTCCAGGAATGGCGTCATCTGCCCCAGCGTTTCGTTTATGGACCTCAGCCCGAGGTAAGCGAGGAACTGTACGGCTATGTCGTCCTTGTTGTCGTCATCGTCCCTCCATCCAAGAAGAAGGTTCGCCATTGCCGCCATGGATGCAAACATTATCAGGTTTATCATGCTCCTTCTGAGGTTTCTGCGCTCGCTGTCAGACATGGCGTCCTTCACGCTTTTGTAGGACTGCATTATGTTTCCCAGTCCGTCTTCGCGCGTAAGTATTGCCATATTGTAAAGCAACTTCGCCAGCGACCTTACCGTCCCCGACTCCCTTTCCATCGTATTGAGGTTTATGTGCTCCTTGGCGAAATGCCGCTGCATCCACATGAAGAACCATCCGCGGTGAGGCAGCAGTAAATTAGCTATTACGTTGCGACTTGCCGCCACCCTATCCTCTTCGGTGAGCATACCTTCAGCTATCTGTCTAAGGTTTCTTATCTCACCCATGGAGATGCGGAGCCTTTCCCTCACTTCCTCTTCCGTGACTCCGTATTTCGGCTTTATCTCCACCTTTCCGTTTGAAGTGTCCACCATATCCAGGAGCGTGGCGTCTTCCAGCTTGGCCCACTCGTTTTTGAGGGCGTCTCCAGACAGTCCCGACATTCTCCTGAATTCGTTAAACCTTACAAAAGTGCCTCCGTAAAGACGGGTGTCGTAAAGTATAGTATACATACACTGAGGGGCTACAGGGGCGTTTGCCGCCTCCATCATAGCATATGGGTTAAGCGCGGCAGTCGCCGATCGGTATGCTCTGCTGTATCCGGCAGCCTGAGCCCTGGACTGTATGTTGTATATACCAAGATATTCCCCCAGTACATACATGGGGGACTGACGGTTGAAGGATCCTATCTCCGATGCATATCCCGCCATGTTTTTGTGGGCCAGCATTACACCTTTCTTCCATGAATCAGGGTTCGCATATTGTCCCACCCTTGATTCCACCAGCGAGTTTATCCTTCCGGTTATGCCGGATGTAGCAGCTACGAACGGGGAGAACCCTAGGTTAAGCATAGATAGGAATCGGTTGAACTGCATTATGAATTTGGACAGGTCTACTGTATGTCCGGCAAGGTCGAACTCCATGCTCGAATTGTTGAGCTTTATGCCGTAGAAGTAAGCCCCGAGCGCTTCTTTAAATTGTTTGTAGGAGGTTGTCCTATCGGCTTCCTTGCCTCCTTCAAACCTGGAATTCAAAAGCTGCTGCTCCAGCCTCATCACGTCCTCCATTACGGCGTTCTTCTGCTCGTACTCGGCGGCATGATACAGAAGAAGTGTGTATGACCGTATGAAATCCATGGATACGTCCTCGGGGTTATCCAGCGTCCGAAGGAAATACCTGGGGACTACCATTTGATCTCCAGAAGAGGCAAGGCGGGCATTACCATCAATTCCCTCTCCGTACATCATTTCGTCGGTACGGTTCCTGAATACGTCGGAAAGGGACCCTTTCAATGCAGAAAGGGGGCTTTTGGATATGTCCATGACACGTTCTATTCCCTGTCGGCTAACCTGCGGAATCTTGTACAGATTTTCGGATCCGTTATCCTTGCTCATCATCTTAAGAGCCCGTCGTTTCATTTCCAGCAGCTGCATGATATGGGCATGGTCGTCCTTGTTTTTGGTTGCCACCTCATTTCCTTCCGCATCGTAGGTTATGCCGTACTTGTCAATATATTCCTGATTCCGGTAAAGATCCCGTCTCGGCTGAGCCCTTCCATAATCGGACATATCCTTATACTCGGGGTTGATGAATCTTTCCTGGAACCTTCCATCCTCCATCCAGTCGGAAGAAAGGTTTATCTCCATAGTGGAGGTATCAAATCCCTCGTATTCCGATTTCCCTTTTTCGGACATGTCTCTCATGAACTGATATATATCCACCCTACCTGAGCTTACGTCATCCATGAATCTGGAGTATCCTTTCGGGGCAAATCTCTTGAAGTAAGGAAGCAGATGGCGCTCCATATAGAATTCTACGATGCGCCTCCTTCCGTAATCGGTCTTCATAAGCTCCTGAGCTTCGGAGCTGAGGGAGGAGCTGGATTCAAAACCCAGGGCAGTCATGATCATGGCGGATTCGTTTCTGCCGAATCCTACCGACGACGTTATAAACGTTTTCAATTTACGGTTGAGGGCATTCATATAGCGGGCATCTCTGGACACCATATGTTGGGACGCGAAATCAACCAACCCTTCGAAATCCCCTTCGTATTGTTTTTTCAGGGACTTCCACGTTTCATTCACTTCATTCTCCAGTCCTATTACGTCGGACTGTATCTTTATATCCATCGCCGCAAGTTCCAGCCTCATCTGGTTATGCAGGCTGCGAAGTGTTTCTGCAAGTTCCTTTATTGTAGCCATCTCTTCGGCCGACAGTCCGTCGAAGTTTATTTCCCCCGGCATGTCGTATACCCTGTTCTGACGAAGTATGGAGCTTATCTTTTTCTTCGTCTCCCTTATCTTGTCGTGAAGGTAATTGAAATCGCTTTCACGAGCCGGATCTATCCTTATGGCTTCTTTTATAGGATCGGTATAAATAGTATCGTTTTCGTTTTTATCTCCGAACTGGGAATCCCAGAACTCCCGGGTAAAGCCTATGTGACCTCCGGCTGAAAGGAATCTGTAGGCTGCGGCGGATCCTTCTTCTGACTGAATCCTTTCAAGTTCGTCCCAGAACTCCTGGCGTAGGGCTTTACCCTCCGATGAAGAGTTCTTCATCTTTTCAGCCATAGCCTTGTCATACGCTGTAATTTCTTCCATGCGGCTGTATTCTATGGTTCCCTTGACCTTGGGCTGACCGTCGGGACCGTAAAGGGATTTAGCGAGCTGTTTTCTTTTGCCGATGGACAGGTACTGCTCATAGATCTTTCCGCTGGTCTTAAGTTTATACCAATCTACGGATCCGTCCGCTCTTCGGAACATGAAATTCCCATCCTTGTCCTTTTTGTTCAGGATAAGGGATCGGTCGAGTGAAAGGCGTCTTAGGAAAAGACGGGTGTCGTCGCTTATGCTTCTGCCCAGTTCCTCTTCCACCGCCTTGTCCACCTCTTTCATTATGTCGTAATATTCGTCGGTAAAGCGTCTTACCTCATGGGATTCAGACCACTTCGCCATGCGATTTCGGAACGTTTCTTCTTTTGAGGAAGACATGTTTATCGTTCTCGGGTTGTCCGACGGCTTGAATACAAAGCTACCCTTCCCGTCCTTCACCAAGATGCCCTTGGTAAGGGCCTTTTTCATGAAGGCGCTCTTATCCTTCTCGTACTCGTCCTTTAATTCAGGATAAGCGTACACCAGGGCTTCTACCTGAGCTTCGTTTCTTTCGTCCTCGAACCTTTGATAGTCTATGGCAGAATCCAGGTATAACGACCCGGGTCTTTGAAGAAGCCTGCGACAGTCTTCAATGCGCAGCTTGTCCGGATTTATCTTTCTGTAGAAGTCGTTCAAAAGACTGACCGCATTCTCCCTGGTTTTCTGGTTGCAGGTAGCCACTATCTTTCCCAACCACCTTATCATCGGATTGGACGAATGGGTAAGAGATCCCAGCCATCTTGACCACATGGAGACATCCTTCATTTCACGTTGGAATTCTTTTTCCAGCTCCCGTCCCATTTCGTCCGTAACATTTTGCCCCTTCAGGTACCGGTCCTTCAGTTTCTGCACGAAACCCGATTCTTCAGACTGCACTACGGATTCCATGTCCGACTTCAAGGCTGCGGCTTCCACTATAGATCGGTCTATGGAATCGATAAGGTATTTCTTGTCAGACTCCCCTATTTCATATACGTTGTTCTTGATGAATCCGCGAAGGGACGTGAGTACCGGAAGGATATTGTCGTTTATGGATCTTGCGGACTGCATCATGCCCACGTCAAGACCCGACGACGACCCCTTGAGGTACCCGCTGGTCATTTCCTTTAGAAACGATATCTGACCGGAAGCATCGGACACTATGATGTTTAGTGACTGGAGAGCCCTTACCCTTCCCAGTTCTCCTTCGGTTTCCTCCATGTTTCTTTTGAGGGTATTCAGGGTGTCCCTGGCACCAGGAGTAAGGGAAGACTGCATGGATATAAGGTTCCTGAGGTTCCTTTCCAGCTTATCTCTCATACCCTTTATCTTATCCTGAACCACCACGGATTCGGCGGAAAAATAGATATACGGGGCGCCGTCCAGAAGGGAAGCGTCAAAAGCGGAAGGATCGTTTATTATCTCGGAGCCGGTAAGGTCTGAGATGAGTGAATCCAGCTCCTGTCTCTGATTGGTTAAGAAATTCTTAACACGCGCAAAATAATCATTTATTATTCCGAGGACACTTCTATCGCTCGTAGATTCGCCGAACTTCTTTTTCTGGAATCTGTCGGCTATAAGCTTGCCGAGTATCTCGCGTCGTACCATCCTGTCAAGCTCGGCTCCTTCGTACTGCCTTCCGTATATTTCATAATACGTTGAAGCGTATCTGTCCCACATGTCGGTGCCTTCCACTTCTGCTGCTGCCTCATCTATGCGGTACTGATCCCGGAAAGTTTCCACCATGAAGTGCGCGGCCTCCTCTAGGAGATCCGCCTCTGTAGCGTTCTCCGTAACGGCTATGACACTGTTAGCTATGTCCGCCCATGCCCTTGCGGTAGGCTCTATTCCGTTCTTGGTCTTATAGTTTGCGGCATAATCATCCATCCCCACAATCCTTACGCCAAGCGTGGAGAGGAGATTTATGACGGACGACTTTATTCTTTCATTCTCCCTTCTGGCACTTTCTATTACGGACGGAGCCTTACTGTCCAGGTTCTTCCCGTTACGGGATACCCATGACATGAAAGCGGGAGCCAGGTTACCGTATTTCGACCTTAGCGTAGCGTATTCCCCTCTAAGGAGCGCCTTGGAGAAATCATCAAAAGACATGGAGGTCTTTCCGCCTGACGGGGAAGACAGTTCCACCTGATCCTTCTCTTCCGGAAGGATTTCAATGTTGCCGTATTCGTCCATGTTTACCCTGGAAGATCCGAGAGAATCCGCCAGTTCCATGTATGCTCCGGCAGAGTTAAGAAGGCGGGCGGACGTGGTGGATCCTTCTCCAGTAAGGTAATATGACCCGTTATAACGCACCTTTTCTCCTGAAAGAAGACCCTTTCGGATAAGGCGGTTTACTAGACCGTCTGGAGTATTCGAAGACATGGATACCTTTACGGATATAGACGGTATGAATGCCGAATCATTGTTAAGTGTGATTCTGCCATCCGAGAGTACAATATCTGTATCTTGGTTTTCGGTCTCGCTGTATGATCCGGATAAATACCCGGCGGTAATTTCCGACGCTCCGGAGCGTATAGCTTCCGCATAGGAATCATGAATGGCTCCGTCCCAGGACCTGAAATACAGCCTTGGCTCTCCGTTGGCATATACAAACGGAGACAGAGGAGGAACTTCCTGAAGGTCATTCACGTTTTGTATGGACGTTCTGGTTTCATCTACGGAGATAAACCGTTCATTGTTTAATGATATGGAGAGGACGGGATCAGTATTTGAATCCATCATTTCCTGAAGGTAAGAAGAGATGTCCTTTCCGTCAGGAACGGACTCTTCTTCTACTACTATATCCGGCATCGATCCGGCGTCCAGGATATAGGCGTTGTCTTCGGACACGTTTTCATACGAATACGAAGTTCTTCCGGGTATATTGGAAGATGTTTCTGTTTTGGAAACAAGCGCCGGATTGTCCATGGATGATACCCTGGCGAGTATTCGTCTTCTAGTTTCTTCCGGAAATGAAGATGTCTGCCTTTCTATCGTTTTTACTGCATTTCTGTTTCTAGGAATAAACTTCTCCCATGATCCGAATTTCTCCTTAAACTTGTCGGTATATATGGTTTTGTACGAAGATACTGCATCCTCAATATTTTTAATAGCCGGTATCCCGGCTATTTTATCAAAGAGGATTGACCGGGAACCATCCCTTGTGGTCACGCGCTCGATGCCTCCTTTTGGATTTCTTTTTATTATACAGCTGTTAGACATGATTGTGATGTTTTAGAGAACCGGCAATGCTTTGAATTGTTCTATGCTTTCAGCCTCGATTGATGTGCCTCTAAAAGCTAGCCGCGAGCCGATACCCGCGTCCGGGCTCGACGAAGCGCAATACGCATAAGCGCACGCGACACCGCCGTTCGCGTACG
>UMGV01051036.1_pt1 | contig 31282 bp, 16 predicted proteins | sample 1965361 | NCBI WGS metagenome assembly UMGV01 (sample SAMEA4836081, study PRJEB28245) | human gut metagenome | biome: gut microbiome; material: fecal sample | place: Denmark | collected 2008
CTCGAAAGGCATTTTCTCTAAAGTCTCCATATGCTTCAAATTATAAATCCAACAATCTAAAAACGTATTACACTCCTCTTCTTTCTTTTTGAAAAGGGGCATCACCAAGTAGATGAAACGGATTTTGTTAGAATAAACTTCTCCGCTTTCTTTGTCTGCCAGCACAACGTCTGTTCTAAACTTCTTAGGTGTATTTTCGTCTACATCGAAGTTCATGAAGCAGATTACGTAAACAGGCGTAAGATGGTAGTCCCATTGTCCTTTTACGCCTTGGTCAACTATCGTTTTAGAAGCATAAAACAGAGAGCGGTCTATGAAATAAGCCTGACTTTTGTTTTGCATCTCGACGATAATGTGCTCGCCAGTGTCAGTTGTACAAAAGACATCGTATATGATTCCTCTTTGGTCTTTTGTTTCCGGCAACATTTCCTTGTCCTTAAACTTGACATTAGTAATGTGTTGTTCTCCTAAGAGAAGTTGGTTTAAGAATTCTATCAGCAAGTCTTTGCTGTATTCTTGACCGAAGATTCTCTTGAACGACCAGTCTGAGAAAGGGTTGATGTATCTTGCCATATCTTAACTATTTTAATACCTCGCTGCAAAGATACATTTTTCTTTTGTAACTTCCAAGTGAAATAATAAAAAAAGTGCAATGCCCGATGTGAGCATTGCACTTTAATATAATTTTGATAGTTGGATTACTTCCACTTAGAAGCACCAGCCTCGCTATCGAGGTTTGTATTGAACTTGAATTCACCATTAGCTGGAGCAGTCCAAAGATCAGTCTCAGAACCCTTGAAGTCGATGAGACCATCTATGCCGTATGTAACAGCGTCTGCACCGATAGGTGTGTAGGCAAAGTTAGTCTTGTATGAACCTGCTACAGAAAGCACTGTGCTTGCACCATTCAGTAGAACACTTCCCTTGACACCAGGGGTGTAAAGTTGAAGTTTTGCTCCTGCACTTCCATCAGTTGCCATAGAAGGACCAAAGATACTGTTGGTGATGTTCAAGTTTGCTGCATTTGTAGCAAAACGGAACAATGGTGTGTTAGCATTTGCTGTAGTCTCCATTGGAGCATAGCAGAATGTACAGTTGTTTACATTTACAGTAGGAGCCTGGGCAGTCTTACGTAAGTCGCAAAGCATAATAATGTTTGTAATAGTACAATCATCGAATGTTACGTTGCGGAAATCTCCACCCTTATCTGCGATGGTTACAACACCCTGATCACCGACACCATCAATTGTACAACCCTTGAAGGTAATGTTCTGGAAGCTGTCGTTGTTCTTCTGACCTCTTACTACACCACGGAAACCGCGGATGTAGCAATCGTTGAAGATGAGCTCACTGATGGTAGAACCAGTACCGCTGACATTGATGACCTGACGGCCACCGAAGCCCTTATCTGTACCAGCGAGGAACGCATCCTTATCAGCTTGTTTGTCGCTAATCATATCGATGCTTTCGAACTTCACCTTATTGATATTAACACCCTTCTTGACGTTCATACCGCCGGAGAAGGTGAACTGAGCGTTACCGCCCAATGTCATACCGGTAATGAAGGTTACATTGCGGTCGAGATTGATAGCATTGCTAATCTTGTATTCCTGTTCACCACGGAGGATGACAGTCATACCGTCTTTAACCATATCCCAGAACTCAGCAGTCTTCAATGTATCCTTAGCTTCCTTAGCATCCCAGTTGCGGGTATCCAGCCACATACCTTCTCCATACTTTTCGTCGAAGTTGACACTTGCCTTGGTAGTTGCTGTTGTTTTACCTGCATAGGTGTTGTTGTTGAAGTCTGTAGAACTGTCGTATGTCTTGAATGTGTATGATGTTTCTGGCTGCAAGCCGTAAATATCTACATATCCCTGAGCATAGTCAGCATCGCTTACTTTAACTGAGATTATATCTTGGTTTTCTGCGTCTTCAGCAGGGCAAGCCATAACATATTTGATTTTCTGACCACCTTCTGCCCAAGATACACGAGCTGCATTATCAATAGCCTTGGCACCTGAAACCTTAGTAGGGTAGTTGATGCTCTGAGCCTTTACCTCATAATACTCAGATTCCTTGTTATCACCCATGCACTTGATTCTCACAGCATACTTCTCGTCCCAGTCGAGGTCGTCAAATGTATAGGTGTCGTTCTCTGTGGTAATAGTCTTTACAACTTTTACATGATTTACACCATTCTCGTCGGTGGAGACAACTCTTCCGAGTTCCAACTCATAGCTGCTTGCACCCTGGATCTTCTCCCATTCTATCTGGAGTGTATTTGAGTTGACTGTTGCGCTGGCAATTGGGCGAAACAAACGAGGAGCGTCGCCCAAGTTTTCGTCGCTACAACTGGTTGTCATCGAACCAACTGTAGCTGCGAGAAGCAACGTCAAAAAATATTTCTTGTATTTCATAATTTTCTTTGCTTTAATAATTATGTAATGGTTGCATTACTTGATTACTTGTTGCGAATAGCATAGCCCTCGTTAGACAATATGCCGTTAGAAGAACTGATGTTGTCCTTAGGAATAGGGATGACATAAGGCGTTACCTTCTTGCGGAGTGACTCAAATGCAGATTCGTCTTCTGTTCCATTGATGATAACTCCATTGGTTAAGCCGTAATATGCATTCAAGAAAGTTTCTTTCATTGTACCTTTCTTTATGTCATTGCCATCTGCGTCTTTTCCGTATTTTTTATCGTTGCTGTCTTTATCGCTAACAGACATAAAACTTTCTGTGAATGTCACGTATTTTAAGCCATCGAAACTTGCTCCTGATGTTTTTATGTCATCATCTTCCAGAGTTTCAGCTTCTTTGTAAGGACTTGTTGTTCTATCGCAGTATGTCAAATAATTATTGACGAAGTTTACTTTACCATTTTGGTAATTAAAATAGAGACGAGGGGCTATACCCATATCTTTAATCTCCAGATTTTTATCATATATGAACTCTCCGTCAACAATTTTAACTTGTCCATAATTCATAGTTACGTTTCGTACCCATTCTAATGTATTAACGATAGCATCTGAATAGTAGTTCCAACGAATAAGGTCGAACTTGCGAATCATCTCCCCACCAAACTCCCAAGCACGCTCGTTAATGATTGCTTTCTTGAAAGAATCGTGGTCATTGAGATTATCAACATATTCATTCACCATTTCGTTCTTGTTGGTTGCATTAGCGAAGGCACGGTTACGAACTCGCTTCAGCATCTCCTTAGCCTCAGCAGTAGGACCATTGTTGATTTCATTGTCAGCCTCAGCGAGCAGCAACAATACGTCAGCATATCGGAGGATAGGGAAGTTGATACCTGTACCCTTAGAATCAACATTTGTTACGCTCAAATCCATTCTGCACCATTTAGCTGGTTGAATAGCGGTACCATCTGTGGCATTCTGTTTGTTGTCATACAACCAACGATAATTGGCACATGTTACGGCAAGACGTTGGTCTTGAGGCGCAAATGAACATGCGTAGTTTGGAGTTAAGTTAGTGTAAGTTGTTCCTTTACCTTTAGAACTAGATACTACACTTAAGCCTAAGCACCATCCTATGTCTCCACCAGAATTTGGTACATAACCTAGCTCGAACAATACATCACCATTAGCAGGGTTGCAACCATTGATTTCGTTATCAAAGATCTGCTTGAAGTTGCTGTTGAGCTGACGGTCCTTCAAGGAAATCAACTTCTTGGCATAAGCCTTAGCAACCTTGTAGTAATCGTCTGCAGAAGTAGCAGTAGCTTCGTTGCCATTCTCATCTACATAATGTACAGTATATTCATCACCTGTACCTGTGCTGCGGGCCATTGTACCATCAGCCTGCATAGAGTAACCTGCGCGGAACATAGCCAACTTGGTGATGAAACCAAGAGCGAATTCACGGTTCATGCGTTCTACAGTTGTTTTGCTACTCCACTGCATCTCACCCTCGTTGTTTATGAGGTCTTGAATCAAGTGGGTATAGATGATGTTCTTGTCTGTACGTGGATCATTGTGCATATCGTCCTTTGAAGTAGGAGTTGTTGCAAATGGTACGTCGCTCCAGAAGTTACACATCAGAAAATACCAATATGCACGAAGGCAGATAGCCTCACCATGAAGTTGCTTCATATCGGCATCTCCATTTTTGTAAGCATCGCTTGCCTCTATTCCTTGAATACACTGGTTGGCGAAATCGATAGCTTTCTGAGTGTTGTTCCAACAGTTCTTGATGTCTCCCTGGTCTACCGCGTTAAGTGCCCAAATGCTTCGACGGTCACTTTTGACAACTTCGTCTTTTTTTACTCCGCCCCATTCCACGTCAGTGTTTTGCATCCAGTGCGTACCCATTCGTGATGTGTATGTGTCTTCGCAAAAATAGGAATATACGTTATCTACCATTTTGCGGGCATCTGTTACGTTGGAACATAAATACTCTCTGTTATCCGTAGAAAGAGTCTCTGTGTCCAATAAATCACTACAGGAGTTGAAACTTGCTCCTGCAATGAACATTGAAATATATAGAAATATACGTTTCATAATTGTATTTTGTTTTCTATTAGAATGAAATGTTAGCACCTACAGTCCAAGAGAATGACTTAGGATATGATGAGAAGTCTGCACCAGGAGTCAAACCGCTGGTCTTGCTGCCACGGATAGATGAGTTAACTTCAGGGTCATAACCTGAGTAGCTTGTCAGGCAGAACACGTTAGTCAGTGTGCAGTACAAGCGCAAAGAGTTGCATGCAAATTTCTTTGTCCACATTTTAGGGAAAGTAAAGCCTACAGTCAAGTTCTGCAAACGGAGGAACGAACCATCTTCAACTGCCCATGATGTTGGTACAGGGTTGTTGTCTGACAGTGTTGCTGCACTCCATATAGAAGCATTTGCATTCATATTCTTCAATGTCTCGTAATCTGTGATGATCTCACCTGTTGCTTGATCCATGTAAGTCCATGCCTTACCTCCCAAAGTTACAGGAGTCATTTCCTGACGGAGACTTGCGTATGTGTTACGATATGACTGAGATGTAACCATCTTGTCGAGGTTGTAAACATCGTTTCCTACTACGTAGTTGAAGTTTGCTGTGAGGTCAAACCACTTGTATGTAGCATTGATTCCAAAACCACCCTGGAACTTAGGCTGGGTCTTACCGATGATGGTGCGATCATCTTCTGAAATCTTGTTGTCGCCAGTAAGGTCTCTAACTTTCATTGCACCTGGGCGAAGACCAGCCTTAGAGCCTGCAGTGATGTATGTACCATCTACAACGCCATCTTTCAAGATGTAGTTACCGCTCTTGTCAAATACAAACTGAGTCTTGCCGTTCTCATCGGTTGTGGTCTGGAAGTCATCAACAGTATAGAAACCATCGCAAACGAAACCGTATACCAATCCGAGAGGCTGACCTACAATTACTCGGTAGTCATCAATACCACGCATATCTGTGCTGAAAGCTTTTGATTGGTAAGACTGATAAGTCTGACCACCAGCCAGCTTGTCTACCTTGTTCTTGTTGATACCTACATTGAAGTTGAAATTCAAAGAGTAATCCTTGTGACGAAGGATAGCTGCATTCAAGTTCAACTCAAGACCACGGTTAGATGTCTGACCGATGTTCTGCTGCATAGAAGTATAACCGATTGCTGTAACAGGAGCATCAAGAAGAAGATCCTTTGTAGTGTTCCAGTAATAATCCAAGCTACCAGAAATACGCTCACCGAGGAAACCGAAGTCCAAACCAATGTTACGTGTAATAGTTGTTTCCCACTTCAAATCTGGGTTAGCCAACTGAGAATTGTTCAAAGTATAGTGTGGGTTCTGTTGGTTGCCTGCGCCATAATATTTGTTATTACCGTAAGCTCTGTAGGTAGTCTCATACATAGCAGAATTAATACGGTTGTTACCTGCTGTACCAAATGAAAGGCGGAGCTTTAAGTTTGACAACCAGTCCTTGGTGTTCTTCATCCAAGGCTCCTCTACAATACGCCATCCAAAAGCGGCTGCAGGGAAGTATCCCCAACGGTTGTTCTTCACAAACTTAGAAGAACCATCAGCACGCATGGTGAATGTAAACAAATAGCGATCTGCGTATGAATAGTTCAAACGGCCAAAGAATGACAGGGTGCGGTCTTCCTGACCCAGTGATGAGTTGATTGTACGAGAACCTGTTGCGCCTGAGTTTGATGCAAGGCTTGCAAACATCTTCTCTGGGGTAATATCCTTTTGGAAGTATTTAGCATTCACAATAAGACTTTCGTTGTTTGATGCTACATACTCTTGACCAATCATGGCATTCAGGTTGTGTACCTTATTAAATGTCTTATTGTAAGTCAAGGTGTGGGTCAAACGAAGTTTCCAGGTGTCTTTCTTGGTCCATTCGCCCATAGGAAGGCTACCACCATCCTTGTTAGCTTTGTCAGATAGTGCTCCATAGTAATCTTTCTGCTGGAAGAAAGTATAGTCGTAACCAGCCTCTGCACGGTAAGTAAAGTTCTTCAGGAACTTCCATGTGATGGCACCATTATAGTTATAGCGGCGTTCATTCTTTCTTCTCCAGTAGTCATTTACCTTGTCTTGCAGACTGCGGGTAATAGCGATGTACTCATCGTACTCATCGTCTGGAAGAGTTGATGGGTCTATGTCGAGCTGATCGTAGAGACCATTAACAGGACCTTTGGTGATAGTTTCGTAAGAACGAATCTTGTAAGTACCACCACCAGTACCTACACCTTTAGTAGTTACGTCAGCAAGACGCATACCGAAGTCAAGCTTTAAGTTCTTGCAAATCTCATGGTTCAATTTGAAGTTTACGTTGAAACGGTCATAACCATTAGTCTTCATCAAACTGTTATCGGTTGTGTATGTACCGCTCAAGTTGAACTTTGTCTTTTCAGAACCACCGCTCACGCTGATATTATGAGACTGAGACAATTCATGGTTTCCAAACATTTCATCTTGCCAGTCGTGTCCCTTCTGATACTGATACAAGTCAAGGTCTCCGAAAGAACCGAAACGTTTTTCGAAGCTGCTGATATCAGATGTTCCGCGGAGAGCTGCACGCTCATAGTTGTACATTACGTACTGATAAGGTGTCATTGTGTCAAGAGTCTTTGCAATGCTCTTACCCTGAATGAATCCATTGTAAGAAACAACAGTCTTACCAGACTTTGCACCCTTGGTTGTTACCAAGATAACACCATTTGCACCTTGAGAACCATAGATAGCAGTAGAAGCTGCATCTTTCAATACGGTAATGTCCTCAATGTCTGAAGGAGCAATATCACCGATGCTTGATACAGGGAAACCATCTACGATGTAGAGAGGAGAGTTGTCACCAGTGATAGAACCACCACCACGTACCTTGATGATCATTTCTGCATCAGGAGAACCGTCTGTAGTTGTAATCTGTACACCAGGGAGCTTTCCTGTCAAAGCTTCCGCAGCATTAGTTACAGGAGCTTTTGTCAGATCGTCACCCTTAACGGTAGCAACAGAACCTGTCAAGTCCTTCTTTCTTGCGGTACCATAACCGATAACGACAACGTCGTTGAGGCTGTTGGACTCGTCCTCGAGCTTAACGGAAACGGTTGATTTACCTGCAACATTTACGATCTGAGTCTTCATACCGATGTATGAGATCTTCAGTTTCTTACTGTTGCCTTTCAATGTTAAGGTGAAATTACCATCAATATCGGTAGCAACGCCATTGCTCTGCACACCCTGCTCGAAGACAGAGGCGCCGATAACTGGCTCGCCCGTATTGTCGATAACTGTACCCTTTACGGTTTGCGCAGATAAGCTTGCTGCAAAAAGCAGCATCATGCTAACCAACGCAATTCTAATTTGTTTTAAATTACCAGACATACATTTATTTGGTTAGATTAGTAAAAAAAATATATTTCTTCGCTGCAAAGATACTATCTTTTTTGGTTTTTTAATAAATATGGTGAGTTAAAATATACGTAAACGTTTTCAATGTTTGCGTAAAAAAGTTTTTTTACGTATAAAAAACAAAAGGTGCAACACCCACGAACGGGTATTGCACCTTTTTTATTTATTCAGAAGTTTCTATTACTTCACTACTACTTTGCTGGTCTTCTTGCTGCCGTCAGCCATCGTTTTCACGATGATGTTGATGCCACGCTGCAACTTGCTTACCTGCATGCCGTCGGTGGTGTAGATGGCTGTAGCAACCACCTGAGTATCAGTAGCTATGTTCTCAATACCCGTGCCAGTGCTTGCTACGGTAGCTTCGCCCAAACCACCCATCTCGTTGGCTGCACGAACACTCCATGTGGCAGAAGCATCGTCAACGTTGTAAGAAGGCTCTACGGTGAAGTCAACCACCTTGCCGTTCTTGCATACAGCCCAGAGAAGAGCATAGTTGCTGTTGTCCCATGTCAGGTTGTTACCTGCAATCTTCACATTTGTTGGAGCAGAAGCCTGCTCTGTGGCTGCAGTTGGATCCCAGTCATCATCACCGCCCATAACGGTTTCGATAGTGTAGGATGCAGCTTCCTCTGCTGTGAGGACAGGACTTTCTGCTGTCTCGTTGCGACGGTTGGTATAGTTATTTCCATCCTTTGCATCGTAAGCATCATAAACCTGTTTTCTTCCACTCAGATCTACTGCAGTGCCTGTAGCTGTGGTAGAGTTGTATTCAGCAAATCGCTTAGGATAACCACCGCTCATCTCGTCCCAACCAGCTGCTGTAGGAATCACTTCCATCTTGGTGTCGATGAAGAGGGCGATAGGAGTGCCCTTGCCCCAAGGACGACCGAGCTTGTACTTGCCGTTGATACCTGCGGTTGATCCGTCCTTGATGGTACAATCCTTGAAGATGTAGCCATACTTGGTAGGCTGTGAAGGTACGGCGAGATAGCCGGTGCCACACATCAGGAGATCCACATTATTATAATATACGTCACCCTTACCGCAGAGGTAGTCGGTATTACCACGCAGGATACCACCCTCGAAGTAGAAGCGGCCCTTCTGGTTGTTGGATACGTAGGTGTCCTGGTAAGCCCAGAGGTTGACGTTCTTGCAGATGGTCTTGTTACTCTTATCGTTGAGTACGATGTCACGACCCTTGCCGTCGCCCATGCTGCTGTACATCTTGATGTCCTGGAAGTAAGTGTTTGTTGCACCGCTTTCCAAACTCAATACATCACCACGTCCAATTCCTTCCAACACGTTGGCGATATTGTAGCCATTGCTGCTTTCTACTGCTGGTACGGTATTGGTGATAGAAGTATTCTCATTGCTTTCACCGATGATAGATACATTAGGTGTATTCATATAGGTAGTAGCACTTGGATACTGCTTGCCATCAATACCAGTCACCATGCTGTTCGGGTTGGCAGGAATCTTGTAGTCGCCCTGCTTGATGAAGATGCGGAAACGCTTGCTGGTATCAGCACGCTTGGCTGCTGCAGCGAGAGCGTCGGTGAATGAACCGTCTGTTGGTACGATGAAGTCATAGAGGGTCTTGGTCACTGCAGGCTTCTCCTTGGTGGTGAAGCTGAAGGTAATGTCGCTCTGGATAGCATTGTCTGTCAAGTCGGCTACTGAACCAGCTGCGAGTGCAAAGGTATAATTTGTGGCATAGCTCAAACCCTTGTAAGCAAAGGTGATGGTCTTGCCAGATACGGTACCGGTCAACTCCTGACCATTGAGGGTTGCCTTGGCGTTTTCTGTCAGTTTTACTTTCTCATCGAAGGTCAACACAATCTTACCATTGGCTGAAGCATTGGTTGCACCTGCTGCAGGTACCTGGCTCTTGAGTACAGGAGCTGTGCCGTCATCGAAGAGCTTGGCTGTACCTGTGATATAGATCTGAGCGAGAGCGATACCGTCGTTGGTACCTGTTGTTCCCTTGACAGATGAAGTCTTGTCGGCAATCCAGCGAACATATACTGCAGCCTGATTGTTGGCTTCGGCAGGGAGAGTGAACTCGCCTGCAGTCCAAGCCTTGGCTCCTGGAATAGCGATGGCGCCAACCTTGGTCCATTTCTCGCCATTAAGAGAGTACTCTACGTTGTAGGTTTCGTAAGCATTATAGTTGTAGAGCATGCTGCTCTTTACCTTGATGTCGGTGAATGCTGTGGCGTTGAACTTGGTCTGCCAGTAGGTTTCACCTAAAGCCTTTGTTGAAGTCTTGGTCCAGTTGACAGCTGCATTCTTGCCTTCGTAACCACCAGCCTTATTGCCCTTGTCGAGCCAGCCGTATGAGTTGCCTTCTGCATCACGGAGTACGAGCTGTACAGCGTCATTGTCTGTTGCTGCAAAGTCGGCAGTGCGACCTTCCTTGCCTTCCTGATAGAAGTCCCATGCCACGATGTAGTCCTTGGCTGAGAATGTGGCAGTGAAAGCCTGGTCAGCATTCATCGTCGTCTTGATTTCTGCTGTTGTCTCACCATTGCTCCAGTTGTTGAAGTCGATGATGTCGTTTCCTGTTGCGGTAAGCGTTACCTCTGTACCTTCTTCATACATCTTCTTGCCATCTACCATCTCTGGGGCAGGAGAGAGAGTCACCATATAGTCCTTGGCTCCACCTTCTACGTTTACGTCGAGTGCATAGGTGTTTACCTTCTTGTAGTTGGCAGTGAGAGTCTGGTCTTCTGTCACGGTGTATTTGAATTTGCTCTCAGTAGAAAGCACTGTGCCATTCTTGTCGGTCCAGTTGACAAAATTATATCCGAACTTATCGGCTGCAGTCAGTGTAACCTCGTCGTTCTCCTGATATTCGTCAGACTTAGGATAGACGGTAACGTCTGCGATACCTTCAGGATTGGTTACGACAGAGAGTTTGTATTTGTTTACTGCAACGAGTGTTCCGTTGACGGTGCCTTCGATAGTAACAGGACCGAAAACCGCCTGCCTGGGAGAAGCAACACCGATAGTAGATGTCAGATAGAAGCCATCTGTACCAGCCAAGGCTGCCTGCTGCTCTGCTGTCAGTGTGATTTCAAACTGATGGATAGCGGTCTGATCGTAAGGCTTAGTAGATGAAGTTTTGCCTTGACGCCAAGCGGTATAGGTGCCTAATGCTACCACTTCTCCGTTTGCCTTATGGGCGCTGATAACGATTCCGTTTTCAACATCTGTACCACAGCGGTTTACATAACCGCTCACCTTGGTAGGGGTGAAAGTAAGTCCTGCTGCAGGACGAACAAACCAGTTGATTTCTGTTTCCTTCTTTCCTGAGTCATTATTTATTTTAAGACCTTTGATACCTGAGGGTGTTCCATCGGACTTGGTAATTTCGAGAATTCCTTTCAAAGATAAGTTTGCTCCGTAATCAAATGCAATGGTGCTGAAAGCATCAGTAGGAGAGGTTGTGTTGGCACTCGCGTTACTGAGGTCGTTCATTGCAAATACGACGCTGGCAGCCTCATTGTTGAAAGTCTTGCCAGCAGGTTCGCTTGCAACGACTGGAAGGGTAATCTTCAAATAGCTGTACCATGAACCATCGCCAATGACGATGTTCACTGTTTCAGCACTTGATGCAATGGTCTGGCTAATCACTTTACCTGATGTGTATTCAGCCTGTCCATCAATTGTTGTCGTTGTGATGTTGTTGTATGCAGCCATTTCGATGGTTGCACCCTTGCATGAAGGAACAGTGATGATGCCGTTTGCATTCATCTGTGCCCATTCGTCTGCACGACCTGCATTGTTGAACTTAGCTCCGCTTGGTGTTCCATCAAGGTCAATCTTTACATCAATGGTTTCTCCATCGACAGTAGCCTGAGTTACTAAAATGCCTTTCTTTCCTTGATAGTTGATATCCTGGGCACCATTCTTGTGACCAAAATAGTAGGTGAGGGTTGTTGCCTCTGTGCGGTCGGCAAGCGACTTGGTGTTGGCTTTAAAGACAGGAGTCAGCGTAGCACTTGCGTTTGGGGCAGTGATGGTTTCACCTGGCTTGTAGGTGTTGGTGCCATCTGTCCAACCAGTCAGCGTACTGCCTGCTACGTAGAGTGTGGTATTGACAGGAAGCGTATAGTTGCTTCCCACTTCTACCGTCGCGCTTGCAGGGAGTGTTCCTTCTGCTGTTGTCGTTCCTAAAGCATAAGTGAGGGTAATGTCACTTGCCAAGTCAGCAGCGTTTACTGCCTCAACTGCCAAATAAGGAACATAGCCTCCACCTTCTATAGTAAGGGTAGTGGCTTCTGTGCCTTTGTAAAAGCAAGAGGTTACATTGGCGGTCTTGTTTCCATGCCAGCAATTCCCTGCTTCTTTTACATTAATTGTTCCGATGGTGGTTCCTTGTGCGTCTTTTACAGTGGCAGTACTACCATAGGTACAATTACCCATTGTGATTTTTACGGGACCAGTTACAGGGACTGTTGCCTTGAAGTTGGTCACTCCATGTTGATTGTCATGATACTTGCATGAAATTGCAACATTAGCATCCGTTGCATCTGCCGCAACACGAGTCGCGCTTCCGTCGGTGGCTATTGAGACTCCGAAAGATGTAGCCGACTTAGTTGACATTTCATCAGCAGTAAATAAACTGCCGCCTGCCAAGTCGAGCTTAATGTCTCGGAAATCACTTGCCTTTGTAACGACTGAAACGAGTAGGACTAAGCATAGTAGTCCGAATCTTAGTAGATTTCTGTTCATTTGTTTGTTACTTTTTTAGGTTATATATATTTATATTGTTTCCAGTAAATAAGAGTAGGAGTTAAGGCTACTGCTTTTGGTCACAAAGTTAATGTAAAAAACTGATACTTGCGACACCTTATTATAATTAAAAGCACGTAAACGTTTACGGCTTTTTCTGACTTGCCAGTCTTGCAAGTTATGCTTTTATGTTGTACTTTTGCAACGAAGTCATAACTTAAAGACTAATTTCTTAAACATAAAACAAACAATAACAAACTAAAAACAAACGATTATGAAGAAATTCTTTACTCTTATTGCAGCTGTCGCTATGGCAGCAAGTGTGAATGCACAAGTTCTCACCTTCGATACTGATTATGCAGCTGGTTCTGTTCCTGCAACTATCACTTCCAATGGATTGGTATTGTCTGTAGTGGATGTGAATGCTAAGATTTCAGTAGACGCTAATACTGCTTATTTTGGAACAGCTGATTCTTATGAAAGATTTGCTAAGAGAATGAAGAGTGGTGGTAAGTCATCGTCAAAAAATATGTTGACTCTTACTTTGCCTTCAGATGGTACTCTTAAGGTGTACGCTCGTACAGGTAGTTCTGGTGCCACAGATCGTAATGTTATATTGACACAGAATGATACAGAATTGGCTAATAAGGTACTCTTAGAGTCTGAGGCAGTTTCTGTTAACATGATGGTTGATGGAGTAGAGGTAGCTAAGAAAGTTTATCCTGCTGTCTCTGTAGCAGTTAAAGCGGGTGATGTTGTTATTACATATCCTGTAGGTAGTATCAATTTCTATGGTTTTGAATTCGTGGCTTCTGGCACTTCTGGCATTTCAAACATCCAGGCTTCTGAGGCTGCTAACGAGGGTGCTACATTCAACCTCCTCGGTCAGAAAGTGGCAAGCAATGCTAAGGGTCTTGTTATCAAGAACGGCAAAAAGTTCATCAACAAGTAATATCGTTCATCTCGTGCCAAGTGATTCATTTGGCAAAACACAAGAATAAGGGTCTTCTGCTTCGGCAGAAGACCTTTATTCGTTTCTGATGCACTGGGGAGGGCGTGGTTAAACCTTCATCTTTCTTGTTTTGGGCAGGAATGCACTGGGGAGGGCGTGGCATCTTGCCCGCCCGTATAATTACACTATCCTTTTGTAACTCTTCATTTTCAATGCCCGCTCGTGATTTGCGTGGCATTACCTAAAAGCTGTTATCTTCATCAAAACGTTCGTTGTTTACGGGCGGGCAAGATGCCACGCCCTCCCCAGTGCACGCCCGCTCGTAAAAAAATGCCTAAAAAATGCAAGTACTTGCAAGTGCCAATGAAAGTACTTTCAACAGCCAACGCAAGTACTTGCGATCGCCATCGTAAGTACTTGCGTTTTTCGGGGTACTTTTCATCAAAAATACAATAGGGATTGATGAAATAAAAAAAAAGGTTCTCTGCACAACGCAGAGAACCTTGCTATTTTTTCTCTCACTAAGGAGAGGAATGATTACTTCTGTACGAACTTCTTGCCAGCCTTGATGACTACACCTTTGTATGCCTTACCTACCTTCTGACCTGCGAGGTTGAATGCAGGAGCATTCTCCAGTGTTGCATCAGTAGTGATGTTAGCAATACCTGAGGTCTCAGCAACCTTCTCGGTCATCAAAATCTCAGGTACATTGTTGAAGATTTGACCGAAGATTCCCTGTACGGTATAGGTTTGTCCATCAGTAAGGGTAGTGAGGTCGCTTACCTGGAACTTGTCGTAGAGCTGAACCTTTTGCTCACCATCATAAATAAAGTAATTGGTGTATGTGCCAGAAACTTCCTTCTTGAAGGTAACATCCTTGATGATAACGAGGTCGTTGATATACTTCTTAGCCAAGATGTCGGCTACAGTTGCAACGATAGGCTGTGCTTCCTCTGTACTTGTTGTTATTGTGAGAGTCTCTGCCTTTGTAGCATCGTTGGCTTTGAGGTATGGGATACCATTGTTTACTGCATAGTCAACCTTTACTGTACCACTGATAGTGCTGTTTACTGGCATATCGAATCCCAAAGTTCTCAATTCAATAGCAGCATCACCCTCACGAACGTATGTGTTGACGGTGCCTTTGAATTCATTTACATAAATAACTTTAGCGTTTGTCAACTTAAGGTTCAAGTTAGGAGTAGCTTTAGTATAATTAGCCAACAAGTCCTTTACGCTTGGAACATCAGTGTAGGTAATGACTGTTCCTGCCAAAGTTACAGTCATAGTCTTTATTGTAGTGCTCTTTTCGATAGTAAAAACAACTTTGTTTGCATCTCCTGTCCATAGGTTTTTGACTAAATTTCCCACATCAGCTTTATTTGTTGCTCCCCACGCTTTTGTGCTAAATGCAATTTTACTCATCTTTTTACCTTCTGGGGCTTCAACGGTGATTGTACCAGAATATACTCGAAGACGAGGTGATGATGACCAAATACGATTTTCGTTGCTATTGCTTGGGTCTTTTGCAGAAATTGTTATCTTAATGCCATCAACAATACAGGTTGTAGCTGTCTTGAAATCTCCAGCTTTAGAATCGGAAGATGAAACACCTGGCAAATCAGGGAACAAAGTCTTGTAATCATCATCGAAATTAAAAATGGTTTGTCCAAAGCTGAAATTAGCAATTAATGCCAACACAGCGATCATTGAAATGCGTAAAATTTTATTCATAAACGTAAGATTTAAAAGATTATAAATGTGTGTAATTTAACTCTTTTGCAAATATAGTAAAAAAACGAATAGGTTGTTCTAAAAAAGTGATTAAATTTCGATTAAAATGTAAAAAGGTCGAAAAAAGGACATAAAACATCCCTTTTTCGACCATGAAGGATTGGCAATTCTTTATTTTATCACTTTATCTGTAGCGGTTTTGCCATTGCTGTAGGTTATCTTTCTGATACAGACACCCTTGGCAGGTGCATTGAGACGAGAGCCGTTGAGGGCATAATACGTGATGGAAGCCACTTCGCCCTTGTCGACAACCGCCTGACTGATGCCTGTAGAGATAGAGGCAGGATAATACTCATCGACCGCATTGAGGGCATCAGCATTTTCTGACTTCATGATGTTCTCTACCAACGAGTTGGCATAGACTTCGATGTTGGTATAGTAACCCTTAGCGTCGAGAGAGTAGGTGAGGGCATCATTTGCATCGTTAGGATTCAGACCGTTGGCCTTTTCCCATTCATCAGGAATACCATCCCCATCGCTATCGAAACCAGCAGGACGAGAGCCTGTACCGAAGTTGGCTTCTGTATAGCCCTTCACATCTGCTACCTTGTCGATGATACCTGGCGATTGGGTGATGCTTCCTTTATAGGTGGCAGTACCCGTCTTGGCCTCTTCCATGTATCGCGCATCTATTTCGTCGCGGTAGAGGGATGCTCCCACATAAGCCAAAACCTTTTCAAAAGCATCGGCAGCTGAGTGAGTGGTAACGATACCTGTTGGAGCTGGTTCGTTCATCTTAATCTTGACACACGACTTACCACTAATAGTGGTATGAGCCACAGCATCGCCATAGAAGTTTTTGGCATCGGGACTGTAGTATTCGCCGTTCAGACTTGGAACGCCCTTGTCATAGCTGACACCTTTCCAGTCTTTATTAGCAGTTTTCGAGCCTTTGGTGGTCTCGGTTGTATTACCATTAATATAATAACGACTGGTCATGTCGTATAATTCTGGATGTTTTTTGTCGGAGTTGCTCTGTGTGGAAAGTGTGACAAGGGTGATACGGTCCTGGCTTCCTCGCTCTTTACCTGTGCTCACATCTACTTTGAGTCCATTCAGAGTTGTACCTTTCAAACTATGGCTGGGTCCAGCCTTATAGTAGTTGTTAACGATATTGATCTGTCCGCCACCAGGACCGCCATAGCAGGTTCCTTGTGCATTATACATCACGCAGTTGCGAAAATCGACGTTCTCTGCCTGTACGGTGTTCTTCCATTGGTATGTGTCGTATTCTTTGTTGCTGGTATAGCCCGTCCAACCATATCGTGCACCATTGAAACGAGGACCACGGTTCATGAGATGAGCTACGAAGTTGTGGTGAAAACTTGCCAACTTACCACCCCAAATGCCGCCATAGCCGTGTGCTCCTTTGGAGTGACCGGGATTGGTGAGGCTCTCTGCCACGGTGCACCACTGCATGGTGAAGTTGTTGTTGTCGTAGAACGAAGCCACCTCGTCGATGCTCCAGCTGAAGGAGCAGTGGTCGTAGATGATACCCGTCTTGTTGCGCTGCCATGTGGCATCAGCACCGTCGTTGATATCCTTCTCCTGTCCACGGCGGATGCGAATGAAACGGATGATGTTGTTGTTGCCCGGTTGAACCGTATAATAGCGCAAGGTGATGCCTGGCGAAGGAGCTGTCTGTCCGAGGATAGTGATGTTATCAGCTATCTTCAAGTCAGACTTCAGAGCGATGACGCCCGCCACATCGAAGACGATGATCTTATTGCCCGACTTGACTGCCTCTCTGAAAGAGCCAGTTCCGCTGTCGTTGAGATTCGTTACGTGATAGATTTTACCGCCTCTACCTCCAGTAACAAATCTACCATGACCTTCGGCTCCTGGGAAAGCAGGAGCCTGTGCCATGGTAGATATGCTGATGAGTGAGGCTGCAATGATAGATAATGATTTCTTCATTTGTTAGCCTGATTTTATAATTATAGAACTTTTGCAAGTTCAGAAGTTAAAGGAGTTAAAGGAGTTATCGCTCCCTACGGTCGCTGAGGAGTTAAGACAATAGTCTTTTTGGCGTAGTTTTTAAGCAGCAAGACATACGTCTTAACTCCTTAACTTCCTTAACTCCTTTAACTTCCTGATATGCGAAATTCAGTTACTTTTTTTACTTGATAAGACCTTGTTGTTCCATTTCGAGACTTGCCCAGATGAAAGGACCTACGCCCTTGGCATCGTTGTCGCGGATAGGCTCGCTCATATAATATTCGAAACTGCCATCACGCTTGTAGTTAGGCTTTTTGACGTATGGGCCAGGGCCAGGGCCCAAGCCGCTTACTGCACAGCAACGGGTAAGACTGATGGTCTTGTCGGCATTAACTCTGATAAACTGTTTCAAGATACCATTGTATGCCTTCACGCCAGCCTTGAGATATTCCTCAGAGAGGTAACCCTTGCGATAGCCCTTGAGAAGCACATAGGCAAACATGGAGGAGGCTGTACTCTCCAGGTAGTTCTTGTCGCTCTTCACATCGAGCACGTCATACCATACACCCGTTTTCTTGTCCTGATACTTCACTACGCTCTTCATTGCCTTGTTGAGCAGGTCGATGACTTCCTGGCGACGGGCATAGTTCTCGGGCATGGCATCGAGACATTCGGTCATTGCCATCACATACCATCCCAAAGCTCTTGCCCAGCAGTGCTGGCTCTTGCCGTCTTCCTTGTTCGCCCAGAACTGCTGATGGGTCTCGTCCCATGCGTGCTTCCAGAGCTGAGTCTTCTCATCGTAGGTGCGATAGTCGGTCTTCACCATCTGGTCGACAGCATCGTTGAGATATTTCTCTGCCTTCTTGGGCTTCATGGTCTGTACGGCATAGTTGCAGTAGAAAGGCAGACCCATGAAGATACCGTCGAGCCATACTTGGTTGGCATAGATAGCCTTGTGCCAGTAAACTCCCTCCTTGGTGCGTGGCTGGTTCTTCAGCTGTTTGAAGAGAGTCTTCAGTGCTTTCTCTGTGCCCTGGGTAGGGAAGAGGTTGTGCATGCGCAGGATGAACTTGGCTGTGCGCACATTGTCGAGGTTGAAGTCTTCGTATTTGTAGCCGGTGATGTTGCCTTGTTCGTCGATCATCTTGGCAGGATATTCCTTCAGGTAGTCGAGGATGGCGCTGTTGCCGTCTTTGTAGTGCTCGTAGGTGTCGAGCATTCCCTCCATCTCGATACCCATTACATAGCTCCACTTGGGCTTCTTGCTGAAGTCGAGCAGGTAAGAGTGGGGTACGCGCTTCATCTCACTGTAGGTAAGCCATTCGCTATAGTTCTTGTAGGGTTGATCCTCCTTGTTGAGAACGAGGGAGCCATTGATGACGAGGTTGTCGAACTTCACGTTGCGGGTCTTGCCAGTAATCTTGACAGGCTCTTTCACCACACCGTCGAACTTACAGTTCTTGATGTTGATATCGTATACATTCTCCAAAGAGTCGCGGCCGATAATCAGCACACCGTAGTCGCTCTTCTGGCAGGTGACGTTCTCTACATTCACATTGTTCACGATAGGTTCAAAACCACGATAGCATATCTCTTTTCTCTCGTAGTCGAGGTTGATCTTCACCACAGCCTCCTTGCACTGACCTACGACGACATTGCGCATATTGATGTTCTGCACCTGACCGCCACGGCAGTTGTTGGTCTTGATACGCAAGATACGCTCCAAGTGTGGAGAGTCCATGACGCAGTTTTCGGCATATACATTCTCGCAACCACCCGAGATCTCAGAACCGATAACCACACCGCCATGGCCATCTTCCATCTTGCAGTTGCGGATGATGATGTTGCGTGAAGGCTGGTTCCAAAGGCGTCCGTCGTTGTTGCGGCCACTCTTGATAGCGATGCAGTCGTCGCCGGTATGGAACACGCAGTTCTGGATGAGTACGTTCTCGCAAGCCTCAGGGTCGCAACCGTCACCGTTAGGACCTTCGTTCCATACGTACACACCGTCTACCGTGATGTTCTTGGAGAGCAGTGGGTGTATCACCCAGAAAGGAGAGTTGATCATCTTGACATCCTTGATGAGGATGCGTTCGCAGCGTACCATGTTGACCAACTGAGGACGCAAGCCATAGCCCATGCCGAACTTACGCTCGTCGAAAGGTACACCATCTTCTGCCATCTTGAGCAGTTTGCTGCGTGAACCCAACTTCTGACTCTCTTTGGTCACACCCTCCTTGAAACCGAAACGAGGGCTGCCATTCCACTGCCAGAAGGTGTCGTTGTTGCCACCTCCATCGATGGTTCCCTTACCGGTAATGGCAATGTCGGTAGCTTTGTAGGCGTAGATGCAGGGAGAGTAGTTCCAGCAAGCTAAGCCTTCCCAGGATGTGCGTACCAAGGGGTAGAGCTTAGGCTCGAAGGCGAAGTGCAGTGTGGCACCTTCTTCGAGTACGAGGTTGACATGGCTTTTCAACTCAATGGCTCCTGTGTTCCAGGTTCCCTTGGGGATGATAACCTTGCCTCCACCTTTCTTAGAAACAAGAGAGATGACACGATTGATGGCCTTTTGGTTTTGTGCAGCCGTGGCTGTAGTCTTCGCACCAAAAGATGTGATAAGGAACTGGCGTTCGGCAATTTTTGGCAACTGGATGCTTTGCTCGATACGCTTGTACTCATTGTCGTCCCATCCTGCAGCCATTGCGCATGCAGGGAAGAGTAATGCAAGCAATAAAGTTTTTAAGTATTTCATAATTTGTTTTGAAATGATTGATACTGTAGATTGTTGTTTACGGCACAAAGATACTGATATTATTTCATAATGTAAACGTACACAATGTTAAAAAAAGAATTTTCATCTCAAAAAACTTGCATTTGTCAAGAATAAAGTTTAAATTTGCTGCCAGTTATATTTAGATTTCAATTTTCTTATTGAAATCGTTTATGAGGTTGGTGCATCCTGCATCAACCTCTTTTTGCTTTTCATATATGTTTTTCAAGTTTCGCAAGTTAAAGGAGTTCAGTTCAGGAGTTAAGGAGTTATCGCTCCCTATGGTCGCTGAGGAGTTAAGACAATAGTCTTTTTGGCGTAGTTTTTGAGCAGCAAGACATACGTCTTAACTCCTTAACTTCTTAAACTCCTTAAACTTCCTGATATACGAAAGTTCTGTATATGATTATAAGGAGATTATTCACCCATCCTTGCACTGGGAGGGCGTGGCATCTTGCCCGCCCATGATTCTCATGATATTCCCTAAAAGCTGTTGTCTTAATCAAAATGCTCGTTGCTTATGGGCGGGCAAGATGCCACGCCCTCCCAGTGCAATCTTACTCATAATCAAACATCTAATTGTTAAAAAAATGTGTGTATGATGATAAAAAAGGCATCTTATTTGGTGGTTTTTGAAAAAAAAACTATCTTTGCAGTGATTTTTAACATTCCTAACACAATAAACGCAGAATAGCCTATAGAAGAGATTTCTACTTTAAGAAACTAAATAAGGTTAGAAAAATGAGTAAACTCGAAACAATGACCGACGAACAGCTTGCCTTAGCTTATGTTGAGGGAGATAATCGGGCTTTTGATTTATTGCTATCTCGTAATGAACTCAAACTGTTTTCCTACATCATGTTTGTGGTGCGTGACCAAGAGAAGGCAAATGATGTCTTCCAAGAAACCTTTGTCAAGGTTATCAGCACACTACAGCATCGCAAGTATGTTGCCAATGGTAAGTTTTTATCTTGGTGCATGCGCATTGCTCATAATGTGATGATGGATATGTATCGTGACAACAAGTTGCAGAACATTGTTGAGACTCCCGATGATAATGATTTGTCGAAAATGAGAGATGAATATATCGTTTTCGACAATGCAGAGAATAGTATTGTACGTGGACAGGTGTTGTCGGATGTTAAGAAGATGGTAAACCTACTTCCTCCTACACAGAGAGAGGTGGTGTTTATGCGTTTTTACCAAAAACTCTCTTTTAAAGAAATCGCAGAACTTACCAATGTAAGCATCAATACCAGCCTTGGTAGGATGCGCTATGCGCTCCTCAACCTACGTCGTATGGCTAAGGAGCATGATGTTCTGGCTAATATTACAATGCTTTAAGTCCATGAATGGTGGCCAATGGGTCAGCACTCTTGAACACATAGCTTCCGCTTACCAAGATATCGGCACCCGCCTTGATGAGTCTGGGCGCGGTTTCGGCTTGCACACCACCATCGATTTCTATGAGGGCTTTAGAGCCTGATACCTTGATGAGCTGGCGGAGTCGTGCCAGCTTGTTGATGGTATTCTCAATGAATTTCTGACCACCAAAGCCTGGGTTGACGCTCATCAGTAGCACCATGTCTACATCACAGATAATGTCTTCGAGCACGCTGACGGGAGTAGAGGGATTGAGGGTTACGCCTGCCTTCATGCCTGCATCGTGTATCTGCTGAATGGTGCGGTGCAGATGGGTACATGTTTCGTAGTGTACATTCATCATCATGGCACCAGCCTTAGCAGTCTGTTCGATATATTGTTCGGGGTGAACAATCATGAAATGCACGTCAAGGGGCTTGGTGCAAATCTTTGACACGGCTTCGATGACAGGGAAGCCAAAAGAAATGTTAGGAACGAACACTCCGTCCATAATGTCGAGATGAAGCCAGTCGGCTTCGCTCTTATTGATCATCTCTATGTCGCTTTTTAGGTCGATGAAGTTGGCTGACAATAGAGAAGGTGATATGATTGGTTTCATTTTTGCTTTAGTTTTAGTTGAGGCAGAACGCCTCATAGCGCCCGTTCATTTTGATAGTGCGATAGGTGTAAGCAATCTGCTTAATCATATTGATCGTTTTTTTGGACGGTCTCTGTTCGTCTGAAGTAGAATATTGCTTCATAGGCATTTAATATGTATTGCTTTTTTATTCTTGTTACTGATAATATAACGCAACCTCTGTCTTTTTATTATATATCCATCGAAGAATAATCATAAAAAAACATTCACAGAGGCAAGTCACCTTGCGTCTGTGAATGTTGTAGGATTGTATTCCACTTTGTAGGAAGGGGAATTTATTGTTTTATTTACTTACCTTCCGAGTTTTTCCGTCGGCATACTTGACAATGTAGATTTTTCCGCGTTGCATCTCCTTGCTGTTGATGCGACGGCCCAGACAGTCGTAAACTCCAGTTACTTGAAGGTCATCAGTAGTTGGAGTTGTGATACCTGTTGATGTAAACTGCAACTCAACACTATTGGATAGACTGCTTTCCCCAAAGCTTCCTGTGGCACTTACTGCATAGGTGTTGGTGCCATCCAATGGAGCAGGGTCAACATAGTCGGTCGTTGTACTGGTGGCAATCTTGATGCCGTTTCGATACACGTTGTATCCAGTGATATTGTTGGAACTGCTGCCCAAGATTTCGAGGTTGTCAATCTGCCAGTAGTAGCTCAACCCCATGTTGTTGGTATCATAGCAGTGGAACCGGATCTGCATTTCTGCAGACTGATAATCTGAGAGGTCGAGGGTAACCTTGGTATATTTGCCCGCAAACGATGCGTCTTCGTCTGTACAAGCATTGAAAATAGGTGTCCATGACTTTCCGTTGTCCTTGCTTACTTCCACATTATAATATTGAGGGTTTCTGGGTGTCTTTCCCGCAGCCGTTGTACGAGAATAGAAGCTCAGCGTCTTGCCATAAGCGAAGGTCTTAGATGTGAAATATTCATCTTGGTGAATATCTTCCCATGCGTAATACATAGTAGCAGCATAGTTTCCCTCGTATGGGCGGTATGTGCCCTTGTTGGGGTCGCCTTTCTCCCATCTCCAACCACGATCGCCCGAAGTGGTGACAACCCAGCCATTGGGATTCTTTGTATTCTCAAAGTCATCGTAGAGAAGTGTCTCGCCAGCCGAAGCTGCAGTCCAAGACAAATGGATGCCGTCGTCCTGTATGCTTCCTGTCAGTTGCGATGGAGCCGTTACGATGTTTGACAGCTGTGTGATGGGCAGTGTTGCCTCCGTGCTGGCAGTCTTCACCATGATGGTAGCCGTTCTGTTTTGTGGCTCATTGTTCTCACTGTTTGTCGTGAAGGTGACTTCTGCATTTCCAGTTCCCTCGGTCTGGCTCACAGTAATCCATGCAGGAAGGTTCTCTAAAGTCCAATCCTCGTCAGAGGAGATGGTTACTGTAGCCGAACTCTGTGCGCCTCCAGCCAAGGTAATCTCTTTCTTGTTTAGAGAAAGATGGTTGGTAGATTCGTGGAGATAGAACGAGATAGTGCTTCCGCAAGTAGAAATGTTGCTGATGGCAAAAGGTGCCTCCTTTCCATTGCTATAGAAGGGCTTGGCTGTTGCCTCGCCACCAAAAGCAGTTCTTCCACTCTCGGTACTGAAGAAAGCCTTAGTGATATCGCCATCCGATGTGGTGGTTCCGTTAGGGCGGAAGATGTACTGTTCGTCGAGTCGGGTAGTGCCATTATAGTTGACGTTGCCTCCAGTGTAGGCTGGGTTGATTCTGTAAATAAGCAACCCCGAACCAGGAAGACTCTTGTCGAAACCTTCCTTTTTGCGATATTCCACTACGAAGTATTCATCGCTTCCTACTGGTTTGATTTTATAAGCAATGTTCTCTTTGCTGCTGCCACCAACGGGGTTCAAGGTGTAGGTACCAGCTTCGGAAATCTCTGGTATCTCGTCAATCCATTTACAGTAGCGATACTTGGTGTAGGCTGTCATGTTTTGTGCTACGAGCTGATTGTCTGACATCAAGTCCCATATTCCTACAGGGTTGAGGCTTCCGGAAGCATGATACAGATCGTAGGTGCCCAATGAGTGAGACATCTCATGACACAGCACACCCGTGTTGAGGGCGATACCTTCGAAGTTCTCGTAGCCATTAGCCTCGTCGAAAACCATGATGTAGCCCACCAACTTCTTACCTTTTATATAGATAGCCTTTTCATCAGGCAAAGCCAAGTCCTTGCGTTGTGGCCAGAGGATGCCTCGCTTGTTGCTCAGTTCTGATTGTCCGCTGAAGATGATGCACAGGTTATCTATGTAGCCATCGTCGTTCTTGTCAATGTCGGTAGCGTCAGCCACGTCTTTCTCTATATAGTTGGCTATTTCTCTTACCAATGCCTGCATGCGTGCTTCACCCTCGGTGTCTGAGTTGTAGCCAGAGGGACGCAATGTGGTATCATACTTCTGGTAGTATGCTCTTTCGTAACGTGTCTTGTAAGACACAATCTTGGTGTCAGTAGTAACAGGATAGAAGGAACTCTTCCATTCCAACTGGTTGTAGGAAGCCTGTCGGAAATAGTTGTATACCGAGTTGTCGGTAGTGTTGTTGCCGTTGAACAGGTTCTGATAGGTGTCTATCGTATGTTCAAAAATACTGGCATCCTCGTCGGCAAAGCGCACAAAGCACACCGTATTGCCAACGGTTCCTGTGTTCTTGTTGAATGCTCCTGCCTGGAATGCAAAGAGGAGACAAAGAATGGTTAGTGCTAAAGACTTCTTCATAGTCGTACTTGTTGGATTGAAAAAAGTGCCATACCCATGAGACGTTTCGCCCATGCGATGTGGCACTTTATGAAATAAAATTATTAGAGGGCTACCTTGATTGCCTTGCCGTTGATGCTGACGATGTACAGACCCTTTGCAGCCTGAACATGAGCATTGGCAGAGTTGGCGTGGAAGTTAGCTACCACAGCACCACCCAAGTTGGCTACTGTTACAGCGTCGCCCTGTGAAAGTCCAGAGATAGAAATCTCATTACCTGCTGTGCTTATCTTCACACCCTGAGCAGTAACAGCGTTGATGCCTGTAGAACCTTCTACCTTTGTGACGGTAGTCTTGTAGATGCTTGTGCCAGTAAACATGCTATATAAAGCAGATCTCATGGTTACATATACAGCTTCCTGTGCCGTAAGGAATGTAATTTTACCGTCAGCAACCGTGTAGTCGGTGCCTTCTGTCAGAGCAGTTTTGTCTGACTTGTAAACAGCAAATTGGGTGTTCAAAGTGGCACTTGTCTGTGATGAGAGGTCGAGTACATCACCTACCTTGTAAGATTCTGCTATGACATAGGCATTCTGTGGTGCATAGTTGAATGTCTTGGCAACGGTTGGAGCAGGGAGCGTAGCCAATGTGAAGTTATTCTTAGAGATTCTCAAAATACTCATCTTGGCACTGGGCAGTTTGATTTCTGTCAACTGGTTACCTATCAAATTAAGTGTTGCATTGCCTGCATCTTGAATACCTGAAGCGTCAATGCTTGTCAGCTTGTTGTTGTTAAGACTGAACAAAGGTTTAGATGCCGTATTATTACCTATCTTAACAGAGTTAAGCTCCATGTTAAGGGCATATACATTTCTGAGGGCTGGATTGGTGGATAAATCCAATTCTCCAGCAAATTTGTTCTCGTTGATTGTAAGATACTGTAATGCCTGATTTTTAGTGATGTCTATTGCTGTCAGGAGATTATTTTTAATGTCCAAAGTTGTCAATTTGGTACACTTGCTGATGTCAATGCTTGTCAACTGATTGCTGTAGATGGTCAGCTTCTCCAACTCTGTGTTCTTGGTCAGATCGATGGCTGTCAGTTTGTTGGTATTGGCAGTCAAATCTTTCAAGGATGTAGCCTTAGTTACATCCAAAGACAATACTTGGGCACCATCTACTCTTGATGAACATTCGAAACAAACGATGTTGTCGCCATAGATTTTTACTTTTCCTTCACCTGATACGGTACCAGAGACGTTCACTTGGTTCCAGCCATCGAAAGCAGGAATCACTTCTGATGTGACTTTCTCGTCATTACCCCAGTCTATCTGTACTGTTCCTTCAGTTGCCAGTCCGATGGAAAAAGTTCTGGTGTTACCATCTACCTCTGCTTGCAATTCAATAGCAGGTTCTGTCTGTGCGAAGGCTGTCATTGTACTGATGACAGCCAACAAAAGTGTAAAGAATTTCTTCATACTTGTAGTGTCTTATGTTGATAAATATAAAAGTTTGCGGTCATTTATTTAATGACCTTCTTGATGCTGTTACCCTGCTTGACAATGTACAAGCCCTGCTTCTGACCCTTTAAGGTGTTGCCTACCTTGACGCCATCAATAGTATATACCTCCTGTGCGGCTGTACCCTGTGTCTGTATGTTGGCAATGCCTGTAGTCTCCTGTTTAGGAGTGGTCACCTTGATGCCGTGGATGTAAACCTCTTTATTTGTGATGTTGCGGAAGTATGCATATACAGGTTTGTCGGACTTAATTGTAATTTCGTTGTAGCCATTTGTTTGTTTTTCAAGGCCTGTAACCGTGGTGTTGCCTGCACCTGCAAACTTGTTGAACATGCTATATGCTTTGCGCACTTCATAATCACCGAACATAGTGCCTGCTTTGTCTGTGCTTAAAAGTTGGCAGTAGATGGATCCCGAGCATGAAACATTTATGCTGAATGTAGAGCATGATGGCAGGCAAAGAACAATTCCACCACCATTTGGTGAATTTGATGCACTTGCTGCAGGTAAGATGATAGCTCCTTTCTTGTAACCATCTGCACCCAACTCGCCGCCTTTTCCGTATCCAATCGCATCTGGATCAACTGTAGTCGAAGGATATGAAGGCACTTGGTCTGCATAAATCATCTGGATGATTTTGCCTTCAGGGTCTACTTTGTAGTCATTTTCATTGCAGACACCGATATACTGGTCAACAATCTCCTGGCTATTGAACCACAACCAGCCATCTGCGTCAACAACTGAAGCTGGGAAAAGATTGTACTCCTGTGCTTGAACTCCGATAGCGCTGAGTAATAGCGCCCATGCTAAGTAAAGTTTTTTCATAAAGATGATGTTTTTTGTTAAGGAATGTTCTTTCGTCAGCATCTTGCTGACGAAAGAACTTTTATCCGTTGTTTGTATTGAGTGTTTTATTACAGCTATATATGAATAGTGCTCTTTTTATTGTTCTGTCCAGTCTGGGTTTTGGGCAATGCCGTGATACTTGATCTCGCTCCAAGGAATGGGCAGATAGTATTGTTTCTTGTCGAAGACTCTCACACGTTTAGGGAAACGGTTTACGTTGCTGGTGGTGTACTTGGTGTTTACCACCTCGTTGTTTACCACAGTTACATCGACACGCATACCCTTCAGAGGATTGGTCTCGCCGTTCATCTTCTGCTCTGCCACACCCCATCTGAAGAGATCCCAGTAGGTGGTTTCCTCGAAAGCCATTTCCACACGACGCTCGTTCTTGATGTCGTCGAGTGTTGGATTCTCTATGTCCGGCATGTGAACACGCTGACGGGTCTTGTTGACATACTCTTTAGCCAAGTCTGTATCTCCTAAGTCGTAGCAAACCTCAGCATAGTCGAGCAGTGCCTCTGCAAATCGCCAGATGATGTAGTTCTGCTTGCTGGCATAAGTATCGTTGTTGTCGATAGTCTGGCTTGGATCAACAAACTTGCCCATGTAATAACCAGTCAAGGTTACGGCAGCCGATGTAGAAGTACCATAAGGTGTAAGGTCGACACCAGCAGTACGGTTTGTATAATGAATGTCCATCACGTGGTTGCGGTAGGTACATCCATCATACAGGATGTTGGCATAGAAACGATAGTCTCTGTTGTCGTAGGGATGCTGTGCATCGTAGGTCTTGCCAGGCTGCATGCCATACTCGTCCACATGGTTCTGGGTAGGAGTGTAGGCTGCTGTCGTACCTGTAAAGAAAGGAGAGGCCGCGTCTCTATCGAGCTTATGACCAAACTTGTTGGCAAAGTCGCCATCATCAGAATGCTGTACCTCGAAGATAGACTCCTGTGAGTTCTTGGTCAAGAAGATTTTGCGATAGGCATCGCGAATATCGTCCTGTGTGGTGGCAGAGATAGGGATGAGGCTGTACTGGTTCAGAGCGAAGAGGTCTTCGTAAGCCTTCTTGGCCTTCTCCAGCATGACGTGTGACTGGTCGTCGGCAAAACCTAAGTAGGTTAGTTCCTCACCCTTGTTTTGGAATACCTTACTGGCAGCCCAGAGGTAAGTCTTCGCCTTGAGCATGATAGCTGCACCCTTGGTGGCACGTCCTGTTTCGGTAGTGGCATGAGCCTGGGGAAGATACTTGGTAGCCTCATCGGCCTCAGCCACGATGAAGTCTACCATCTGCTGATAGCTTGCACGTGGGAACTTCTCTTCTTTGATGAGTGGATTATAAGTGTGGTCGATGAGGGTTACACCACCAAACATTCTCCACAGCATATAATAGTAATAGCCTCGCATGAAGTGCGCCTCACCGATGATGCGGTTCTTCTGGTCGCCATTGCTGATATTACCTAAATTTTCCAGCAAGGTGTTGATAGACTGAATCTGAGTGAAGTAGTTGCTCCATACATTGGCAGCCCATTTGGTAATCTCCTGGCTGTTGCCTTTCAGTAAGTCGCCATAGCCGGCATTATAGTAAGTACTCTTACCCACGCTGATCTGGTCGCCAAACCAAGGCATATAATATCTTGATTTGCTCTTTACCAGCGAAATGCTGGGTACATAAGTATTGAAGCCATTACTCATGCATCTGTACCAAGAGTTCTCGTATTCGTCGAGAAGCTGAGGATTACTCCATACCGACTTCTCGGAAATCTTGTCGAGAGGAGCATCCCTGAACAGGCTGTCGCAACTCGTCAGCACACCTGTGGTGGCTGCGAGTGTAATGATGGTTATGATTCTATTGAATTGTATTTTCATACTTTCTGTGTTCGATATATATATATATTATAATGTGGTCTCGTTAGAAACCTAAGTTGAGAGTTACACCGTAAGAGCGCTGGATAGGGTAGCCACGGAGTGACTCTGGGTCCATGCTCTTCAGACTGCTGATGGTGAAGAGGTTGCTTGCCTGCAAAGCGATGCTGAGTGAAGAAAGGCTCATCTTCTTGACGATGCTGCCTGGGAAGTTGTAACCGAGGTTCAGCAACTTGAGGCGCACGAAATTACAGTCCTCAATCCAGAATGTAGACTTCTTGCGGTTGTTGTCGTTGGATGTGGCAATCTTCACGCGTGGATATTTGCCAGAAGGATTGCTCTCTGACCAACTGTCGGTAAGGTGATACTTCTGATACTTAGGCAGGGTTTTGTTCTCCAATGTATAGTAGTCGGTAATGTTCTGCTTGTATCCAGACTCGCCTTGGAAGACAGCATTGAGGAAGAAACCCTTGTATTGCATTCCGAAACGGAAGCTGAAGTCCATGTCGGGTTGTGAAGAGTTCTTGACGTAAATATAGTCATGAGAGTCGAGAACACCATCCTCGTTCTGATCGATGTATTTGATGTCACCAGGAGCGATGGTTGCATTACCCTGTCCGTCCTGGTCGAGTGGCCAGTTGTCGATTTCTTCCTGGCTTTGGAATAGACCTGCTGCCTGATACATCTGCCATACCATGCTGCTGGTTCCCTTGCGGCGAAGGTTGGGCAGCTGGCTGCTCTCGTCGCCGAAGTCGAGGTATTTGTCGTTGCTCTTTGACAGGTTGATTGACATGTTGTACTTGAACTTGCCGATGGTGTTCTTGTGACTGATGGTGAAGTCCCAGCCCCATGCCTTCAACTTGCTGAAGTTCTCAGAAGGATAAGCTCCGTCGGTACCTGTCGAAGGAGGGAAGAGATAGTCGGGTGCCGATGTGATCTTGTCGGTCTCGTAACGTACGAAGTAATCGAAAGACACACCGATGCGTCCGTTCCAGAAGCCCATGTCCAAACCGAAGTTATAGTCGTGGGTTTTTCCCCATGACAGATCAGTGTTTGGATAGGTCATGAGGGTAAATCCTGGGCGGTAAATGCTTGAGGCAGAACCCTTGCTGCCGAAGCTGTAACCATAGTTGGCAGACTCGGTGTAGTTCTTCAGATATGAGTATGCACCCACCAAACCGTCATTACCCAACCATCCAGTAGAGGCTCTCAGCTTGAGGTTGGAGATGACGCCCTGCTTCCAGGCTTTGAAGAATTCCTCGTTAGAGACAACCCATGAACCAGAGAATGATGGGAAGAAACCCCATCGGTTGGAGGGTGAGAAGTTGGTGGAACCGTCGACACGGAAACTGAATTCAGCAAAGTACTTGTTGGAGTAGCTGTAGTTGAGACGACCGATGGTAGAGGCACGCTCGTTGATCGTCTCATTACCAGAGAGAGTTGAGCTCTTGGCCACACCCATGGTCTCGGGCACAGAAGTCTTGTCGAGGTTCGTGCCTATCATATACTGATTGTTGAGTCGCTGATAATTCATGACCAGGGTGGCACCTACGGTATGCTTTGTAGCAAAAGTGTTGTTGTAGTTGATACCCGCCTCGTAGAGCTGACTCTTATAGAAGCGGTCGGTCTGCTCTAAAGTAGTCTTTGCCTTAGGATAAACGGTATTTTGGTCGATGGCAAATTCTTCGGTGTTGGCGTCGTAAGTGTAGAGTGTTACAGGAGTGCTGTATTTCTTTTCTATACGATGGTTGTCATCGAAGGTTCCGCGTACATAGGCATTCAGACCCTTTACCCAAGGGATGTCCCATCGCAGGTTGACATTCACAGTACCCATTCTTGACAGATCTTTGATGTATCCGCCCAAGCCACGAAGGTTGATGAGTGGGTTGCTACCATCGATACTTGCCAACTCGCCATTGGTAAACTCGTATACCTGAAGGGGAGAATAGTTGTAAGCTGCATCGAGGGTTGTGTAGCTGCTGTTCTTGGCGTTAGAGTTGGCGCCTGTATAGTCGACAGACAAGACGAGACCCTTGGTGAGGGTGGCATCCAACTTCATAGAGTAGTTGATACGGTCGCGGCCTACACCACTATAGAGACCTTTAGAGTTGGCATAACCTAACGAGAGATAGTATTTTACGTAAGAGTTGCCACCACTTGCAGATACAGCATGTGTGGTAGAGTAGCCTGTCTTGTCGAGATAGTCTAACAGGGCGGACGCATCAAACTTTTTACCTTTTAACATAT
>UMGV01004926.1_pt1 | contig 31198 bp, 17 predicted proteins | sample 1965361 | NCBI WGS metagenome assembly UMGV01 (sample SAMEA4836081, study PRJEB28245) | human gut metagenome | biome: gut microbiome; material: fecal sample | place: Denmark | collected 2008
TTTTCACTTAACTACACCACCGTCCTACTATGGTTTGCAAGGGTATTCACTCCCCTCTCCAGCGGGGAGGGGCAAGCCGCCGAATGGCGGCGCGGGGGAGGGGCTGTGAGAATTGGCGCTAAGTGGTTCTGTATATTTATTCATTTTCTTGCATAAATATACAGTATGGAGAGTGGGTTGTAAAACCCATCAAATTACAGTCTGAAAGCATGGGTTTTAGGCTGCGAAACCATGGGTTTCAGGACGCGAAACCAAGGGTTTTAGGACGTGAAACCCATGGTTTTGCAAACGAGAAGTATCAACTTTGAAAAGTGAAAGTATTCACACCGTTTTTAGTTATAATCTATCACTATTTTAACAGATGTTTTGTAAATATTTGCAAATAACATTTTTCATCTTCCTCCCTACTTTTTTTGTATATTTATGCAGTTTTACCTTCTGCTTACATTCACCGCGAATCACTTTACGCTCATTTTGCATCATACGTTTAACCATAACGTCATAGGCCAACGGCATCAAAAAATGTCTATATAATAAATAGGTTGTAGTTTTGAGCATTTCAATAAAAAATAGTACCTTTGCATACTGATAGCATGCTGTGGTTAAAAGCGATGCTTCACTACAGTAATCAGCTCACAAACGACAATAAAAGCTCACTACAATAGTGCTTTCTGACTATAACATAACTATACAATAAATAATGGACAACAAATATCATCCATTTCTGAAAGAGATACGTTCATTTATCCCTGAGAACCGAGTATATACCGACGAGTTGAGACGTTTGGCTTGGGGAACCGATGCCAGTTTTTATCGCCTCATCCCCCAAGTTGTTATTCGCTCCGACTCAGAGGAAGAAATTTCGCGCATCCTTCAAACAGCCAGTCATCATCATCTGCCCGTAACCTTTCGTGCCGCTGGCACCAGCCTTTCGGGCCAGTCGATCAGCGACTCGGTGCTGGTGGTGGCAGGAAAACATTGGGAGCGCTACGATATATCAGACGAGGGCAAGACCATTCGTTTGCAGCCCGGCATCATTGGCCAGCGCGTAAACGACCTTCTGAAGCCCTTCGGCCGCAAGTTTGGCCCCGACCCAGCCTCAGTAAGGAGTGCCATGGTGGGCGGCATTGTGATGAACAATGCTTCGGGCATGAACTGTGGCACCCATGCCAACAGCGATAAGATGCTGAAGTCGGCCAAGATTATCCTTGCCGATGGCACGCTGCTTGACACAGGCGACGCCGCAAGTCGTGCCTCGTTTCAGAGCACCCATCCCACTTTTATCAAACGCATTGAAGCACTGCGCGACGAGGTGCGTGCCAACGCCAAGCTGCGCGACCGCATCTTACACAAATATGCCATCAAGAACGTTACGGGCCTGAACATCTTGCCCTTCGTGCAGCTTGACGACCCCTTCGACATCATTGCCCACCTGATGGTAGGTTCAGAGGGCACCTTGGCTTTCCTGGCCGAAGTGGTGATGGGCACCGAGATTGACGAGCCCTGCAAGGCCAGCGCCATGCTCTACTTCCAAGACATCAAAGAAGCCTGCCAGGCCGTGGTGGCCATGAAGAAGCTGGTGAACGCCAATGGCGAATGGATTGTGAAGAGTGCCGAGCTGCTCGACAAGAAGTCGCTGGCATCGGTAAACGACACCACTGGCGACAACCTCACCGCCATCCTTACCGAGACGAAGGCCACCACCCCCGAAGCGCTGCAGCAAAACATTGCTGCCATCAAGCAATGCCTGAGCGCCTTCAACACCTTCGTGCCCGTACATTTCACCGACAACCCCGACGAATATTCAAAATACTGGGCCGTGCGCTCAGGCGTCTTCCCCTCAGTGGGCGGCACCCGCAAGCTGGGCACCACCTGTTTGATTGAAGACGTAGCCTTCCATATTGAAGACCTGCCCGAAGCCACTGCCGACCTGCAAGCCCTCATTGCTCGCCACGGCTACGACGATGCCTGCATCTATGGCCACACACTGGAGGGCAACTACCACTTCATCATCAACCAGTCGTTTAACAGCGAGGCCGACGTGCAGCGCTATGAAGACCTGATGAACGATGTGAAAGAGCTGGTGGTAGACAAGTATGACGGATCGTTGAAAGCCGAACATGGCACAGGCCGAAACATGGCTCCCTTTGTGCGCTACGAGTGGGGTGACGACGCCTTTGCCGTGATGAAGAGCGTGAAAGAACTGTTCGACCCCGAAGGTTTGCTGAACCCTGGCGTCATCTTCAACGACGACCCCCAGTGCCACATCAAGCACTTCAAGCCGCTGCCCCTCACCCACCCCTTGGTTGACCGCTGCATCGAGTGCGGTTTCTGCGAGGTAAACTGCCTTACCTGTGGCTTCGCCCTGTCGAGCCGCCAGCGCATCGTGATACAGCGCGAGATTGCTCGCCTCAAGCATACTGGCGAAGACAACAAACGCCTGCACAGCCTGGAGAAAGATTATAAATACTGGGGCAACGAAACCTGCGCTGGCGATGGTCTGTGCTCTACCTCATGCCCCATGCACATCAACATGGGCGAGTTTACACACGTCATCCGACAACAGGCACTGCCCGCTGGCAGCATGGGCTATAAGATAGGCAACTATGCCGCCAACCATTTTGCAGGCATGAAACGTGGCTTGCGCCCCGTGCTCACCATGGCCGACACCGCACACACCGTGCTGGGCACCACAGCCATGAGCGCCATCACACGCGGCATGCACTCGATGCTGAACATTCCCTTATGGACACCCGCCATGCCCAAAGCCTTCCATGTGAGCAAAACACTGGAAGCCTCGCAGCCCAAAGAAAAAGATAAGGTGGTTTACTTCCCCAGCTGCATCAACCAAACCATGGGTCTGCCACACAAGTCGGCAGAAGAGATGGCCCTGGTAAACAAAATGGTGTCGTTGCTGAACAAGGGCGGATACGAGATTATCTTCCCCAAGAACATGGAGAAGCTGTGCTGCGGAACTATATGGGAGAGCAAAGGCATGATGGACATTGCCGACCGCAAGACAAAAGAGCTGGAAGAAGCCCTGTGGCAAGCCAGCGAGCAAGGCCGATACCCCGTGCTGTGCGACCAGAGCCCCTGCTTGCACCGTATGCGCGAAAACATTAAACGCATGCACCTGTACGAGCCCGCCGAGTTTATATACACCTTCTTGCGCGACCGCCTCAACTTCACACCCATCAACGAGCCCGTAGCCGTACACATTACCTGCTCAATGCGCCGTATGGCACTGGCCGACACCATCATACAGTTGGCCCGCCTCTGCTCTACAAACGTGTTTGTGCCCGAGGGCGTAGGCTGCTGTGGCTTTGCTGGCGACCGTGGCTTCACACACCCCGAGGTGAACCAATATGCCCTGCGCAAGCTGCGCCCCCAACTGGAAGAGCGCGGCATACAGAAGGGCTACTCGAACAGCCGCACCTGCGAGATAGGACTGACCACCAACTCGGGCATACCCTACCAGTCAATCGTCTACCTCGTTGACCAGTGCACCGAGGCTAAGAAATAACGTCTTTTGAACCAAAGACAATATAACATCGAAAAAGGCGCACCAACAGCAAACTGCTATTGGCGCGCCTTCGTCGTTATATACAACTTATCTTACATTAATATAGAAGGGGGTTAGGGTATCATTACCTCCATTGGTTCGCTATAGTTCCAACGTCGAGTGCCACTACCCATCGGCGTATCATAATTAATACGCGCGGCAGCCCGCACAAAGACATGTCGGCCCGAAGGAATAACCTGTCCCTTTGTAGAGCGAATGGTAACAGGCGTACCCAGCAGCGGCTCAAAGGAATCGCCCGAATACTCAATAGCATTCGACCAGCGGTCATCACGCGCGCGATAGCCCACCGATGACGAGTAGCTCACAAAGAGCTGAATGTCGGTAACGTTAGGATAGCTCTCATCATAGTTACCCATCGGCTCAATATACGATTTAAACTCGTCGCGTGAAACGCCACGCGTAACCTTTACCTTGGCCGTTATCTGTCCGTTCGATACAGTGGGATACCCCACAAATTCGACACGTAAGAAGGGCTTCACATTAAATATCACCTCGGTTTTTCCCTTTATTTTCACATCCTTTGTTTCATTAGCCAAAGGCACCCCATCCTTACTCTCGCGCACCAATGGAATGAAAGGTCCATCAACCCGAACATTGTATATGCCCTCAAACACCTTTGTGTTTTGGAAAGACCCATCCATCATGCAATAAAAGTCGGGGTTGTGGCTGGCGTTCTCGCTATAGTCGAGCTGTGTCAAGCGCACACGTATACCCTCACTACCTTGATCAGTGCGTATAGAGTCGCCAGTTTCGGCATCCACCACCGCGCCATGAATAGTTTCTGAGGGCGATTCGTAGTTATCCATCTCAAAGAGGTCGCATGAGACCAAAGACATCGAGGCGAACAACAAAGCAATAATTCCTATTTTTTTCATATCGTTATTTTCTTTTGTGCCATTATCATACGGCATTATCACTGAATGTTACGATTATTTTTGTAAAGTATATGCACACACCTTAACGGTTAGGTTGCTGATCGATAACAGCGCTCTTGGTAACCTCGCCATCAGGAATATTCCAGTAATAATCAAGCACCGAATAATCGAACGTTTTTTGGCTGATAAACTGGAAATGCACATCAAAGAACCACTTCTTGGCCTGTGTTGAGTAGAACGGATAAAGGCCACGGAAGCGATAACGGCTGGCGTCACTATAAGTTGTTTTATCGCGTTTCTCACCCCAGAAGCCATCGCGTCCCTCATAATGTTGCACACGCCAACGACGCAAATCCCACTTTGTTTTCGACTCGAAAGCCAACTCCTTACGACGCTCACGGCGCACTATATCGCGGCCATCGTCGGTATTGGGCAATGTGGTGGTGAGCAAATTAGCACCAGCGCGACGTCGGATGTCGTTCACCGCATTGGTGGCCTCTTGCAGCAAGTCAGCACCATCAGGCGCCGAAACACCTGCCATTGACATCTCGACAGCGGCCTCAGCCATATTCAGCAACACCTCGGCATAACGCATCAGCAAGAAATGTTGTTCCGACTTACCTTCACCTATCTCGGCCGAAGCGCTGGGGTTAAGATATTTACGTATCATCAATCCTGTTAAGCACGACTCGCCATTAGCATAGAACGGGCCATTGGCACCCGAAGCGTTCATTGTTGTACCATCGTCAAGGGGCACCTGTTCTTGGCTACTGTTTGCATTAGAACTAAGATACAGTTGCTTAGGCTTCTTGGTATAAGCATCAAGCTGCTGATAGGTTTTCTGCGAAGTGGCATACGAATAGTCGTCGAAGAGCGGACTGATAGGAGCAGCGCCCACCCAGGTGCCAGTGCGTATCTCCTGGTTACGGTCTTTAAAGTAGTCGCCAGGATATATCACCCATGCTCTGAGACGAGGTTCTACGTTTTTGAAGAAATCCATGGGCTGGTCATACAACACGTAGTGGCCTGTAGTGTTCGACGTTCCATCGGTAACACGAATTGAGCCATTGGGATAACGGTCGAAGCCATCAAACAACTCACAAAAGTCTTCGGTAGGACACATACCACACGATAGCGGGCTGTGGTAAACGAATGGCGAGTTGTAGGCATCATAAGCGTGTGTGGTGGTAGGGTATGAATATTCGCGCACGTCAATATTCTCAGGGCTATCATCATCGAAGAACATGTCTACCATGTTTTGATATTGTGCATCGGCATCGCCATCTGCCCATTTCTTCATATAAAGAGCGTAGCGTTTACTATTCATAACCTCTTTAGCCGATTTGTAAGCCTCTGTAAAATACTTATGCGAAGCAGCCTCCCAACGGTCAGGGGCAAAGCCCATCACACGCACGCCCGTTTTCTTGCCCAAGCCTGTGAGATGTCCAGCCACTGTTTGGTTATATTTGGCCACACTGCCCGCATACAACATGGCTTCCGACTTCCATGCCAACGCTTTATACTTATTACAGTATCCTTGTTTTGGACTTGTGGGTTGCAACAATTCAATAGCCTTGTCATAGTCGGCCAATACTTGATTCCACGTTTCCTCTTCTGAGGCTCGAGGCACCTCCAGTTCGGTAGCATCGGCTGGGTATTGAATAACCTTTGTTACCAATGGCACACCACCAAAACGCTTTGCCATAGTGTAGAACACGGTAGCCCGCACATAATAAGCTTCGCCCAGGTAGTGGTTATACATTATTTCAGGATAGTTGTCTTTATACTTGGGAAGGTTCTCGATAAGATAATTAGCATCACGCAATTCAGAGAAAGCCATACCCCAATAAGGAGTATTCTCGCCCGTAAAGGCAGAACAGATGCCATCTCTATCAAGACATTCGCCCGTGCCTTCAATGCCTAACGACACGAGCCATCCATTGAAGTTGAAGCCCCACTGTCCTTGATATTTAAAATCTTCATACGGCATATAGCTATACATACGCGCCATATAGATGTCGATACCCGATTCGTCAGATAACAATTGGTTGGCAGTAACGACATTCTTTGGTGGCACATCCATGTCTACGCACGAAGTGGCAAGCAATGCTGTTGCCAGAAATATAATGATTTTTTTCATATATTTTGTCTGTGAATGATGTTATACATTATATATATAATACCTTTAAACGATGCTACGCCTTAGAACGACACTTGCACACCAAACGTGTAGGTGCGGTTTAGCGGATAGAGGCGTCCGAGGTCGTCGCTGGGGTGCTCAGGGTCAACAAACTTCACGCCTGTGATGGTGAAGAGGTTGTAGGCATTAGCATACACGCGCAAGTTGAGCGAGGGGAAAGCCTTCCACTTTGGTAACGTATAGCCCAGTTCTATCTGCTTCAGGCGTAGATAGGCAGTGCTAACACGGTTGAAGGTAGAGTTGGCCGAAGGATAATGCCCTGTATAGGCATAATATCCTTTCACCCATTCGATGTTCGGGTCATAGGGGTCGGCGTTCTCGTCGGCGGGGTGCCAGCGATCCCAATATTGCTCCAGGGCGCCACCACCGTTCTGTCCCCATATCGAGTAGAGCGGCTCTTCGTACGACATTGATCCCAGTGCCGAACCTTGCCACAGCATACTAAAGTCGAAACCCTTATAAGCACAGTCGAAACTGAGCGAATAGTTCATCCACGGTGTTTGGTCAAAGGCATATGGATGCTCGTCTTGACTGTTTATCTCGCCATCTCCGTTCCAGTCGAGATACTTATAATCGCCTGGCAAGAGGTTTTTCTCATGATAGAGCGTTTCGTTCCATATCTCGTCCCAGTTTTGGTAACGTCCATTTCCCTCATAGCCAAACTGTACACCTTGATAACGATTGTTTAGGTGATCATTTCGCCACTGATCGTAGGCATTAGCATACGGTCCGTTTTGTATGGCGGTAAGATACTTTTGTCGGGTGATGGTAACGATACCTTTCACGTTATACACAAAATCGCGGCCAATACGATTATGATGACGAAGCTCAAGTTCCATACCAAAATTGCGACTGCTATTAGCGTTTTCGCGCGGCGGTTTTGCACCAATAACGGTGGGGAACACAGAGGTGCGATACTCATACAGGCCCGTCATCTTGCGGCTAAAGTAGTCGAGCGAGAAGCCGAATAGCTTGTTATTGGTATCGAAATCAACACCTACGTTAAAGGTTTTAGCCTTATACCATGATATCAGTTCGTTAGGAATAGCCATCGGCGTGGCAGCATACACAAACTGTGAGCCGAAGATGAAGCCTGGAGCATACTGGTTATAATAGCCTTTCTCTGAGTTTCCGCTCGTCGATGGATAAGTGTATCCAGCCACCCAATCGTAGTTGGCTCCCGAGTCGTCACCCATCTCACCATAGCTTGCACGCAACTTCAACTGGTCGACGCCCTTCAAGAATTCAATTTTCTTAAACCACGGCTCTTCAGACACTACCCAGCCCAATGATACTGATGGGAAGAAGCCCCAACGATGCCCCTTCGCAAACTTTGAGCTACCATCATAACGAAACTGTCCTTCTACAAGATAACGTTGCGCAAAGCTGTAGTTTAAACGTCCGATAAAGGCGTTATAGTTGGCCGAGTAGATACCTCCTGTAGCGCTGTTTGCTATCTGTCCTTCCTCTACGCCATTAAAGAGATAAGGCGAAGAGAAGGCCAGATTGCGCATGGCATAGAAGTTGTCGCCCGTGCGGCGCTGTGTTTCCATACCCACCACAGCAGCTATACTGTGTGGTCCGAAGTCGCGATTGTAGCTTAAGGTATATTGCGACAAGAATTGTTGCGTGTCGTAATGCTCACGTCGCAGATTGCTGGGCGCGCTCGATGCATACAACTTTTGTTTGTAAGTTTGTGTGGCCGGGTCGTAAGCATACTGATAATATTGCTTGCGATAAATAGTGTTGTTATTCAAATGATAGTCGTAGCTAAACATAACCTTTGCCTTCAAGCCTTTCAGCACATTGGTCAACGTTCCAAAGTCATACTCAACAATGCCCGAAGTAAGCACCTGGCTCTGCTTATAACGACGGTAGCCCGATATGTCGGCCGTCATTTTAGCCACCGTATTCTCTTCCAGGTCAAGGCCATCGTAGTTGAGCATGGTGCCCGCCTCATCAGCATAGGCTGGAAAGAGCACACCCTGTCGCCAATAGTTACGTATGATGTCGGTTGATGTGCAATAGGGGTTGTTCTGCTTGTCGGTCATAGCGTTGATATTGAGCGACAGCTTCAATCCGCGATACACCTCAGTGGTAAGGTTTGAGGTGAGGTTATACTTCTGATAGTTGAGGTCGCCCGACTTGAAGAAGCCTTCCTGATAGAAGGCACCAAAACTCACGAAATACTGGGTTTTATCATTGCCGCCCGACACCGTAATGTTATGGCTGCTCTGTGGCGATGTCTTAGCAAAGATAAGGTTGTTCCAGTCGGTTTCTCTGCGCGTGCCGTTTCTAAACTCGTCAAACATCTCATCGGTATAAATCTTCGAACCACCATTCACATTATTCAAGTTTCGCTCATTATACAGCGTCATGGTTTTATAGGCATCAAGCAGTTTTGGCATGCTTTTGGGCGACTGTATAGTGTACGAACCATTATACGAGAACTTGGTTTGACCAGCCTGACCTTTCTTAGTGGTTACCAACACTACGCCATTGGCCGATCGCAAACCGTAGATTGATGCCGATGCATCTTTCAGCACCGAGATATCTTGAATGTCATCAGCGTTCATGCGCTGAAAGTCGCTCATATCACGAGGTACACCGTCGATAATAACCAGCGGTGTTCCCATACCACGCACATCGAAGTTGTTGTTATACGAGCCAGGCTCAGAACTCTTTTGCCACACACGCACACCAGCCACACGGCCCGTAAGCATGTTTTGCGGGTTCTCGTTCTTGGTACGTACCATCTCATCGCCCTTTACAGCTGCTACCGATCCTGTTATTGAGCCACGCTTCTGCGTGCCATAGCCCACAACCACAACATCTTGTAGCTGGTTTACATCATCTTGCAATATAAAATTAAGCTCGCGTCTGCCACCCACACTTTGTGTGGCAGGCTTCATACCTATATAGTTGACAACAATTTGTGCATTGGCAGGCACCTGAAGGGTAAAGTTGCCGTCAATGTCGGTCACCGTCTTGGCCTTACCCTTATCAACGCCTACGGTAGCGCCAATAACGGGCTCGTTGTGTTGGTCAACGACCTTGCCCTTTACCATGATGCCCTGCGCTTGTGCAGCCGTCGAGCTCATGGCCAGAGCCGATATAAATAATAATGACTTTATGTTCATAACATAGTTTGTTTTTGGAAACGTTATTCGGTTACTTTGCGTTGGCAGTTAGCCAGCACAGCATACTCGGAAGCGTAGGCAAATGAGAACATGGCCTCTACCTTATTGTTTACAGCCGTTTGGCTCCAGCCCACCAATAAATTTACTGGTAGCGTACCGTTCTTCATATACTTAGCCCATGCATAATTAAGGTTAGCCTGATAATAGTTAAGACTGTTGCGCGACATTTCATCATAGCCATAGGCCTCGGCATAGCCGCTCATCAGCACATCATTGAACCAAGGGTTAAAACCATCTACGGCGTAAGCATAATAGCCTTCACGTACAGGGTCTTTCGATGCAAACACTTTGAAAGTAGCCAATGACAGCGCCTTCACATCGTTAAGATACTGTGCAATGCGCGTAACGCGATACAAATCGGCACTGCCCGACAGCATGGTGCCGCTGTTATAGCTATAGCTTCGGCCCGAAGGATTAGTCAAAGCCAATCCCTTACGATACTTTTTACCATCAACCCATTCATATTGCGGAGCATCTGCCTTGGCACCAATAAGGTCGTAGTAAACACCATCAGCGTTCATAAGATGCTTCTTCTGCCAAGCATACACTTTCTTGGCAAAGTTGAGATAATAGTCGGCCTTTTTTTCTGTCACCTCATAGCGGTGTCCGTCAAGGTCTACCTTGCGATAGGTTATCTCATCGGCCTTGCCACGATATATCTCATACAACCATACCAACGGACTGACCATAGGGCCATTGCTGCACGAATGTTTCGTCACATAGCCTGGGCCCCAGGTTATGCCTCCATTCTCTTCGCCATTAGCCTTCAGGGTACAGTCCCATCCATCCAGCACATAGTCGGTAAGATATTCGGCTTTAGCCAGATAATCGGCATTGCCAGTGATTTTATACGAACGCAGCAACTCACGGATAATCCACTGCTGGTCGTCATACACGTTCAGTACGCCAGTAACATTAGCGCCCCCTTTATCGTCGGCACGGTTTACGCCATACACCGTCCACTTTTTGGTCTGTGTGTACGAGGTAAGGGTGTAGGTGCCAGCATAATATTCCAGTCCGTCGTACAGATTGGTCAGCTTGCCCAAATAGCGCTCATAGTTTTGTGCATACAGGTCAGGCACCTGCTTCTGCATATCCTTTAACGACTCGAGTATGCCGTTCACCGCCTCAATGGCGCTGGTATACATCCACACGCTACCCACCTCGCTCTCAGTGCTCTTGGTGATGGGGTTATAGTAGCGCAACAGTTTCATGGTGTTGCCTGTAAAGTTGTGTGCAAAGGCCGAGTCGGCCAGTGTGATGGCGCGCGAGAGGTTGAGGGTAGCCAGTTCGGCCCCTTGCTGTGTGGGCAAGGGTTGACCCTCAAGGTCATAGTGCATGCTATTCATCTTTTCTTTCTCGCAGCTCGAGAGTGTGGCCATGCAGCATAGCGCAGCACCTATAAGTAATAAGGTTTTTTGCATCATTTTGTTGTATTGTTTAGCGTTTCAAGAGGTCGCTGTGCGAGGGCCTCGAGGTTGATTGCCCCGCCAGCCGACTTCACATTAATATATATAGTATATAGACAATCCATTTACTTTCGTCTCAAAAGGAAAAGAAGGGCGGCAAGGGATGTTCTTTTAAAGATGCCGCCCCACGATATTGTCATATTTGGGGTGAGTGTACCTTAGTTAAGGTTGGCACTATAGATACATAGTTTGTTTTCATCGCCATTATCGGTGCCTTTATACACGCCCAGGCACAGCGTTACGTCCTTACCATCAAACTCGGTCAGATCGTAGGTAAAGGTTGCGTATGCCTCGGGGTTGCCCTTACCACCATCTTCATGCACAAAGCTTACGCAGCCGTCACCAGCCTCGCCCCATTGGTTGGCCGACACGTTAGAGGGCAGAATGTGCTTCACCACCATATCATTAGTAATGGCTGTGAGCTTAAACACCGTAGGATTAGCACTACTAAAGTTGCGACAGCGCAAGGTAAAGTGGTCGTGGCCAGCAGCTATTGAGAATTTAGCATATACATAAGCCTGAGGCTCGGTAAGGCTTACAGGTGTGCCACCGCCATTGGTCTTCATAACAAAGCCTTCGCCAGCAAACGGCTCAGTATCTTTATGCAGAGGTACAAACGACCACAGGGCAAACAAATGGTTCACATCACGCCATGAGTGGTAAGCGTTGCCATAATTGTCGCGGTTGCCATTCATTGGCGATACACCCGAGAAGCTATAAACTGTTTGTGGCATGGCCGAACGCACCATTTCTTGTGTAAGGCCCCACGATGATAGTTCGTCGTTAATAGCTGTTCCAGGCAGCCAACCCCAGAAGCCCTCATTAACAGCAGTTTTGTTGAAAGCCAAACGGCGCAGTACAAACTGTTTCCAATAGTCGCCAGTACGAGCACGATAGATACCTATGGCTATGATAACGTCTTTACCCACATAGTCGCTCAAGTCAAATACCTCGCTCTTATAGTCTTCGCTGTTCAGTGTGCGGTTTTCACCCAGCTTCACGGCCGAGGGCGATGGCTGACTCATATCTACCACTTGCACACCCCAAACGACAGGATCGTCGTTTGACGCTGAGTGTGTACGACACTGTATAGTCAGAATTTTATTATCTTCGGTAATATGTTTGAGGCCATATACATACGAGTCGAACTTGTTCAAATCGGCAGGATGAGCTTGATCGTCACCAGGATTGTTCTGTATCTGCAAGGTGGTACCCTCGTTTTGTTCTTCCCAAGCGCCCTGGAAGTCGAGCGTAGCCATAAAGTCGGTCGACCAGTCGAAGTGAGGATAATCCTGTCCGTTGCGGCCACCACGATATTCGCTAAAGAACCAGTGGTCAGCGTTCATCAAGTCGTCAAGGGTCTTGTGAGGCAATATCTGTCGGCCACCCATTGTTACATCTACCGTTGCGGTGCCATCAATAAAGCCATCAATGCCCAGTGTGCGAGTTACCGTTTCATATCCATCATAGGTAAAGGTTACGGTGTAAGCATCAAGAGGCAGATTGTCAATGACAAAAGTACCATCAGCGCCGGTGGTTGCCGTCTGTGTTTCGCTAATGCTAACTTGTACGCCAGCTAATGGTGCATTACCATGTTTACCATCAAGCACCGTACCATAAATTTTAGCTGCGGCATAAATCATCGATGCGTTAACCAGTGCCACACCATTGCTAAAACTTTTCGGAGTAATGGTAACACTGATGGTTTGGTAGTTTTGCTTTGAAAAAGTAAGAATGGCTTTGTCCTTCGCCACCTCATTTAATGTAAACTCGCCGTTAGCATTGGTGGTAGCCGTAGCGGTGCCACCCTCCAGCTTCACGGCCACGCCCTCAAGCGGTGCGTCATAATCGTCTGTAATAATGCCCGATACGGTGCCTGTTCCCAAGCCACCCTTCTCATCATCGTCGCTACATGACGTAGCCACCCATGCTAAACAACCGAAAAGGAAAACAGTTGTAAGCAGATTAAATAGTTTTTTTGTCATCATAGTTTTATTATATTTTGTAGGTTTGTTATTATCAATTTAAGTTATCACCAACATGAATCATTAAAATTAAAGAAAGATGCAAAAAACCGAAGTATATAGTTTAGGGTTTTACATTTTACGGGCACAAAGATAGGTTACCATATATTAACAATTGGGTTAATTAGCGATTATTTTCAGATAAAAACCATTAATCTGCCTATAAAATAACCCACAAAAAAATAATTTTAACCCATTATTATCCCTGATTAACCCCACAAACAGGGCTTTTTAATCATATTATCGCAATTAAAAGAGGTTATTACTTACATTACGCAACATTTTTTATATCTTTGCAACAACTAAAACAAACATCATACCTATGCACATAAAATCCTACGCACACATACTATACCATCAAGCCTGCACACGCTTTTTGATGCTCGTCGCCACCTTGTTCATACTTTTACCAACACCTATTCATGCCAAAGTGGGCGGTCTTGCCTTTCTAAATCCTGCCAACTCAATAGAAAAGCGCACCTCATACAGTGTGTTTGGAAACAAGGAAGAACAATTTATTGAATGTCTCGACATTTCGTTCGATATGCGTCTACCTTATCGCGAAGAAGTGGGATATATTGTGCGTGTAATAGATAAAACCCAAAATAAGATTTTCAATGTGTTTTACGATGGTCGCGGAAACGACTATTTTGAGCTAAACCGTGAAGGCTATAAAGGTCTCATCAAAATACGGTTTAACCGACAGAAACTCATGCTGAAACAGTGGTTTAATGTGCACATTTCCTTCAACATGAAGCAGCAAACCATCAGCATGAGCATTGATGGTGAACAAAAGAGCATCAAATTGCCTATGGGCAAGAACAGCTTACCCCATAACATGCTAGCCAGCATTGTGTTTGGACGAAGCGATTATCTCATCGATGTACCTTCGTTTGCCATGCGCGACCTGGTGGTGAGCGATGCCGACAGACGCTGGCGCTTTCCTTTAAAACAAACGTCTGGCACGACTGTGCTTGACGAACAGCACCACACCGTAGGCATTGTCAACTCGCCCTATTGGCTCTTGAACGATCATTATCACTGGACACCGCTATTATCATGGAAGTCAGACACTCCTGCTGGTCATAACTTTTTTGCCCCTAACCACCAACTGCTTTACTATAACAACGATTCCTTATATATTTATAATGTGGTAACAGGTGCTACGCAGCGACAACCGTTTGCACAGTCGTGCCCAGTAAAATTGTACCTTGGCACCAACTTTATCGATCCCTCTCACCACAAGCTATACAGTTACGAGGCTTTTATAGAGAAGAAAACCGAGGCAGAACCTTCAGTGGCCAGCCTCAACCTCGACACCTACCAGTGGAACGTTGAGAGCACCGTACAGATAAACGAGGGGCAGATGCATCACCACGGTTCTTTCTATCGCCCCGACACGCAGCAATTTATCATTTATGGTGGCTTTGCTAACATGCAATACAGCTCACGCTTTTACAGTTACAATGTTTCTGACCACCATTGGCACATGCTAAACGAGGTGCAGGGCGAACGCTTCCCACGCTATTTTTTATCGATGGGCTATGATGGCCAACGCTATGCCTACATCTTTGGCGGCATGGGAAACGAGTCGGGCGACCAAACGGTGGGACGCCGCTTCTTTTACGATCTTCATCGATACGACACGCGTACAAATCGTGTAGAAAAGGTGTGGAACATCGACTGGAAGGGGCACCGCGATATCGTGTTCTCAAAATCGATGGTGCTTACACGCGACAGCTTCTACACCATTGGTTATTCTGAGTTTAAGTCAAACTCGTACATTCACCTATACCGTTTTTCATTACGCGACGGACATTTCTGCCAGTTGGGCGACTCTATACTAATACACCCCGACCGTATCGAAACTGAAACATCGCTCTACTACGACTCGTTGCTGCACCGCTTTATCGTAACCGTGCACGAATATAAAGACGAGCACCACAACACCTTGCGCGCCTACAGCATCAACGCGCCCGCTATTACCGAAGCGGTGTTTAACAATTATGGGTGCGACCAAAAGCGCACGCCATGGCTACCCTACGCATCGGGCTTTCTTATAGCCGTGGTGGGCGCTGGCGTATGGCTATTTAATAGAAGGCGCCACCCACGCATCATCGTAACCGACAATAGTAAGCCTGAAGCCGAAGGCATACAGCCCAACACCATATACCTCTTCGGACACTTTACTGCCTGTGGGCGCAATGGGCGCGACATAAGCCACCTGTTTACCGACAAGCTACGTGTGCTCTTCTGCCTCATCCTTCAGCACAGCGCCGAAGGGGGCATCTCGTCGCAACAACTGGGCTACGAGATGTGGGGCGACAAGACGCCTGAAAAGATTAAAAACTCGAAGAGCGTGGCTATCAACCACCTACGTCGTGCACTGAAAGAGTTTGAAGGTGTGACGCTGGTGTACGAAGCCGGAAAGTTTAAGCTAAACATCCAGCCCAACAGCCATAACGAGTTACGTACCGACCCCACCTTCCATTGCGACTACCTCTCGCTGCTCGACCTACTGAACGACGACTCTACCAGTCTGTATGAGCGTCGCTCGGCAATACTCGACATTGTGTGTCGCGGAAAATTTCTCGCCCTCATAGACACTCCTGTGCTCGACACCTTTAAGTCGAACACCGAACAGTTGTTGCTCAAACCGCTCACTACACTCATGAACGCAGCGGTAGAACAATCTGACTATACGTCGGCCCTACACTGCATAAAATGCATCTTCTACATCGACCCCACAAACGAAACGGCCTTCCACACTCAAACACGTGTATTGAAACGCCTGGGAAAAACCATGGAACTGCAAGACGCCATCATACACTACAACGAAACGTACAAGAAAATGTATGGCGAAGGAAAGGAAAAATAAAGGGCTACAAAAGAAGCAACAACCACTTAATATGAAACAAAACCCATGTTGAAATGAGATAAAGCCCAAGGCATTGTAGCGTAAAACCCAGGGCAACGTTGTCTAAAACCAAAGTCAACGTTGCATAAAACCCACGAACAAGTTGTCTCACATCGACCGTTATGAACATGGAGAACGGTCGTTATGAACATGCGCATCGACCGTTATAAACACGCGCATCGACCGTTACGAGACAATTTTTCAATGCTTTCGTCCAATTTTCCTAATACTTTGACCCTTTAGTATCAATGCTTTTGACTAATTACATCCATGCTTTCACCCATCAGCATCAATACTTTCACCCATCAGCATCAATGCTTTTGACTATTTGCTTCAATAATTTTGATAAATCACCCCACTTCTTCTATTTCGCCACCCCGTTTGTTAAGTATAACTAACAAACGCATGGTTTCCATAGTTTTTGTTTGGTATACTTAATAAAATTACTGAAACCGCTAAAAGTTTTAAGTATAACTAATAAAAAGTATATATTCTTACAGCCTATTTTTACAAATAGATAGGATGTAGAAGAATGATAACACTATTGTAACATCTGTGACACAGGTTTTTAAAACGATGGGGGTACCTTTGCCGTTGTAACATACATACGTAACGAAAAAGAATAAAAAAACGTAACGATGAATTACAACGACATGACACTTTCACAGAACGTTATCAGAAGATTATTGCTGAACACCATTGGTTCAAACGCCGTTGCTTTGTTGTTGGCCACATGCCTATGGGCACCGCTCACAGCACAAGCACAAGAAAACACTGTTGAGAAGAAAGACACTGAAAAAACGATATCGCTACCTGCTGTGCACGGCACGGTGCGCAGCAAATATGAATATCAGACTGAAGAGGGCGAAGGACGCTTTGAGGTACGCAACGCTCGCGTAAGCATCGACGGCAACATCACTCCGCAGATATCATACAAGGCCGAGATTGACCTGTGCGACGAGGGCTCTATCAAGATGCTTGATGCCTACACTCGCCTACGCCCCACACAGGCATGGGCCATCACCATTGGTCAGATGCGTGTACCCTTCACCGTCGACGCCCACCGCTCGCCCCACCAGCAATATTTTGCAAACCGCTCGTTAATTGCCAAACAGGTGGGCAATGTGCGCGACGTGGGTGCCGCCATGTCGTATAAGATGAATGTGGGTGTGCCCATTATTCTTGAGGCGGGCCTATTCAACGGTAGCGGTCTGACGGGGCAGAAAGACTATTGGACAAAGTCGGTAAACTTCTCGGCCAAGGCACAAGTGTTCCTACCCCACGGCTTCAACGTTACGCTCAGCATGCAGAAGATACGCCCCGACCACATTGGCATCATGATGTACGATGCCGCCACCTATTATCATAGTCATGGCTGGCACCTTGAAGCCGAATATCTGTATAAGCACTACAGCCACGAGGCATTTAGCAGTGTGCATGCCGCCGACGTGTTTGCCAGCTACGACATACGTATGGGCAGCGGCGCACTGAAATATATCACGCCACTGGTGCGCTACGACTTTATGTCTGACCACAGCGATGGCTACCGATACCTCAACGGCGAGAAAAACGAGAACGGCGTGCTGAAGATTTCCGACTATAAGCGTTCGCGCCTCACGGGCGGCCTCACCTTCAGCTTTGCCATACCTTTTGTGAGCGACATTCGCCTGAACTTTGAAAAATACTTCTATCGCTCAGGCGCTATCGCCAAGCCATCAGAACGCGACAAAATTGTGCTGGAGGTGATGACGAGATTTTAATTTCCATCATCTCTCTTGCAAAATTCATAATGGGGAAGGTAGATTTCATCATATTTATCATTAAAAATGCGTTTTTGTCGCATCAAAACTGGTTCTGTATCGAAAAAAGGTTATCTTTGCATAAGATAGGCTACACCTCAGCATAATATTCAAGCAAGCTTGATATTCTGCGTTCGGTTTGCACTATGTATGCCCGACATTGTAGGCTATTCAACAAACGACACTTTTGATACGAATAATTTGCCCGACGGTCTCAAAGCTTTCCTTCAGCTATACGACGAGACTTTGGCTGCTGTTGAAAACGAAGATGCACGGGTAGTGTCAGACATCAAAAAGGCGAAAGCTAACCAAAAGAAACATGCCGTGGTGGCCCCATTGCTTGGAGAGATCAGCTGGGCTCAAGAGATGCCTTTCAATGCGATGTGTCCGACCTCTTATGATTCACACTGCCTAACAGGATGTGTACCTACAGCCATGGCACAAATCATGCGCTACCATAAATATCCACAAACCATACAGGCAGACATTCCTATCTATAGCACCACCTTTGGCGATGAGAAGCTTGATAAAATCCCGCAAGGCACACCACTCGATTGGAACAACATGTTGCCACGATATGAAGAAGGTGCATATAACGAGCTGCAGCAAAAAGCCGTTGCCACGTTGATGCTTTCAGCTGGTATGGCTATAAATGCACAATATGGCGTGCGTAATACAGAAGCGCACCCGCAAACCCGAGCTTTCGTGAAATATTTCGGCTACGATCCCGACCTCATTGCAATGCCATACAGAAGCGGATATAACGTGACGGAATGGAAAGCCTTGATAGACAATGAGCTGTCCAACAAGCGTCCTATATTATACGCTGCTGCAGACGCAAATAGAGCAGGCCACGCCTTCGTTTGCGACGGATGCGACGAAAACGGATTGTATCATATCAACTGGGGATGGGCCACTTATAATGGATATTAAGATATCTCGATATTAAACCCCAGCAATTCTGATTATACTCAAAACGACTACACACATGAGGTGCTGATGATGATGGGTCAAAGAAGGATGGTGGCAACTGGGAAATAATACGTGGCTCTTATAACAGACATAAGATAAAAGTGACAGAAACAGAAGTTACTAAGATAACACAAGACCTTGCAATTGAATTTGAGGCCTTCGACGAACTATACGCTAAGGTAGAAAACTCTTTCTCAATAACCTTCACCAACAATGACGATGAAGATATTGACAAAAAGCTAACACTCACTTATAGTTCAGGAGAACCCAGCAATGGGTTTCAAATAACCCAATTTATGTTATCTCTGAAACCAGGTGAAAGCGTAACAAGAAAGTTCTCTTATTCCCCATATACACCCCAAAAAGAATATTTAGCTGTGATTGACGAAAATAATAACGTTATAGCCTTCAAGGAAATAACGATTGTTGATTATAAAGAGCCACGACTCACCATTATCTCAGCAGACTTCAACAACGTTGACAAGACGATGAAGCATGAAGAAGGATTCCATGTAAGTAGCGAAATTGATTGGGATTTCTTCAATTTCAATTGCATTGACGATGTTAAGACAACCTACACTTGCGAAATACAAAACCAAGGCGGCCCATGCACCACTCACCTTTACTTACTGTTAGGTAATGTAATGTATTATAATGGTTGGATAGACACTAATGGTGATGAAATTAAAAAGTTGGCAGACGAGAAGTTCGGTGCTGGTGAGACAAGAAAGTTTGTTTTTGATATAGACCTCTCTCTACAACATGAACGTCTGTTTGGTGTCAGCATCTCGACAAACGCCTCTGGACGTCCCTATAACCCGATTTCAATTTATTCAGCTCTTGAGCCTTTGGAATTTACTAACGACAGAGGTCAAACTCTTAAAGCTAAACGCAACTACGGAGAATGTATTGCTTATTGCACAGGTAACACGAACAGTATTGAAAACACGACAGCCGATGGCGGTATAGAAATAAAAAATGCTAATGGAGCAATAACCGTGACGAGTAATCATGCACGCCATCTAAGCATCTATCACATCAGCGGTAGCAAGGTTAGTGATGTTTATTTATCAGCAAACATTCCTACCACCCTGTCGCTACCAGTAGGCATGTATATTGTCAATGGTCGCAAGATTGTTGTCAACGCAAGATAAGTCACGTTGTTTAATTCACGTTGCTTAATTCATAATTCTTAATTCATAATGAAGGAAGAACATCCATAATAATTTGAGGCGCATGGCGTTAGCCCCATTATGAATTATGAATTATGAATTAAGCAACGTGAATTATTAATCGTCGTTTTCTTCCAATCTTTCTAATCCACGCACTCGATCGTTGGTGGTCAGTCCGCTCTTTATCTGTATATTAACGCCATCACTCAAGCCTACCTTCACGTCGCGTCGTTGGTAGGTTTTATTTTTGCCCTTACCTTGCACCAGATATACATAGGTATTGTTGCCCTCAAAGTGTATGGCGCTCTCGGGTACGGTGAGCACATGCAGAGCCTCGGCCAGCACTATCTGCGCGTTGGCACTATATCCGCTGCGCACGCCCGTCTTCTCAGGCACCTGTACGGCAGCCTTTATCTCAAACTGGTTGGCACCATTAGCCTCAACAGCTTTGGGCGAAATGTATTCGAGACGCGCATTAAACTTCAGGTCTTGCAGTGCCCCCACAGTAATGGTCATAGGCATGCCCACATTTACCTGTCCCACCTCGGTTTCGTCGACATTGCCACGGAAGATGAGGTCGTTCATGTTTGCCACAGTGGCAATGGTGGTACCATCGTTAAAAGTGTTTGAGAGGATAACCGAGTTGCCCACCTTCACAGGAATGTCGAGGATGACGCCCGTCACCGTAGAGCGCACCAGCGTAGAACTGGCGTTGGCATTGTTGCTCGACACGCCATCGCGCACCACCTCAAGGTTATCTTGTGCAGCACTGCGCTCCTCGCGAGCCTGGTTGTAGGCTTGGTGTATCTTGTCATACTCGTCGGCCGACACCAGTCCCTTGTCATACAGCACCTTCTCGCGTTCATAGTCGGTGCGCGCTTGTTTCAGGTTAATCTCGGCCAAGCGCAAACGCGACTGTGCCGACGACAGTTGTCCCATATCAGGAATCACCTTTACCTTGGCTATCACCTCGCCCGCCTGTACGGTTTGTCCCGCCTCTTTCATCAGTTCGGTAATGATGCCACTTATCTGCGGCTTGATGTTCACCTCGTTTCGAGGTTCTATTTTTCCCGTCAGCACGGTTGTCTTGCGCAGGTCGGCCACAGTGGGCGTAAACTCGTCGTACACCTTAGGTTGGGGCTGTGCCTTTATCCACAGAAAAACAAAGGTGCCTATAAACACAATGGCCACCAGGCCAGCAATAATCATCTTTTTCATATATCGTCGTTTTTTATTTTTTCGTATTTACAAAGAAGTAAAAGCAAGAGGATTTTTCACTTTTCCCTTTCTTACTCGTCTCTCATTGCATCAACGGGCTTCACCGACATGGCTCGTAAGGCCGGAGCAAGCCCTGCCAACACGCCCAGCAAACTGATGAGCAGCACGGCACCGATGGCTGTCCAGAAGTCTATCTGATAGTGAGCCGACGCAATGCCATTGGTCGTGGTGCCCAGCTCCAGCATCTGCAGTATCACCACGGCAAAGAGCAATCCGCTCATGCCCGCCACCAGCGTCAGTACCACACTCTCAGTGATAATTTGCGATAAGATAACGCGCGGTGTGGCACCTATGGCGCGGCGTATGCCTATCTCGGTAGTGCGCTCGCGCACCGTCACCATCATGATGTTCGACACGCCAATGGCGCCCGCCAGTAAGGTGCCGATGCCCACAAGCCAGACCAGAAAGTTGACGCCCGAAAACAAATTATCCATCATGCCAAACATCACCTCGGTATTGAATATTGAAACGCCCGTTTCGTCGGTAGGGTCAATGCGGTGAGCACGTGCCACCACGCTGCGTATGCGCTCGGTTTGTTGCGTCATCACCACGCCAGGTCGGCCCGTGAGGCACATCATATCGACAATATTTCCGCGGTTATATTCTTTTAAGATGAAACTGAGGGGCGCCACCACACTCTCGTCAGAACTGCCATTGATGCTCATTGATGCCGAACACACATCTACCCCTATCACACGATAGTAAACCGAGTCGATACGTACCAGTTGGCCACAGGGGTCGCCGCCATCGGGGAAGAGGTTTTCATACACGCGCTTGCCTATGACGCACACCTTACGACACTGTTGCACGTCCATCTCGTTGATGAAGCGGCCGTAGCGCAGGTCGGGGTCTTGCACCTTTGCATATTCGGGCAGCAAGCCCTTCAGCGTGCACGACATCTTTTTGTTGCCCGACACGGCCGTAACACCCCAGCGCGTAACCAACGGCGTAACCACATCGAGGGCGGGCACCTGACTGCGTAGGCGTGGCACATCGTCCATGGTCAATGCCCACTCGCGGCCCTTTCTGAAGCCGTCGTAGGGTTTGGTGGTGGCCTGTGGGAAGATGAGAGCCGAGTTGGTGGCAAAGCCTGCGAAGTTGCTTTGCAACAGTTGCCTCAAGCCTTGTCCGCCGCCTATCAACGCCACAAGCATGAAGAGGCCCCAAAACACGCCGAAGCCCGTCAGCATTGATCGGCTTTTATTGCGTGTTAGTGTGTCGAGAATTTCTCGAAAGCGGTCTATATCGAAGTATTTCATTTTTTTAGTTGACGAGTTGACGAGTTAACGAGTTGACGAGCTGCTTGCTTTTTCAGTTGACAAGTTGACGAGCAAACAAGTTGCTTGCTTTTTTAGTTGACGAGTTAAATTCTATTCAGCCCTCAGCGCCTCAATGGGTCGGATGCGAGCAGCGCGTCGTGCGGGAAGCAGTCCGGCCAGCGTACCCGAAATAATCATTACGGCGGTGGCACCCAAGCAAACATCGAGGCCCACGGTGGGGTTGACAAACATGGTGAGCTGAAACAAGCCCGAATTTATCACGGTGTGCCCCAGGGTGGCATCCATATAGGCGTTGGCGCCAATGCCACACAGCATACCAATATATCCGAAGAAGGTGGTGATGATAATGCTCTCGCTGATGATGAGCCAAAGGATAGACGAGGGTCGCGCACCAATGGCCTTACGTATGCCAAACTCGCGGGTGCGCTCCTTCACCGTAATGAGCATGATATTGCTCACGCCTACCACGCCTGACAGCAAGGTAAACAAACCTATTATCCACAGGGCAGTGTGCATAATATCAATGCCCGTGTTCATTTGCAACGCCTGCGTAAAGCGGTTCCATATCCACAGTGCCCTCTTGTCGGTGGGGTCGGCACGGTGGTTACGATTGATGCGTGCGCGGTAGCTGTCTTCAAAGGCTTCGTTCTGCTCTTTGGTGTCGAGGCCATGAAACGTAAACGAGATATTATCGATGCGGTTGCCCTTAGAAAACATAGTGCTCACAGTGGTGAAGGCGGAGTAAACCTCAGTGCTTCTTGAGTTTTCATCGGCCTGATAGATGCCCACCACCTGAAAGGCGAAGGGACCTACATGAACATATTGGCCAATGAGCGATGCGGGGGCAGACACCAACTGGCGCGCCAGTTTATCATCCATCACCACCACTTTGCGTCGGCGTTCTATGTCGATATCGTTGATAAATCGGCCCGCCAGCATCTTCCGTTTATTGATGATGGCTTCGTTAGGATAAACGCCCGACAGCTCGCCTTTAAAATAGTTGGCACCCTTCGACACGTCAAGACCTTGTTGCGACACCTTGGCGCCCACGTTTTCAACATGATCGCTGAAGCCCTCGTTGGTGGCATCCATGTCGCGGGTGTTAAGTTCTATCGAGCGGTCTTCCTTCAGTCCGTCATACGGCATCGTGGTCCAGCCCCCCGACACCACCATCGAGTTGTCAAGAAATTGGCCCGAGTTATGCTTCATGGCATTGATAAGGCCGTTACCAGCGCCCAATAAAAAGATAATCATGAAGATGCCCCATGCCACGGCAAAGCCCGTGAGGGCGGTGCGCAACTTGTTGCGGCGGGCGGTGGCCCATATCTCGTTTAAAAGGTCGGCGTTCATAATATATCTTTATTTCGTTATGTCTTAATTTCTTAATGCCATTATTCGGTCATGCCCTTACTTCATAATGCCATTCATGCCGAAGGGCGAAGCATGGTGGTCGGTGTTAAGCTCAATGCGCTCTATCAGTCCGTCTTTAATATGTATAATCTTGTCGGTGCCGTTGGCCACACCGCTCTCGTGCGTTACCACCACGATGGTGATGCCCTGTTCCGAGTTGAGTTGTTGCAGCAGTTGCATCACCTCGACACTGGTTTTCGAGTCGAGGGCGCCCGTAGGCTCATCGGCCAAGATAATTTTAGGTTTAGTAACGATGGCGCGAGCAATGGCTACGCGCTGTTTCTGTCCGCCCGACATCTCGTTAGGATAATGCAACGCCCAGTCGGCCAGCCCCAATCGGTCAAGATATTCCATCGCCATTTGGCGCCTACGTTTGCGGGGCACGCCCTGATAAAAGAGGGGCAGCTCAACATTTTCAACAGCGTTCTTAAAGGGAATAAGGTTGAACGACTGAAAGATGAAGCCTATCATGCGGTTGCGATATTCGGCGGCACGTGTCTCGCTGAGGTCGCGTATAAGGGTGTTGTCGAGGATGTATTCGCCCGAGTCGTAATTGTCGAGTATGCCCAGGATGTTGAGCAGCGTCGACTTGCCCGAGCCCGATGCGCCCATAATCGACACAAACTCGCCCTCATGAATATCGAGGTCGATGCCTTTGAGCACATGTAGCGGCTGTGCCCCCTGATAGGTTTTGTTGATGCCGCGCAGGCGCAGCAAGGCGTCGTCGGCAGCAGTGGGTATTGTTTGCATGGTGTATGCAGTGTTTAGCTATATGCTGTATTGGATAATATAGCAATCAAAAAAAATAAAAGACAAGCGGTAAAGAAGAGCCGGAAGCCCTGACGGTGCAATGAAGCACAACAGAACTTCCGGCTTATTGGTGTGTCGTCAATACGACGAGGTTACTTCTCTTCAGGAGCCTTGTCAATCAAGTCCATAAACTGGTCGAGCTTCGGTGTGATGATAATCTGTGTGCGACGGTTGCGCTGCTTGCCCACAGCGGTATCGTTGCTGGTGATGGGGTTATACTCGCCACGGCCGCCAGCGGTAAGACGCTTGGGGTCTACGCCATACTGGTTCTGCAGAGCCTGTACCACGCTTGATGCGCGCAGTGCCGAGAGGTCCCAGTTGTTGCGAATGTTCTTCATCGAAGCTGCGTTCTTGTTTACAGGCACATTGTCGGTGTTACCCTCAATCAGCACCTCATAGTCGCTGTAGTCTTTAATAATCTTGGCAATCTTGCTCAAGGTTTCGGCAGCACGGTCGTTAATCTCGTAGCTACCGCTCTTATACAGCATATTGTCGGCCAGCGAGATGTAAACCACACCCTTCAGCACCTGCACATCAACCTCTTTCATCTCTTCCTTGCTCAGCGAGCGGGTGAGGTTGTTGGTGAGCACCATGTTCAGCGAGTCGCTCTTCGACTTCACCTCTACCAGGTGGCGGATATACTGGTTCGACTCATTAATTTGGTCGACAAGTTTTGAGATATTGATGTTGTTTGAGCCAGCGTTGGTAAGGCTCTTGTCGAGCGACTGCTGCAGCGAGGCATAGTCTCTCTTCTGCTGGTCGAGCTGGTCGTTAAGGGTGGTAACGCGAGCGTTGGCGGCAGCCAGCTGTGCACGCACGTCGGCCAACTGGTCTTTTACATTCTCATTGTTCTTCAGCAGCTCTTTGTTTTCGAGCTGACAGTTCTGAAGATCTTTCTTGCTGGCGCAGCTGGCAAAAACCAAGAGTCCGGCAAAGAGCGACAGGGTCAATAAATTCTTTTTCATAGCAATGTTTCTTTTTTCTTGTTTCTTTACTGTTTCTTATCTTTTATCTCTATAGGCAGTGGGGTTGCTGCTTTGGTGCGACAGAGCACTACGCTGCAAGGTGCGTTGTAGGGCGATGTCAGTACAAGGCAATGCCTCTGTAAAAGACAAAGTTACTGATAAGACGTATGTAGGGCCCGATTTGTTGCAATAGTTTAAACTTTTTTAACCCCCAAAACAATGTTTATTCCTTTCTTAACGATTTAAGAGAGGCGAAGAGGGGAAAAATATGAAGGAAGGAAGGAAAGAGAAGGAACTCAACTACTTTGGTTTATTAACTCAACAACTTTGAACAACTAAACCCAACAACTTTGAACAACCAAAGAGCAACTATGACAACCTTTATATATAAGGTATAAAAAGACAACATTGTCTATGTTGTTCAATTGTTGTTTATGTTGTTCAATTGTTGGATAGGTTGTTCAGTTGTTGTATAGGTTGTTCGATTGTTATCTATGTAGTTGGTAATATTGAATTTGTTTAGATAACCTATGATCTAAACAAAAAGAAGCGTCCTCAAAGAGGGCGAACACACTTAGAAATAACCATCTATGTTATGTTCGCCCTCTTTGAGGACGCTTCATTTTGTCTTGGTTAGGCCGTAGGTTCCTTCATTTCGTTCAGTCGCCCACGGTTATGTACATTCGCCGCCTTTGGCGACGTTAGCCCCAGAGTGAGAGACTACGTCGAGCATGGCGACGGTTACTCTTTAAATTACTTAACCAGCACCTTCACAGCACTATTGCCATGCGCGCCAGTAGTCTTTACGATATAAGCGCCAGCGGCTACACTGAAGGTAGCAGTGCCATCGGTCAGAGTTTTCACAGCAACTTGCTGTCCGCTTGTGCTCACCACGGCCACCTTTGTGCCAGCGGCAGCCTTCACGCTGATGGTGCCATTGTCAGTGGTCACAGCCACATTGTTAGTGTTCAGGTCGTCAATGCCAGTGGGGTCGGCAGTGAAGATAGGCTCAATCTGAGTAAACTTAGTGATGACAAGAGTCTTCACATTAAACGTTACCGATCCGTTTACCATCATATCACCCTCAAACACATAACCAAAGTCGGGGGTTGCGGTAAGTGTAACCTTGGTGCCCTTCTTCACAGTCTCGCCACTCTTGATCACGTTACCCTGCTCGTCGGTCACCACCACGGTGCCACCCTCGGCAGGTACCAGTTCAATGATAGCATTGGGGCATCCTGAAGCGTTACCCGTAATGTTCACCGTCCAGTTGCGCGAGGTAGCGATGCTGGTGTCAGAATTTTCAGCATCGTTGGGGCGAGCCTCTTCTCCGTTGTTCAGGCGCAACGACACGTCTTGCTGCGTGCCACCTGTCAGTTCGCCATTGCGCTCGGGCAGACCTGCGAAGAATGCGTCGAGGTCGCAAGCTGTCATACCGTTACCACCACAGTTGATGGTGCTGAGGTTGGTGAGATGCTTCAGGTTCAGATATTGTATCATGTTATCCTGGAAGTAAAGGGTGCGCAGCGTCTCGTTGGCTGAGAGGTCGAGCTGTGTAAGCTTGTTGCCACCCACACTAAGGTTCTTGAGCACCTCGTTCTGTTTCACGTCGAGTGTGCTGAGGTTGTTGTTTGAGGCAGCAAGGTCGGTCAGCAGCGGCAAGTTGGTAACGTCGAGTTCAGAGAGCTTGTTGTTAGCCACGTCTACAGTCTCCAGTTCGGGGCAGTGATACAGATTGATATCAGCAATCAGGTTGTTGCCAGCCTTCAAACTGGTGAGGCCTTTGCAGCCCGTTACGTCGAGGGCAGTAATCTTGTTACCCTTGCAATCAAGTTTCTGCAGTGCCGTGTTGTGCGAGAGGTCGAGCTTCTCAATTTGGCAGTAAGCACAGTCGAGGGTCTTCAGGTTCTTCAGGTTGCTCACGTCGAGTGTGGTGATGGGGTTCATAAACACCAGCAGGTCGGTAATGAGGTTGTTGCCGCTCACATCAACAGCGCTAATCTCGTTCTCGTTGCCGAAGCCCTCGAAGCTGCCGAGGTCAACATACGTAACGTCGCCATAAATCTTCAGGTCGGTGCCCATAGCAGCGTCGTTAAAGAAGGTGGCGCCCTTGTTTACAGTAACAGGCTCGGGAGAACCGCCACCCCAGTCGATAGAACATGGTGTGCCATCTTCAGCAGCACGCAGCTCGAAAGCCAGGTATGTGCCCGATGTGGTGGTGAAAGCCACTACATGGTCTTCTTTCACAAAGGTCACTGCAATGTTAGCATCGGCGTTTACCACGAAGCAAGTGTCGGGCATCACCTTATCGTTTACGGTGATGCTCTTCAGCTGATAGCCTTCGGCGGGCTGAGCCATCACAAACATAGGCACGCCAGCCTGAGCCTTGCCGTCAACATTGGCCAGTTTCTGCAGCACGTCGCCGCTCCACTGTCCTATCACGAACGAGCCATTGGTGGTGGTATAGCGTGTCATGTCTACCGACTGCTCGTTAACCATGTCGCCACCAAAGTAGCCTTTATACGTTACCTTCTCAGCAGCCTTATCGGCCTTTACGGTGATGTTCACCTCAGTGTCTTTCGCGCTGCCATCGCCCTTCTTGTCCACGGTCCATTTGGCATCGTTTGAGGTGATAAAATCGGTGTTAGCGGTCTCATAGTTTGAGCCGTCGATGAGCAACGAGGGCGTGCGGTATCCATAATGCTGTGGCATGGTCTTGAACATAGCGTTCAACGACAGCGCCGTCATGTTAGGATTATTGCGAATGTCAAGATACTGGAATTGTCCGCCTGGGTTCACAAAGTTGAAGTTGAACCATGAGCACAGCGTGTTCGAAGCCTCCAGCTCGGTAAGGAAGAAGGCGTTTTCCAGGTTCAGCGTTGCTATTTCGTTATCGCTGATGTTCAGCTTACTAATTTTCGAGTTCTTACCCAGGTCGATAGCGGTGAGCAAGTTGTCGTTGCAATACAACGTTACGAGGTCAGGGTTCTTTGAGGTGTTGAGATACTTTATTTTGTTTGAAGCACACTTCAACGAGTTCAGATTCGCGTTTTGCGACACGTTCAGCACGGTGAGCTGATTGTTTGAGCAGTCAAGACTTTCCAGCTTAGGATAGTTGGTCACATACAGCTCAGTAAGATAGTTGTTGCTTATATCAAGGTATTGCAAGCTGGGATAGCTGCCGCCCTTCTCCTGTTCCATAAGGTAGTTGTTATTCAAGTACAAGGTCTTCAAGTTGGGCAGACTTATAGGATAGAAGTGTGCCAATCCGCAGTTGTTCATCTCAATGGTTTCCAGCTTCTCGCTGCCATCGGGGAACACCACTGCGCCCATGTCGCCATTGTTGTTGGCGTAGAAGTGGGTCAGGTTCACACATGCCTTCAAGCTCATTGAGCCAATGTTGTTATCGTTGATGTTCAACACCTCGAGGGTGGGAACAGCAGCCGTGATATCGAACTTGCCATCGTCGGTGGTGCCCAGCTGGTTGCCCTTCAGGTTCAACTGCTTCAGGGCAGTGAGGTCGGTAGCCTCAAAGCTGGTGAGGTCGTTGTTCGACAGATCAATGTTCTCGAGCTTGGTCATGCCGCTGGTGGTGAACGATGTCAGGTGCGAGTCGGTGCACTCAAAGAACACGATGTCGCCCTTGATGGTGATAACATCGCCTTTCACATCGCCACGAGCATACTGTGAGTAAGCCCAGCCATTGGGGTCGATTGAATAATACTTAGCTTCGCCGTCACCCCAATCGATGGTGAACGACTCGTCTTTAGTGGCACAATAGGCGCGAATGGTTAAATTCTCGCCTTTTGCCTTACTTGTTTTCAAGGTGATAGTGCCTTCAGCGCTCAGCGAGAGCACACAAAGGAACATCGCGAAGAAGGAAAGTAAAAATCTTTTCATCTCGTAATAATGAATGTAAAAAACTTATTGGTTTATAAAATATCATTATGTTTACACCTTTATACGATATAGCTAAATATACGATATGGCTAAATATACAATATGACTAAATAACGATTTGTTATCGTGCAATATATATAAAAGGTGTGCAACAATTCAGTCGATTTACTTTATTTTTATTGTAGTTCTCTCTTTATCTGTATCGTCGATTGACGTTTTTCTTTTAAAATGCATGCAAAATTAAGCATTTTACTACAATCTCACAATATTGTGTACCAATATTTTACCACCTGTAACAAGTTTTCACATATTAGCCTACTATTTGTTAGCAAAAAGCTGTTTCACAACAACACCAAGATGACCTATTTTGAATATTGGAGGACGTGGAACGGAGGCCACCGTCCTACTAAGAAGGTGACAGTCAAATAATTCATATCATAATAGGATGGGCCTATTCAAGCAAGTGATATCATAGTAGGACGAGGGCCTCCGTGCCCCGTCCTCCATGAGATAACCGTCCTCTATGAGCAGCGTTATAGAATATATATTGGGTGTTGGAGGACCTGGCACGGAGGCCACCGCCCAACTATAGTATGCAATACAGTTATTAATCCATAGTTAGAAAGGCCATTCACTCCCCTCTCCCACGGGGAGGGGGAAGCCGTGCGACAGCGCGGCGCGGGGGAGGGGCTATAGTTAGCAAGGCCATTTGTAATAACCTGAGTTCGGGATAAGAAATATACTTTAAAAGTTGGTAATCTCGATAAATTTTAGTACCTTTAAGGTTGTAAATCAAATAGTTATAAATTAAAGAATACTAAGATTATGGAGATTACCAAAGACAAAATTACAGAGATTTTTTGTATTATCGACGATTTTTGCAAAGAGACAGCTTACTGTTATCCAATAAGGAAATCTTTTCGCTTTTTACAAAACATAAATAGCCATTCACCCATGTGGAGGGATAATAAATCGTGTCTTGTTGCATAATTGACTTTATGACATAATCTTATCCCGAACTCAGGTCAATCAATTTTGTCTGCTAACTGGTAAAGTGGGTGGGATTGATTCAACATGTCGGACAGACTGCTGAATAAAGATGGGCTATTATTAGTGTTTTTAATCATAAAATCTGCAAGTTTCTTGACCTAAAGGTACTAAAACTTGCAGATTTATCAAAGAATTTTATAAATTAATTTACTGAATATCAATAGAAAGAGATGTTTTTAATGGACGACTAGAAAGTCTATAGATGACATTGTAAAATATGGGTTGAAAAGTGTGAAATCTTTTCAACCCATAATTTCATCATCACTTTATTTTATATGCAGCTTTACGTGGATT
>UMGV01041137.1_pt1 | contig 31189 bp, 26 predicted proteins | sample 1965361 | NCBI WGS metagenome assembly UMGV01 (sample SAMEA4836081, study PRJEB28245) | human gut metagenome | biome: gut microbiome; material: fecal sample | place: Denmark | collected 2008
AACAGGCCTTACTTTTTAAAGTGGGCTCAGTAAAATAACAACGGGCAAATATGGATACAAGAATCATCATTTTGAGTGATAATCGTACAGACAACCCATTGCTACAAACGGAGCATGGGTTGTCTGTCTATATGGAGTGTGGAGTAGGGAAGTTGTTGCTCGACACAGGTGCTTCCGACTTGTTTATACGCAATGCAGAGGCGTTAGAAATCGATCTTCGCGAAGTGGATTACTGCTTGATATCGCATGGGCATAACGATCATATAGGCGGACTTCCCTTTTTCCTGCAACAGAATCAGAAGGCGAAGGTCATCCTTTCTTCAGAGATTCCTGGAGCCGAATATGCTTCCGTGCGCCGTTATCAACATTCCATTACGGGCGATGTCGATTTCTCACAGCATCGTGACCGTTTTATCTTCGTGAATGAAGATATGTGCGTAGATGACATTCACGTCTACACCCATCTTTCCAACCATTATGCCCAGCCCTTGGGCGACCGCACCTTGCTCGTCAAAGATGCTCAGGGTGAGTATGTGCGCGATGCGTTTCGCCACGAATTGGCTTTTGTCATTGAGAATGTGCTCTTTACGGGCTGTGCTCATCATGGCATCTTGAACATCATGGCATCCATCCAGCAACCAATCAGTCTGAGCGTTGGTGGATTCCATTTGTTGGATAGTCATCTGGGCGAGCATTATGAAACGGATGAAGCGTTGCGCTCCATCTCTACGGCTTTGGCTCATCACTACCCTGATGTCGATTTCTATACTGGCCATTGTACGGGTGAACATTGTTATGGCGTGCTATCACAAAGCCATCAGCTCAAGTTGCATCAATTCCGTTGCGGAGATGAAATCCGGGTCCTACCTTTGTAACATCTTGCACAATTGAGACATCGGCCATACTTGCATCTATACAGGTAGTCAATACTTACTGGAATCTACGGCTATAGAACTACTTGTAGTTCTCATCATCGTAAGAGATGATATCAAAGTCTTCTGCAATTTTTATAAGCCCGTTTTTTATTTTTTTGCCCAAAGTTAATGGCTTTGGCTTGGTAACTGGCGATTCTACAGAAACTTTTTCTGAATCTTCTGCGCTATGAGGGTTGTTCTCTTTCAAAACCTTAGTTGCCCCTTCTTCAGACTCTTCTTCAGACTCTCTTTCTAACAACATGGCAACCTTCTTTGTATCATCAGTGTCATTGTCATCTATAGGTTCTGTTTCTTGCTTTTGCTCAGTTTTATCTGAATGTGTCTGGAAGTTGTCTCGAATAGGATGATAGAGCATGTCGATGATTCTTTGATAGTCTTCTTCATCCTTTGACGTAGAGGAACTTTCTTCTACCTCCTCGGACAACTCATTGTTGAGACCAGTAGCAAGAATGGTGACTTTGGCATCCTCGTCCAAACTGTCATCATCAGAGAGACCCCATATCACCTTGATGTCTGGATTCAATTCATCAAAGAAGGCGTCTATTTCTCTCATTTCCCGAACAAAGACTGGGTGTTTGCTGGAAGTATAGATATTGAAGAGTATGCGCTGGGCATTGCTGATGTCGCTGCCATAGAGTAGAGGAGAGTCCAGAGCATTCTTAATGGCATTCTGTACTCTTCCCTCGCCACTGGCTCTACCCATGGCCATGATAGCACCGCCGCCGCTCTTGATGGTAGTCTCGATGTCACGGAAGTCAAGATTGATGGTACCCTCTACAGTGATAAGTTCAGAGATGCTCTTGGTGGCATCGCTCAGCACCTTGTCTGCCAGTTTGAATGCATCCTTTACGGTTATCTCAGAGTCGGCATAAACATCACAAAGACGTTCGTTGTTGACGATGAGCAAGGCGTCCACGTTCTTGCGCATTTCTTCTACACCTTGTAGAGCCTTGACGATTTTTTTTCGCTTCTCAAAGTAGAAAGGAATGGTGATGATACCCACCGTCAAGATACCCATGCTCTTGGCGATGCCTGCGATGACGGGTGCAGCTCCTGTGCCGGTACCGCCACCCATGCCGGCTGTAACGAATGCCATCTTGGTTCCGTCATCCAACAGTCGCTTGATGTCTTCCTGGGTATTCTGTGCTTCGCTTCTTCCCACTTCAGGATTAGCACCTGCTCCCAAACCGCTCTTTCCGAGCATGATTTTTACAGGCACTGGGGATTTGGATAGCGACTGGCTATCCGTATTGCAGACGGCAAAGCTTACATTTACAATACCTTCTGAGTACATATTCTTAACGGCATTGCATCCGCCACCACCCACACCAATCACCTTGATGATGTTCTTGGTGGTGTCTTCTGTCTGTCCGAAATCTATAGGTGTCCAATCTTCTTTCATTATTTTAATATTTCAATTTGGACACAAAGATACTTATAAAGAGTCAGATTACCTATGAAAAAATAAACGCAAGCCTTGCAAAAGATGATTTTTCCAAGGAGTGAAACGATATATCTCATTCTTTTTTGTATTTTTGTAACCACTATGCAAGAAGAGACAAGGAATATGACCGTAGAGGAGAAGGCCGCTCTGGTAAAGCAACTTTCCACCCAGCTTTTGGCAGAAGAAAGGACAGACCTTTTGCTGAAAGCCATCAGTGTGCCCGTATTGGAACAACTCCGTATTGAGGCGGCAAGGGCAACTCTCAGTCCTTTGGTCATTACGAAAAATTACCGTTTCTTGCTCCCTGACTATGGAAACAAGGAGGTGCAGCTAAGTCCAATCCACAAGGCTCTCTATCTCCTTTTTCTGAATCATTCGGAAGGAATAGAATTCAAGAATCTGGTGGATTATCGTGAGGAACTGCTCTCTCTCTACCGAAAAACCGGCAACAGAATCGACCTTGAAAAAATCACAGAAACAGTGCGTCGTCTGACGAACCCTCTTGATAATGCCATCAATGAGAAATGTTCGCGTATCAAGGCTGCTTTCTCCGACTTGATGGACGAATACCAGGCAGACTATTATATCATTAATAGCCACGTGAAGCGTCACCAAGGCTCTTCAATGAAGATATGGTTCGAGAGGTTGAAAATTATCAACCTCCCGAGGGAGCTTGTGATCTACCAATGTTGATCATTTCTGCTATCTGTTGTCACATGTCCTGCATTGGTCACTCAAACTCTTCACCCATTCATAATGACATGGTCTGGCATCGTCATAGTTTCTCCTCCACACCCAAGAAATATGCCCTAAAAAATGAAAGTACTTGCGATGGTCATCGAAAGTACTTTCAACAGCCAACGAAAGTACTTTCGATGACCATCGCAAGTACTTTCATTTTTCGGGCCACTTTTCTGCTTGTGTGGTTTGACGATTTTAGTTGACCACTTTAAGCTTTATTTGTGATATGAGTTGACTCAGTTATTACTTATTTATAATTCGCGTTGACTTATTTTTTCAACCCCTTTTCCCTTATTTTGCAAATCTCAATCTCAAAGAATTGAGTACTACGCTTAGGCTCGAACATGCCATCAGGGCACTTGCCCACATGGGGGTAATCTGGAAGTGGATGCCGAAAATGTAAAGCAAACCAGCAGCCAAAGGAATGCAAACGAGATTGTAGACGAAAGCCCAGAAGAGGTTTTGCCATATCATGTGTACGGTCTTGCGACTCAACTTGATGGCTTCGGGAAGAGTCTTCAGGTCATCGCCCATGAGGGTGATCTGTGCCACATCCATAGCAACGTCAGTGCCACGCCCTATTGCGATGCTCACATCGGCAAGAGCCAAGGCCTGGGTGTCATTGATGCCATCGCCCACCATCGCCACCTGCTTGCCAGCATCTTGAAGGTGCTTTACCAAGGCTTGTTTGTCGCTTGGTAGAACCTTGCTCTGATAGTGGCTGATGCCAGCTTTCTCTGCCCAATAGTGTGCAGCTTCCTCCTTGTCACCGCTCATCATATACACCTCGATGCCTTCGGCTTGGAGAGCCTTCATGGCTTCGTTGGCATGAGGCTTGAGGGTTTCACGCTGCTCCAGGTCTATATCTTCTTGTCGGGTGAAGTCGATGGCGGGGTTGGGGATTGTGAGAGTGCCCGTCTTGTCGATGACGAGGGCATTGACCTTGCGAAGATTTTCTAAGGCAGAGGCATCCTTGATGAGGATTTGCTTCTGGGCAGCCTTGCCGATGCCCACCATGAGGGCAGTAGGGGTGGCAAGTCCCATGGCGCAGGGACAGGAGATGACCAGTACGGATATTGCCGACAGGATGGCTTGCGGAAGGGCAGAATTGCCTCCGATGAGCCACCACAAAAGGAAGGTGATGAGGGCTATGGCGGTTACTGCGGGGACGAATACTCCTGCAGCCTTGTCAGCAATGCGTTGCACTGGGGCTTTGCTGCTCTGCGCTTCTTGCACCATGCGGATGATGTGAGCTAAGGCGGTGTTGTCGCCTATCTGTCGAGCGCGCATACGAAGCTTACCTTGGCAGGGAATGGTGCCTGCCAGTACGGTGTCGCCAGCTTTCTTCATGGCGGGGGAGGGTTCGCCGCTTATCATGGCTTCATCTATGTAGGCGGCATCGGGGGTCATCAAGCTCTCTGCCATGATGACGGTTCCGTCTACTGGTATTTTTTCGCCTGCTCGTACTTCTATCGTGTCGCCTATCTGGATAGTAGAAAGAGGCACTTCCTGCATCTTGTATTCGCCCGTAGACTCTATCTTCTCTTGGGTCACCAGTCGGGCGGTTCGGGGTTGTAGACCCATGAGCTGTCGGATGCTACTGGCTGTGCTGTCTTTAGCTTTTTCTTCCAGACATCTGCCCGTCAGCACAAAGGTGATAATCATTACGGATGCATCGAAATACGTATGCCACTCGATGCCGTGTGCTCCCCAGACGGTTTCGCCCCAAAAGGTGTTGAAGGTGCTGAAAAGGAAGGCTATCAGGGTGCTGAGGGCTACGAGTGAGTCCATGTTAGCAGTGTGGAGTAGAAGCTGTTTCCAGGCTGATGAGTAAAACTGTTTGCCGCAAAAAATGAGATTGGCAAGGGCCAGAAGCAGACAGAATTGGTTGGTGATGTCTGTGTTCTGATGGTCTGAGCCTGTAATCCAGCCCATAGAGAAACTCATCGTCAGCACAGCAAAAATCCAAGAGACAAGGGTGCGTCGACGTAGGAGAGTGAAGGCTCTTCGGTTGATTTCTTCTGCACTTTGGTTGCTCTCGATGACGAGGTCGTAGCCAGCTCGGCTTATTGCTTTCTTCATGTCGTCGAGGGTAATCAGTGAGGGATCGTAGTCCACGAGTGCGGTGCGTGTGGCTAAGGATACTGATGCACTATGGATGCCTTCGAGCGACTGGAGTTCTTTTTCTACATGGGCAGCGCAGACGCTGCAGGCCATGCCTATGACGGGAATGACTTTTTTCATATCTTTTCTTTCTCTCTCTTATTTTACGTTGCAAAAGTACATATTATCTGCGAAAAGCGCAAAAAAAAATAGTATGTTTACATATTTTTTTATGTGGTTTTCTTGCTATTTATGGGCAGGCAAGATGTCTGCCATCCCCACTGCATACGAAACTTCAGTAATATAACTTGTTCAAGAACGTTTTGCTTGGTAGTTTCAGGTATAGTCCGTACCTTTGTACCCAAATATTAAAATAAGGCAAAAAGAACAATGAAGTATATTATTTTTGATTTTGATGGAACCATCGGCGATTCTCAAGCTTTGATAGTGAAGACCTTGCAGGATACGATGCGGGCAAGAAATTTAGAGGTGAAGTCGGATGAGGCTTGTGCCAAGACCATTGGTTTGCGATTGGATGAGGCTTTTGTAGTGCTCTTTGGTATGAGCGATGCGGAAGGTTTGGAATGTGCAGCAACCTATCGTGAGATATTCCTTGAGAACAAGAAGATGATGAAAGTGGAGCCTTTCCCTCATGTGATAGAGACCTTGAGAGAGCTGCATCGTCGTGGTTATATCTTAGGTATGGCAAGTAGCAGAAATCATTGTTCGCTCGATGGGTATGTGAAGCAGATGCAGTTGGAGGATATTTTTTTTTCTATTGTGGCAGGCGATGATGTGGAACATGTGAAGCCTGCGCCAGATATGATTTTTAAGGCATTAAAGGAGATGAAGGGAGTGAAAAATCTCGAGGCTTCACTTGATGATGTGAAGGATATGCTTGAAGAAACTTTGGTGGTTGGCGATATGACCTTTGATGTGGATATGGCTCACCATGCAGGGTGTAAAGCCTGTGCTGTAACCTACGGAAATGGCACCCGTGAACAACTGGCCTCTGCCGAGTGGATAATCGATGATTTCGCAGAACTGTTGGAGGTTGTGGGAAGGTTTTCTTCTTGAGAAGTTAAAGGAGTTATCGCTCCCTACGGTCGCTGAGGAGTTAAGACAATAGTTTTATTGCTTATGGCAGGAAAGCACTGGGGAGGGCGTGGCATCTTGCCCGCCCGTAATCAACAAGAAAAGCTATTTTTTTTAAATAACAATAGTCCCTCTATCCCCCTCGATAAAGGCTATTCCCATTCTTCAAACTCCAGTTCCAGTTCACGATATTCAGGCTGAATGGTGGAGTGGGCTTTGTCCTCTTTGCGGGCTTCGTCTGATGAAGCATTGCTCACAGATAGACCAAGGAGGCGGATGGGGTGAACGGAAGAATAATCCACGAGTCGGAGCAGACGTTTGGCAAGGGGGAGGATGTCTTCTTTCTTCTTCAATATCTTTTCTTGCGAGAAGCTACGAGTAATCTGCGTAAAGTCGGAAAACTTTACTTTCAGTGTGAGAGTTCGCCCATCGAAACCGCTCTTGCTAATGCGTTCGAGGAGTTCGAGCACCGTGTGATAGAGGGCGATAACGACAGCCGACTGGGTGTAGATGTCTTCCAGAAAAGTCTGTTCACAGCCCACGGACTTACGCTCCCTATAGGTGATGACGGGCCTTGGGTCGATGCCACGAGCAAAATCATAGAAGATATGTCCTGCCTTTCCGAAGACTTCTACGAGATGCGTTTCGGATACTTTTCTGAGATCGGCACCATTGAAGATTCCCATGAAGTGCATCTTTTGTAAGGTCTTCTTGCCCACACCCCAGAAGTCTTCTACGGGCAACTGGGCAATGAAGTCGAGGGCTTTGTCGGGATGGATAGTACAGAGACCATCGGGCTTGCGATAGTCGGATGCTACCTTGGCAAGAAACTTGCAATAGCTGATGCCTGCAGAGGCGGTGAGACCTGTAGCGGCCTTAATTTGAGCTTTGATTTCCTTCGCGATATCTACAGCGAGTTCTATGCCTTTCTTGTTGTGTGTGACATCAAGGAAAGCCTCGTCGATAGAGATCGGTTCGATGAGGTCGGTATACTGCTGAAAGATGTGATGTATCTGATGGGAAACTTCAGCATAATACTCATGACGAGAGGGTACGATGATGAGTTCTGGGCAACGCTGCTTGGCTTGTGCAATGGACTGTGCAGAATGTACACCCCATTTACGAGCTTCGTAGGAGGCTGTGGAAACGACACCGCGAGGACCGTCGAAGCCCACCGCTATCGGTTTGCCTCGTAGCTCGGGATGATCTCTTTGCTCTACAGCAGCAAAGAAGGCATCCATGTCTATATGTATGATTTTTCGCTCTTCCATCGTGGGTGTAGTCTTATGACCTCATTCTACAGGCAAAAGTACATATTATTTGCGACATGAGCAAGAATTTCTTTAACTTCCCACATGTTACTACCACTTGTGTGGGTATAAAAAAAGGCAGACTTCCCATGTTTGGGAAATCTGCCCTCTAATCATTTTATGTGATGTCATCTATTTGCAAGAATCATATTACTTGACTTCTATATTCTTGGTGGTCTTAGCCTCTTCCTTAGGAGTGAGTTTTGGAATTTCAACCTCAAGAATACCATCGGTTACTTTAGCAGAAATATGTTCGCGGTCGGCATCTTCTGGTAGCGTGTAGCATTGCTGATAGTTGCTGTAGGAGAATTCGCGACGCAGATAGTGTTCGTGCTTATCCTCGTTCTTATGCTCCATCTTGTTTTCTATAGCGATGCAGAGATTGCCATCGTTGTCGAGATTGATACGAACCCACTCTTTCTTCAGACCAGGAACGGCAACTTCCATCGTATAGGCCTTTTCGTTCATCTTGATATTAGTGGCTGGTGCGGTGGTAACGTTCATACGAGGCATCAAGTCTGTATCAAAGAAATTGTCATCAAACCAATTATTCAACCAATTAGAATCATTGTTTCTACGAGCTAATAACATCATTTTAACCTCCATTTTTCTTTTACTCGTCCTCTCGGTGCCTTGTGGCTCCGTCGGGATTTCTATTTGTTATACATTCTTGTTATCTTTTTATGGAAAGTCTTGTCTTCGAGCATTTTAGCTTCTCTTCTGCCTTGTGTTCTTTGGGCTTTAGGCTTTCGCTTATGGGTGATGCAAGATGCGTGCCAGCAGTGGAGTGAAGATGCTACTTGCCACTTTTGTCGGAGGATTGTGACAAAGACGTCAGTAAAGTATAATTATTTTAAACTTTACTGACAAAATATGGGTTTGGAGGAAATGAAAGGAGTTAAGATAAAAGCTTTTCTTCTTGTTGTTGACGGGCGGGCAAGATGCCACGCCCTCCCCAGTGCAATCTTGCTAAGGTTCTTTTTTTTGCTGGCAAGCTATTAGAGGAGCGATAACTTATTACACAATTCCTCAGCGACTGTAGGGAGCAATAGCTTCTTTGATATCTTTAATTTCTTTAACTACTATCAAATGCAAAAGTTCAGTTATTTATTGTATATTTGCAGTATCATTATTCCATAAAAAATAACACAAAACAAAATGATAAAGAGATTATTGTCATTCCTTGATGCTTCGCCAGTTAATTTTTTGGCCGTCAAGAATATTATCAATGAGTTGGAGCAGCATGGTTTTCAGCGCTTGGATGCAGCCGAACCCATCGGCTTAGTGAAAGCAGGCGACAAGTTCTTTGTTAGCAAGAACGATTCTTCTGTCTATGCCTTTCAGATAGGAAGAAAACCTTTGGCAGAGAAAGGCTTCCACATGATCTGTGCACACAGCGACTCACCTACATTCCGCATAAAGCCCCATGCAGAGATGAACTGCGAGGGAGGTATCGTAAAACTCAATACAGAGGTGTATGGAGGTCCTATCATGTCAACTTGGTTTGATCGTCCTCTCACCCTGGCAGGAAGAGTCATCGTGAAGGGCGACGATGTGATGCAGCCTAAGACGTTGCTACTTCATATACAGCGACCCTTGTTGCAGATAAGCAACTTGGCTATTCACTTCAATCGTCAGGTAAACGATGGCGCGAAACTGAGCCGACAGAAAGATGTGTTGCCTATCTTGGGCATCATTAACAGCGAACTGGAGAAGGGGAATCTCTTGATGAATGTTATCCTGGAAGAAGTGAACAAGCAGCAAGCGGTGGAGCGAGAGGATATCCTCGACTTCGACCTTTATTTGGCGGATGCCACACCAGCCTGTACCTTTGGTGTGCACAATGAGTTCATCTCTTCGGGAAGACTCGACGACCTGTCTATGTGCTTTGCAGGACTGGAAGCCCTACTTGCAGCACAGCCAACAGACACCACACAGGTGCTTGCCATCTTCGATAATGAGGAGACAGGTTCGCAGACCAAGCAGGGAGCGGGAAGTCCGTTCCTCTCTTACATGCTCAAGCGCATCGCCTTGGCACAGAGTGGCACAGAAGAGGCTTACTATCAGGCTGTGGAGCGTGCTTTCATGATTTCTGCTGACAATGCACATGCTTGGCATCCTAATTATTCGGAGAAGTACGATCCTACGAATCATCCTATGTTGGGTGGTGGACCTGTCATCAAGTTTAATGCTGCGCAGAAGTATGCCAGCGATGCGCTCTCGGCAGCTATCTTCGCAGGCTTATGTAAGAAGGCAGGAGTGCCCTGTCAGCAATTTGTCAACCATAGTGATGTGGCAGGAGGTAGCACTTTAGGCAATATCCTGGCTTCTTCCATCCCGCTGCGAGGTGTCGACATGGGGAATGCCATACTCGCCATGCACAGTTGTCGCGAGACGGGTAGCGTGGCCGACCATGAGTATTGCGTGAAGGTGTTTACTCAGTTCTATCAAGAATAAAAGAGATGCAGCATGCAAGCTTATACCTATATTAATAAAGGTGAGTTTGGCTTTACCGAGAAGGCGAAGCCAACGCTCATCGATGCTCATGATGCCATCGTAAGGGTGACGTTGAGCAGCATTTGTACCAGCGATCTGCACATCAAGCATGGCTCTGTGCCTCGTGCTGTGCCAGGCATCACTGTGGGTCACGAGATGGTGGGTGTAGTAGAAGAAGTGGGCTCTGCTGTTACGCATGTAAAGCCTGGCGATAGGGTGACTGTGAATGTGGAAACCTTCTGTGGAGAGTGTTTCTACTGTCAGCATGGCTATGTCAACAACTGTACCTCGCCTCATGGCGGATGGGCTCTTGGATGTCGCATTGATGGTGGACAGACAGAGTATGTCAGAGTTCCTTATGCTACACAGGTCTTAACAAGATTCCTACATCAGTAACCGATGAGCAGGCGCTCTTTGTGGGCGATATTCTTGCTACAGGTTTTTGGGCGACGAGAATTTCAGAGGTACAAGCAGATGATACGGTTCTCATCATCGGAGCAGGACCCACGGGTGTTTGTACGTTGCTCTGCACGCTTCTCAAGAATCCGCGTCGTATCATTGTATGCGAGAAGTCGGAAGCAAGAAGGGCTTTTATCGAGGAGCATTATCCTCAAGTGTTGGTAGTAACCCCAGAGCAATGCGAAGCACTTGTGAAAGAGCAGAGCCTTCATGGAGGAGCAGATGTCGTCATCGAGGTGGCAGGAACTTCAGATACCTTTGAACTGGCATGGCGATGTGCGCGTCCTAATGCCATTGTCACCATTGTGGCTCTCTATGATAAACCGCAGGTGTTGCCTCTGCCAGATATGTATGGCAAGAACCTTACCTTCAAGACTGGTGGAGTGGATGGTTGCGACTGTGAGGAAATCTTGCGACTCATCGAGCAAGGCAAGATAGACACCACGCCACTCATTACTCATCGTTTCCCTCTATCAAAGATAGATGAGGCTTACGATGTCTTCGAAAATCGAAAGGATGGTGTTATCAAGGTGGCTGTCTTTCCTGGATAATAGAGGTTGATGCAATGAGATATAAAAAAAACAGGCAAGCTTCATGAAATTGAAGCTTGCCTGTTTGGGTTTCTTAATGTAATGTAAATCTATACTTACTAATCTTATAGAGTACCGATTATTTTACGGCCTCTACCTCATAGCCAGCTTGCTTGAGGAGGTTGAGCAAACCTTTTTCACCTGGCAGATGGCCTGCACCTACAGCAAAGAAGGTAGGCTTGTCGCTCATGATGGCTGGCATCTTGGCTGCCCAATCGGCATTACGGTTGTCGAACATGATGGCATACTCCTCTTTGGTATCATCGCAGCTGTCGTTGCGCTTTTCGTTGAGTATTTCTTCAATCTGCTTCATATTCTGTGCAAAGTAAGCATCGCTCAGGCGTTGCGTTACCATGTTGTAATATTCTGTGTTGTCGACGAGGCACATCAAGAGTTGTTTCTGGCGCTCAAGAGGGATGCTCTTGAAGAGTACTTTTATCTGCTTGTCAACCGTCTCAAGTCCGATGACGGGCTCGTGGTTACGCTTGGCAAACTTCTGGAAATAGTCGTCGAACGATTGTGTGGGGTCAAAGCCACGTGCATGCTTGAGCGACATGAGTAGGCTGAGCTGTGTGTTGAGTGCCTGTGGTGTGATGTTGCCAAACTTGGCTTCTACTATAGGATTGCTCATGTCTGCACTTGTCAAGTCTTTAAGCAGCTTGTTGAGTCGTGTATACTCGTCTTCTGTAAGCATGCTCTTGAGCGTCTTGCCGTAGGGGAGCAACATAGCAGCTGCCATTTTTTGTGTGCTTTCAGGCTTCTTCATGTCGTTCATGTCGAGCTCGCCACATACCTGGTCGGTATTGGTGAGTGCGTCAGGAATACCCTCGATGGCATTTACAAAGCTGACGGGTGCCAGATGATAGGTTCCAACGATGTAAGAAGGTGCTTTCAAATCTTTGCCCGAAATCTTGTACAAGAGTTGGGCGCTGGCGCTTGTAAATACTGATGCAAGAGCCAGAGCGATGATCATTAACTTTTTCATTTTTTCAAATCTTTTAATCTTATACTTTTTTATTATTAATTACTGAGCCCACTTTCGCATGTACGGAAGTTTCTCTTCACGATATGGCCTGGTTAATATGGATCTGAATAATTGAGCATGGACGAGTGAGAGATAAAATACTCTTACCCGTCCTTGCTTGCTATAAGAAATTATTCTTCCATCAACTTGCGATAGCGGCCTTTCTTGATTTCTGTATCGCCCAGGCGGCGAGCCTTGTTGATTTCATATTCTGAGTAGCTGCCCTCGAAGAAGAATACCTCGCCATTACCCTCGAAGGCGAGGATATGGGTACAGATACGATCGAGGAACCAACGGTCGTGGCTGATGACTACCGCACAACCAGCGAAGGCTTCCAAACCTTCCTCTAAGGCACGGAGAGTGTTCACGTCAATATCGTTGGTAGGCTCATCGAGGAGCAATACATTGCCTTCTTGCTTCAGTGCCAAAGCCAGCTGCAGACGGTTACGCTCACCACCAGAGAGGACGCTACAGAGTTTGCTCTGATCGGTTCCCGAGAAGTTGAAGCGAGAGATGTAAGCACGCGCATTGACATCGCGACCGCCCAAGCGCAACGTCTCGTTGCCCTGAGAAATTACCTCGTAAACAGTCTTCTGTGGGTCGATGTCCTTGTGCTGCTGGTCAACGTAAGCCAACTTGACGGTTTCGCCTACCTCAAAGTTGCCACCATCGGCTTGCTCCAGTCCCATGATGAGGCGGAAGAGGGTAGTCTTACCTGCTCCGTTAGGACCGATGACGCCCACGATGCCGTTAGGAGGAAGCATGAAGTTGAGGTCGTTGAAGAGAACCTTTTCGCCGAACGCCTTCTTTACATGCTGTGCCTCGATGACCTTGTTGCCCAGACGAGGACCATTAGGGATGAAGATTTCCAACTTCTCCTCACGCTCCTTCTGCTCCTGGTTGAGCATCTGCTCGTAAGAGTTCAGACGGGCCTTACCCTTAGCCTGACGAGCTTTAGGAGCCATGCGCACCCATTCCAACTCACGTTCCAAGGTCTTGCGACGCTTAGAAGCGGTCTTCTCCTCCTGAATCATGCGCTTGGTCTTCTGGTCGAGCCATGAAGAGTAGTTGCCCTTCCATGGAATACCTTCGCCACGGTCCAACTCCAGAATCCATTCGCTCACATCATCGAGGAAGTAGCGGTCGTGGGTAACGGCGATAACGGTACCCTCATACTGCTGCAAGTGCTGCTCCAACCAGTCGATGCTCTCGGCGTCCAGGTGGTTGGTAGGCTCATCGAGCAACAGAACATCTGGCTTCTGCAAGAGCAGACGGCAGAGAGCTACACGACGGCGCTCACCACCCGAGAGGTTGGTTACTGACCAGTCGCCAGGAGGACAGTGTAGCGCATCCATCGCACGCTCCAACTTGGAGTCGATATTCCAGGCATCGGTAGCATCGATGATGTCCTGAACCTCAGCTTGTCGCTGCATCAGCTTGTCCATCTTGTCGGGGTCTCCGTAGTATTCTTCAAGACCAAATTTATTGTTGATGTCCTCGTATTCTGCCAGTGCATCGTAAATCTTCTGTACGCCCTCCATCACGTTTTCCTTCACGGTCTTGTTCTCGTCGAGAGGAGGGTCCTGAGGCAAGTAGCCCACAGAGTAGCCTGGACTCCAAACTACCTCACCCTGGGTAGGTTGCTCAAGTCCTGCGATGATTTTCATCAACGTAGATTTACCGGCACCGTTCAAACCGATGATACCGATTTTTGCTCCGTAGAAGAACGATAGGTAGATGTTCTTCAGAATTTGTTTCTGATTTTGTGGGATAATCTTAGATACGCCCACCATTGAGAAGATAATCTTCTTGTCGTCAACTGTTGCCATGTTTGTTAAATATAATGTATGTAATATTTGCTATACTTTCACAGATTGGCTACAAAAATACAAAATTAAAGTCAATCTTCGAAAGAAAGTGTAGGAGAATTGGCAAAATAAAGTGAAAAACAGAGCTACAGGGTGAAAAAGTGGGAGGTAAAGGTGGGTTTTTGACAATTTATGTTTATATTTGAACTCAAAAAAACGGAGAATAAATATGGATGCAACTTATATTGATCTGACGGCTCGGCTGTTGTTAGCTCTGTTCTTGGGCGGAGCGATAGGTATCGAACGTGAATATCGTGCCAAGGAAGCTGGTTTTCGTACCCATTTCCTTGTGGCGTTGGGTAGTGCTCTCTTCTGTGTGGTGTCGCAGTATGGTTTTGGTGTTGACCTAAAAGACTCTTCGCGTGTTGCTGCCCAGGTGGTGTCGGGAATCGGATTCTTGGGTGCTGGCACTATTATCTTTCAAAAGAATGTGGTGCGTGGACTTACTACCGCTGCAGGTTTGTGGGTGACAGCAGCCATCGGTCTGGCTTGTGGAACAGGTATGTTTGTGGCTGCTGTTATCACTACGGCAATGGTGCTCTTAGGACTTGAGGTGCTCAACTTTTGGATTCCTCAGTTGGGAGCCATTACGATAGAGTTATCGTTCTCGGCGCCTTCCCTTGATAGCGTGAAGCTACTTATCAAGCACATGAAGCAAGATGGTGTGGAGGTACATTCCTACGAGTTGAAGGACCGTCGCACTTCTAAGGGTGAGTTTCTGGAAGTGAATATGGAACTCAAGGCAAAGCGAGGTTTTCATACTCTGAGAGTGCTCGACTATTTGAATGACTTTTCGGATGTCACGATTTCTACGATGGAGTAAAACTCCCTGTTGTTAATAGAGTCTTGCCAAGTAGTCATAGTGCTTTCCTTCTGCCACAAGATCGCAATGGAGGGCACAACTCTCGGCTATGGAATGGAGTAGTGGAAAGTCAACATAGAGCCAGTCGAAAGAATCACCTTCCACCCGTGAAGAAGGATGGTTTTTCTTCTTCCTGATTCCGTCGTACACCATTTGATAGTCTACTTCACCATAGTAAGCTGCATTCAGGTCGATATCGAAACTGCCATCTTCGTTCTCGTAGATGTATTTCAAGTCTGAAGAATCGATGAGAATCTGTCCGCCCTCTTGTAGAAGCGATTTTAGACGAGTGAGGAGATGGGGTAGGTGAGTTACCTTGCCAGCAATGCCCGTTCCGTTCATCAATAGGAGGATGGTGTCAAAGCCATTTGTCAGATGTTCGTCGAAGAGGTTGATACATTCCACATCCTTTATGCCTCTCTGCTTCATTGCCTCACAACTCAGCGGGGAGATATCGATAGCTTTTACTGCTATCCCTTTATCCTGTAGCGCCATGGCATGGCAGCCGGCGCCAGCTCCTACGTCCAACACGCGTCCGCAGGCCATATTTAGAGCCATCTGCTCTAACAATGGCATGTCTTTGTACTGGCGGAATAGGTGTTTTACGGGCATCTCGTCTTCTTCAAACATTGAGGAGCGTACACGAAGGCGTCCTGCCGTTCCTGTAGTTGCATAGTCGAGAATGGCAGCGCCCATGGGGTCTTTGTCTTTTGTCAATATGTTTGTGTTCATACGAATCAAAATATCAGTTTTCTTTTTAGTCGACAAAAATAGTAGTCTTTCTGCAATTATGCAAGTTTTATGGCAATTATTTTGTATTTTTATTCCGCTTGTAACAAGGTAGATAACCAAACTATTTTTCATAAAAAATAAGAAAAAAACTTGCCTTTTTGACTTACTTCAGAATTAAATTGTATCTTTGCGAGGATAAAAGTCATTTTTAATAACAATCATAGGAGAGAAACAAGTATGATAAAATTGAAAATTATGATGGTTTGCGGTATGATGCTGTTGCCATCGCTCAGCCAGGCACAAGGTTGCTGTAAGAAGGAGAAAATGTGTCAAAAAAAGCAGCAAATTGTTTGCGCTCAAAAGGCATGTACGCAGAGTACATGTGAGAAGACAGCTTGTCCAAAAGCTGCGGAATGTCTAAAGGCTGCAACTTGCCCGAAGAAATCGGAATGTCCAAAGGCTGCAGATTGCTCTAAGAAGTCTTGTTGCGCGAAAAACAACTCCGTGGTACAGACAATCATGTCGCGCCGTTCTGTTCGTAAATATCTCGACCAACCTGTGGAGCATAAGAAGTTGGCGCTTATTGCCAAGTGTGGTATCAGTGCTCCGAATGCCATGAATCAGCAAAACTGGGCTATTAGAGTGGTTGAGAATCAAGATTTCATCACAGCAACGACGGCTATCTTTAAGAAAGAAAATCCCGAACAGGTGAAGCGTGATGTCAACTTCAAGAATATGTATCGCAATGCTCCTAACATCATTATTGTGGCAACACCACGAAACGATCAGTACGGAATGGTGAACGCAGGTCTCTTGGGCGAGAACATGATGCTTGCTGCTCAGTCTATGGGGTTAGGAACATGCTGCTTGGGCGGTTCTGCTCGTTTCCTTCAGACAAATGAGGCTTGCAAGCCTTACTTAGCTCAGCTCAATCTGCCTGATGGTTATGAAATCTGCTATATCCTCGCTGTGGGGTATCCTGACGAGGCTCCTGAGGCTAAGCCTCGAGATGAAAGTAAGATAGAATTTATCAAATAGCGAAAAGGTTTGATAAAGGTAAAAAGGTAAAAAAGTAAAAAGGTAAAAAAGTAAAAGCCAATAGTCTTATTGCTATATATATAGTGTTAGGACTATTGGCTTTTACTTTTTAGCGACCGATGGGAAGTGACAACTTCTCTGCTCTTCTTTATCTTTTCTAACTTCTTTGTACTTCTGAACGAAATAAAAGTCTATGGCTTTACGAAAGCTTTTACTTTATTCAATGGAATGCCGAAATTAAAATTGTCACTGACGGCTAACTTAGCAAAGTTGACTGCCACTAAGCGTCCTTTACTGTCGATGACAGGACTGCCGCTGGAACCTTGTACGGTAGGAATGCTATATAGTACTCTTTCGCCATCAGGAAGTTGGGTTACCTTTCCACTTGTCATTTGCACCTGAATGCCTTGTTTGGTATTAGCCAAAGTAGGACCAGCGTTATAACCAATCATATATAATTGTTGGTCTATCTGAAGAATCTTGTCGTCATGGGCACTAAACTTGTCTTTGATTTTAGCAAAGACGCTCTCTTCCACAGAACCGTCTGTGTTGAAGATATGCGCATTCTCTGGTGTCGTCTTGTTTTTGAGTTGGATATTAGCCAAATCGGTGTTTGCTTGTTCTGACACTTTGATTACGACACATGGATTTTTGTCCAAGAAGTCTTTGTCAGAATTGACAAAGGTGTTGTTGTATGCGATTCCGATTTCGCAAACAGCTGTTATCTTCAGTTCATCCAAGGAAATGTGGTCGTTTAGAGAATTACGAACTTCATTGATCGTATTGAACTGAGATTCCAGTTCACTTTGTTGCGAGGTAATCTCTTGCAGTTTTTCGGTGTTTTCATACAACATGCCATCGTAGCCATATTGGTAACACTCACTCTTTTGGCTTTCCAGCTCTCTGTATGCTTGTGACAGAAGATTCATCTGTTCGGCGTAATAAGCTTTGATGGAAGACATCATGTTGTTGTAACTGTTTTTGACGGCAGTTTTGTCAATGGAAGGTTGCGCTACATGACGATTGGTCATGATGGTTCCTTCTTTGTCGATGAAAAATCCTGTGCCTGTCATCGCCTGTCGCTTGTCTTTGATGTCTTTGTACTCAAAAGCTAAATTCTCCAGCGAACCATCTTCGTCAATACCTGTAAAATAGATGGAATTACCATTGGGCAATTTCATCACATAATAATATTCGTTGAGAATCAGGACAACGCCCGATTTAGATTCTTCGAATAGGTCTTGTGGTGTTTTCTCACTGCAACTTACCAGGGCAAGTAGTATGATGATGAATGCTGTAATTTTCTTCATATACGATTTCTATTGTTTGATCATTGCAAAGATACAATAATGGAATGAAACTTCCAACGTTTTTTAAAAAAATGTTCAAGAAAGATTGTATGTCATATTTTTTGATATAGTGAATTGTGGCAAATCACACACACCTATAGATATTTAAAGCGTACAACTCATTGAGATGCACGTTTTTGTTTTATATATTTCCTTGTTTGTATTAGCCTTACTCGAATAATCTTTATGCTTTTAGCAGGCTACACTGGGGAGGGTGGGTATCTTGTCTGCCCATTAGTTGCTTTCAACTTCTTGCGTATTTCCTCGTATGCAGTATTGCTCAATGGCAGGGCGTTATCTTTATAGCCCTGATAGTCGGCATCATCTGGGTTGGCAATAGATTCTTCGGACTTTTCCGCGAAATAGACAATTCCGATTTTCCTGGCAAACAATAGCACCCAGAAAGACAGCAAAATGCTGCCATCTGTCAGGTCTGAGACCCCAAGATAGATGGCAGCATTTTTTCTTTAGATTGCTTCTATTAAGCTTACAATCTGCAACGTCTCATGATTTCTCCAGCTTTGTCTTTATCGCTGTCGAAACTAAACAACTTGTAGATATCGATGGCATTCTGAGGGTCGACTATGCGGGGAGCCATCAGATTAAGAACTTTCAGACGTTCGTCGGCAAAGGTGAAAATCTTCATCATACGAATTGTCTGTGAGCAAGAATAATAGCAACCCAAACTTGCTACTTCTATCAAGTCAAGTTTGTTGTCATCGAAAGACGCTTTCTTTACCTTATTATATAGTATAGAGAAAGCCTGGTTGCTGAGACTATAGCTATAACTCATGCCTTCGTCCAGGCATGAAGTGGTGCCGTTAGTGAGCGGTATAGGCCTTTCTGGGCAGATGACAACAACTTCTGGTTGTTTCTTTTTGATTACCACTTTCTTCTTGTCCTGACTTTGTGCCGAAGCAGATAAGCAAACTGCAAACATCAATATGGTGGTGGCGATGAGTGCCATGATTTCATTTCTTTTCATAAGTGTTACTGTTTTTGAGGGTTGTTATTTATGCGCCTGTATTAGGCATTTTTTCCTTTTCTCGCTTGCAAAGGTAATCATTCTAATTTTTATTGCATCGGGATAATTCCCTAATCGTAAAAGGAAAATCCCTACAAGTGCCATGTTTGTGTGAATTATTGAATAAAAATATTTGCCAGGAGGAGTCATTTTTTCGAAATTAATTTGTATATTTGCCAAGTCTGTGGTAGAATCCCCTTTGTTCGTTTTTGCAACACCGGCATAAGAGGTTTCTTCGGCAGGATATAAACTCCATTTACTGGTAGTTGTTCAACCATTCTAACAAGATTATTAACCATAGTGTTGCACATTAACTGATTTTTCTAACCCAATGTACAAAGCTAACATGAAACACTTCTTGACTTTACTCATTGCTGTACTTTTGCTACTTCCTTCGACCATGAAGGGCGCCGACAAAAAGACGGTAACCTCAATCGACCTCACCATGCCAGTGCCACAACCCGACATGACCATGCAAGAAGCCGAACAGCTACAGCTTACCGCTGCTAAGACCCAGTATGGCGACTTGGTAGAGAAAGGTATCGCTTCTATCATGAACATTGTCTGGGAAGGCGAGTTTAACACCAAAGACCCCGAAAAACCCAAGTTTAAGGCGGGCTATTCGTATAGAGCGTCCATTAAGTTGATGCTCGACACCAAGGGTCCATACATCTTAAAATATGAGATGCGCGAGGGTGACTATTATGTTGACGACACTATGATTAAGATTAGCGTCAACGGCGCACCCGCTCGCGTGAATATCAGCGCTCCTTACTTTCCAAGCTTCAGCATGGTGTTCACCGTGCCTGGTGGCAAAGGCGGTAATCTGAAGAAGGAAGACCTGTTTGAAGATTATAACGCCAACAAGAAGAAATTCCGTGCCAGTCATAATATCTATTCTAAAGAAACAGCCGACGCCTGCTGTGCCAACCTGCATCCCCACGATGTGGTCACCATTACCGAGACCCACAACCCGTTGTCACAGTTTGAAGGCCCCAATCGTGTATTCCTTACCAAGGTTATCGTAGATACTGGCAACGAGGAAGATTACAAGCGTTTTGCCGAAGACTTGAGCAGATATCAGACAGGTTATTACAATCTCAAGGAGGTGTGGCTCAGCGACAAAGTCAATGCCGTAACGTTTATGCGTACACTCAACGATGGCATGAAAAACCCCATATGGCCAGACAGCTATTATTACCAAAGTCACAGCACCATGTTCTTGGCGGGCGATGCCACGCTGTGTGTGCCCGCCAAGCAGGGCGAAGCCGTAAAAGCGCTCATGGCCCGCCATGCTAAGTTTCCGCCCTACACCGTAAGAACCTATACGGGCAATGTAGCTGATGCACAGAAGGCAGGACTGAAAGCCACCAAGAACCCATGTACCAAGCACAACTTTGTGGCTAAGATATATACTGCCGACCGTATCATGCAGCATTACACTTGTACGCAAGACCCTAAGGTGTATTATTCGTGCAGCATCTGTGGCCAGTGTGAGCGCAACCCCAAACATACCTTCAAGTTCTTGAATCCGGAAAATGAAAAGTCGTACTTACCTGGCGTTCACTACTTTAAGGCAAATCTTGCCACCGAACAAGCTTATGTGGGCACCAATGCTGCTGGCGAGCATATCTACTGGCAGAGTTGTATATGGTGTGGCATGTCGTCCAACTATGAGCAGCGCCACCTTACCGAGAAGCACCGCCGTGCAGCAGGCTTTGGAGGCACGCTGCCCCTGTTCCGTAAGCACATGGAGGCTCAGCTGAATATGCGCGAAGACGATGCCAAGTTGTCAACAACGCCTCAGCCCGACATGTTTACGCTGCCCGCCCGCAGCACTGCGAAGAAGAGCGTTTGGGCTGAAGACGAGGTCAACCGTGCCCTTGTAGATAACCTTGTTGACGAGCAGCTCTTGGGCAACGACTACACCGTTACCGCCACGCGCCAGCAGGTGGCATCAATAGCCCTGAAACTCATCAAGGAGATGACGGAGAAGGATGCTGATGAAGGCAAGTTGAACCTCTTTGCCGACATCGCCGATGGCAAGCCCAATATGTCGGCTTCCATGACCCGTCAGGAGATGGCAACGCTCATCTATCGCGCTATGCGCTATATTGAGCAGAACTCGAAATACACTTATACCGACTACAACTCCAACCTCGCTGCCTATACCGACAGTCCTCAGCTCAAGGAGTGGGCTAAGGAACCTATGGCGTTTATGGAGGCGCTCGAACTTATCGACCCCGTGACCAAGACCACCTTGGCACCCAACGCTCCTTGCTCTATAGAGCTGGCGCTTGCCACTGCTGAGCGTGCCACCATGGCACAGCACACAGGATGGGCACAGACGGTGTCTGATGGTGGTGTAGATCCTTATATTACCAACTATACGAGTCACGACGCCCTCTCCACGATGCCCCACAACACTGGTGTCACCAATTCTACATTAGGCTTCTACGAGCGTGTGTGGGTATATCGCATGAAAGGCAATAACGGTTCTACCGAGGTGAAAGACAAATATACTGGTCAGCATCTCTATTTCGAATCAAAATTTCTGCACCCTGTGCGCTGGCGTGGTCCCAGCTTCTCAAACACCAAACAAAAAGCGAAGAACGTGCGCAGTAAAGCCAGCAAAGCAACAAAGAAGAACAATACCTTGAAGAAAGGGCTTGGAGTGTTGAAGAGCATCCTGATGTAATCTTGTCGCAGCCAATACCCACTCATAATATGAGGGGGTGTCACTTGAAGTGACACCCCCTCTTCTTATTATATTGTTATTGAAGCTTCTGCCTTAACGTTCTGGATAATAGCTATAAATCAAGTAACCATTTCCATACAGGTATCACTTCTATTTTCTTGTCTTTTACAACAATCTCTTCTTCCAACTCGTAAGTTAGGATTATGAGACGCTTGCAATCCAATACCTTGGAAAGTTTGATAAGAGCTGTAGATTCTCTTTCCCAAGTTTCTGTAGATTTTTTGGGATTGTAGCTTACTTGTATAGCCATTGCTGCATCAGGTATATAAAAATCTACTTCTATATTTTTATTATAGAAGAAAACTTGTTCGTCTAACCCATATCTTCGTAATAGTTCCATTGCAACCATATTCTCTAATAATGATGTGTCTATATCCATGGCAAGGATACTGATAATACCGTTATCTACAAAATAGTATTTAGGGTTGGTCTCACGTTGTGTGAGATTGTCTGCGATATTCTTGATAGGATAAATTAAGAAAGCATCTTTAGAATATTCAATATAATTGATGAGAGTTGGTTTGCTGAGTTTAGCACCAGTAGATGCTATTATATTGGTGAGTCGTGTGAAAGAAATTGGTTGCTTCACGCTCTCAGCAAGTTTTCGGAAAAGTATGCGAAGTGAGAACTGGTTCTCTATTTTGTTGCGAGAGGCTATGTCGCCGAGGTAAATCTTTTGATATACACTATTGATATAATCTCTTTTTGATGCCAGTTTTGCACCTTCAGGAAAACCTCCAAAATGGAAATAGCTTTCAAAATATCTTTGTACTTTTGCTCTTCCTGATGTGGTTGCGATGGTATCTGTGTCATAAGAAATCTCATTGGCATTCAGAAATTCAGAGAAACTATATGGCATAATGTGTTTAGTGATATAGCGACCTCTCAAGGTCGTTGCCACATCACTGCTAAGCATTTTAGCGTTGCTGCCTGTTATATAGACTCTGTACTTGTTGTCAGCTAAGCGTCGTGCAAATTTTTCCCAACCGTTGATGTTTTGTATTTCATCACGAAATAGAATAGGACGTTCTTTTGACATCATACCATGAACTTCAAGGATAAGATTAAGTTCTTGTGCAGTCATCCCCATCAGACGTTCATCCTCAAAATTGATGTAGAGCATGGAGTCCCAGGTGATTCCCCGTTTCAGGTTTTGTTGAATCTGCTGATAGAGCATGAAAGATTTGCCAGCTCGTCTGACGCCAATCAGAACATAGTTGGCAAAATCTTCCATATGGAAGTTTCTTGGAACGATCTGTTGAAATTCTACTTCTTTTCTGTTCTCCAAGAGTATTTCTCTGATTACTTCTTTTTGTATCAGAACTCAATATTGTTTAATTGATTTTGCAAAAATGCAACTATTTTGTTAAATCGGCTAAACAATATGTGTAATTTAACATAAAAAGTCTCTTTATATCATAGATGCTATCATTTTTTAAGATAGCAGATAATTATCTGCTGCTTCTTAATATTTCTCCTACCTTTTGCTTTTCGCTTTCAAAACTGAATTGCTGGTAGATGATAATGGCATTCTGCAAATCTATGATATGAGGAGCCATCAGTCTGAGGGCTTTCATCTTGCTGTCACCAAAAGTGAATATATTCATCATGCTGACGGCTTGGGCACAAGAATAGTAACAGCCGAGGCTAGCCACTTCTATCAGATCGAACTTGTTGTCATCAAAGCTTGCCTTCTTCACCTTATTATATAGTTTGGAGAAGGAAGCATCATCGAGACAATAGCCGTAATCCATTCTGCCATCTGGATCACATCTTCCATCGTAGAGGGGTGGAGTTGGGTGTGGCTGCTGTACATTCGACGTCTGGCTGTTTGGTTCTATGATTCTTGTATCGTACTGCACAACCTTTCCGTTTCTGTCGAAGAAGACCGTGATGTACTTGGAATCTCCAAACAGATAATTATATTTGTCATATTCCCATTTGTCCCCATACATGTCGAAACTGGTGAGCTTAGGTTTTCCAAGAATGGCTATTACTTCCTGCTTGGTCATTCCCCGCTCCACGTTTCTTTTTCCTTTAGCCGAAGCCGAGAGGCATACGGCAAACATCAATATGGTTGTGGCGATAAGCGCCATCATTTCATTTCTTTTCATAAGCTAAACTGTTTTTTATAAGTTATTATATTGTTTTATGGTTGCAAAAGTACAGCTTTCTTTTGAAATAAAAAGAGAAGGATTCCCTAAAGTAGAAGGGAAAATCCCTATCTTTGTATAGACAAGAAAAATCCGTGGACAAGAAAAATTTCCTGCCCACGGACTTTCTTATTATATAGTTATTGAAGCTTATGCCTTGAAGCTCTCCAAATCTTCTGCCTTGAAGTTCTGGATGTATGCTGAATGACCGAGAACTTCCTCCTCTGCCATGCGAACATATACGTTGGCACTCTTGGCAAACATCTCTGGTGCCTTGGTTGCATCGTCGAGGATGAGGAGAGACATTACGATGTCGCCTGTCATGTTGTAGAGACGGCGGGCCAGGAAGTCGTGAACTGCCTGATCGTTAGCCTCCTTCACCTTGTTGATGGCTGCCTCGTAAAGTTCTACAAGCTTAGCTACACGCTCCTTCAATGGCTTCAAATCATCTGATACCTCGTTCTCCAACATCTCCTTGATAATGCTGAGATAAGTACCGTTGGTGATGTAGCGGATGGCTGCAACAACCTGAAGCTGGGTAGTTCCCTCGTAGATAGAGAAGATGCGGGCATCACGGAACAGGCGCTGGCACTTGTACTCCATGATGAAACCAGAACCACCGTGGATGCTGATGGCATCGTATGCATTCTGGTTGGCATACTCTGAGTTCATACCCTTTGCCAATGGAGTAAATGCATCAGCAAGACGGGTGTATTTCTTCATCTCCTGACGCTCCTCTGGAGTGAGCTTGGTGTCGCGGGCGATGTCTTCCAAAGCCTTGTAGATATCTACGTAGCGAGCGCAGCAGTAGAGGAGTGAACGGCCTGCATCCAACTTAGCCTTCATTCTTGAAAGCATGTCATAAACGGCTGGGAAGTTGATGATCTTCTCACCAAACTGAGCACGCTCCTTGGCATAAGCCAAGCCCTCGTTGTAAGCCTCCTGTTCAACACCTACACTCTGAGCTGCAATACCCAGACGGGCACCGTTCATCAGAGCCATCACGTACTTGATCAAACCGAGACGGGTGTTACCGCAAAGCTCAGCCTTGGCATTCTTGTAAACCAACTCGCAGGTAGGAGAACCGTGAATACCCAACTTGTGCTCGATGTGACGAACAGTTACGCCACCATCACGCTTGTCGTAGATGAACATAGAAAGACCACGACCATCCTTGGTGCCTTCCTCAGAACGAGCCAGAACCAGGTGGATGTCTGAGTCACCATTGGTGATGAAACGCTTCACACCATTCAGACGCCATGTGCCGTCCTCATCCTGAGTGGCCTTCAACATTACGCGCTGCAAGTCGGAACCTGCATCAGGCTCAGTCAAGTCCATACTCATGGTCTCGCCAGCGCAGATGCGAGGAATGTACTTCTGGCGCTGCTCCTCAGAACCGAACTCATAGAGTGTATCGATACAGCTCTGGAGCGACCAGATGTTCTGGAAACCTGCATCAGCTGCAGCGATGATTTCAGAAGCCATAGAGAAGATGGCGTTAGGCAGGTTCAAGCCGCCGTAACGACGAGGCATAGACAAGCCCCAGAGGCCAGCCTTGCGGGTAGCATCGAGGTTCTCGAATGTCTTGCTGGCATAGATCATGCGGCCGTTCTCCAGGTGTGGACCTTCGAGGTCAACATCCTCAGAGTTTGGTTCGATGATGTTAGCAGCTACATCGCCGGTAATATCCAGCAATCGCTTGTAGTTCTCGATGGCATCCTCGTAGTTGACAGGAGCATCTTCAAACTGGTCTTTCTCAGCGTAGTTGCGCTCCTTCAAGTCAACAACACGCTTCATCAATGGGTGATTGAGATGAAATTCAATCTCAGGGTGATCACTATAGTAATTAGCCATTTTGCTTTTCTTATTTAAATAATGTGTAATGCAGATTACTTAGAATTCTGCTTGTAGTACTTGATGAGCTTAGGAACCACATCCTCTACATTACCGTTGATAACGTAGTCGGCAATCTTGTTGATTGGAGCATCAGGATCGTTGTTCACAGAGATGATGATACCTGAATCCTGCATACCGGCGATGTGCTGAATCTGACCAGAGATTCCGCAGGCGATATAAACCTTAGGATGAACAGTAACACCTGTCTGACCAATCTGACGGTCGTGATCTACCCAACCTGCATCTACGGCAGCACGGGAAGCACCTACCTCACCATGGAGGAGATGAGCCAACTCGAAGAGCTGGTCGAAACCTTCCTTGCTTCCTACACCATAACCGCCGGCTACAACGATGGCAGAACCCTTCAGGTTGTGCTTGGCAGCCTCTACGTGGTGGTCGAGTACCTTTACAACAAAGTCTTCAGCAGGAACATACTTGCTTACCTCTGGATAAACCACTTCCTTCTTGCACTCACCCTCGTAGATGCTCTTCTGCATCACGCCGGAACGGACAGTAGCCATCTGAGGACGGTGCTCTGGGTTTACGATGGTAGCCACGATGTTACCACCGAAGGCAGGACGAATCTGATAGAGCAGACCCTCATAGTGCTTGCCGCTCTTCTTGTCATCGTAATCACCGATTTCAAGCTCTGTACAGTCGGCGGTAAGACCGCTGGTCAATGAAGAAGAAACACGAGGACCGAGGTCGCGACCGATAACGGTAGCACCCATCAATGCAATCTGAGGCTTCTCCTCCTTGAAGAGGTTGACGAGAATGTCGGTATGTGGAGCTGAAGTGTATGGGAACAATCCCTCAGCATCGAAAACAAATAATTTATCTACACCATAAGGGAGAATCTGATCCTCTACCTGACCCTTGATGCCAGTACCAGCCACGATGGCATGGAGCTCCACGCCCTGCTGGTTAGCGAGCTTACGACCCTTGGTGAGCAATTCCTGAGATACTTCGGCAACGGTTGTGCCTTCTACCTCGCAATATACAAATACGTTGTTCATTGTCTTTTCTAATAAAGCATTTTTAAATGAATCGGAATCTGAATCATCCTTCGATGATTATCCGATAATACTTTCGTCCAACAATTCCTTCATCAGTCCGTCGATGTCCTCATCGCTGCTGGTCAAGGTCTTGCTTTCCTTAGCCTGGAACACAATGTTCTTGACAGCCTTCACCTTGGTAGGTGAACCGCTCAAACCGCACTGTGCAGGGTCGCCGTCAACATCGGCCACGCTCCACTGGTTCAGAGTCAGGTAAGGACGCTCCTCATAGAGGTTGGCCCAAGGCTCATCACCCTTGCGCTCCATAGGGCAAGTAGCGTATTTGTATTTCATCACGAGCTTCACGTTGCATGGGCGACATGGAGCAGCACTTCCGTTTACGGTAATTACCAGTGGCAATGGAGCCTCTACGGTCTCAACACCACCATCGATGAGGCGGCGGATAGTAGCCTTGCCATCCTCTACCTTGAGGATTTCCTCTGCGTAGGTTACCTGGTTCAAGCCCAGTTTCTGAGCCACCTGAGGACCTACCTGAGCAGTATCACCATCGATAGCCTGGCGACCACCGATCACGATGTCAACGTCACCTATCTTTTGGATACCAGTAGCAAGGGCATAGGAAGTAGCCAATGTATCAGCACCAGCAAAGAGGCGGTCGGTAAGCAACCAACCCGTATCTGCACCACGATAAAGACCCTGGCGAATGATTTCTCCAGCACGTGGAGGACCCATAGTAAGAATACCAACAGTAGAACCTGGATTCTGCTCTTTCAATCGAAGAGCCTGCTCCAATGCGTTCAAATCTTCAGGATTGAAGATTGCAGGAAGGGCGGCGCGATTTACTGTACCTTCAGCGGTCATCGCATCCTTACCCACATTTCTTGTGTCAGGTACTTGCTTGGCAAGTACTACAATTTTTAAACTCATATTAATAAATTGGTTATTGTTATTATTATCTAAGTTTGTTAGTGTTACGTAAGGAACACAGGCGCAAAAGTAGTATTTTTTTGTGTATTACACAAATAAATCAGCACTTTTTTGGATAAACGTGTCTTTCGTAGTCGCGTGTAGATAATCTTTTGGTGCATGAAAAAAGTCGGCGAGAGAAATGTTGGCTACCATGATGGAGTCGCATTGCAAGTATTCGCAGGTCCTAAAGGCTACGATGTCGTTGAGTTTCATAAATTGTTAGAATCCCTTCATCTCATGTGTAGCATCTCTTTTCACGTTCCTTTGACGATTATGTTACAACGATATAATAGTTTGTATATTGTGAGCGTATTTCATAATTGTCATTATTTTGTAACGTCAGTGTCGTATGAAAGTAACTTTTTTTATATAATTTTGCAGCCGAGAAAAATCAGCAAATAAAATAATATAATGAATAAGAAAACGACCACCATGCTGTTGCTGCTCTCGCTACTTGCGATGACAGCCCAAGCACAGAAGGATGACAATGGCGAAGAAGAGAAAGTAGACAGAATGCCTAACATTCACGGCACCATTCGCTCGAAGTATGAATACCAAACCGAGGAGGGCGAGGGACGCTTTGAGGTTCGTACAGCCCGTGTCAGTGTGTCGGGAAATGTGACCAAGGAGGTGAGCTACAAGGCAGAGATTGACCTCTGCGATGAGGGAAAGATCAAGATGCTCGATGCCTACACACGTATCAAGCCTTGGAGCACCCTGCAGTTTACCATCGGTCAGGAGCGTGTGCCCTTTACCATTGATGCTCACCGTTCTCCCCATCAGCAGTATTTTGCCAATCGGTCATTCATAGCCAAGCAGGTGGGCAATGTGCGCGACGTAGGAGCCGAGGTGGGTTACACCTGGAACGTAGGCTTCCCCATCGTGGTGAATGCAGGTATCTTCAATGGTTCAGGACTCACCAATCAGAAAGACTATTGGACCAAGGGTATCAACTATTCAGCCAAGGCACAGTTTCTCTTCCCCAATGTCAACCTCGTGCTGAGTACGCAGAAGATTAAGCCCTCCGATGTGACAGTCACCATGTATGATGCAGGTCTTACCTTTCACCGGGGTGGATTCCTTGCCGAGGTGGAGTATCTCTACAAGCATTACTCTCACAATGCGTTTCACGACGTACATGCCTTCGATGGCTTCATCAACTACGACATCCCTGTGCGCACGCGCCTCATCAAAAAGGTGTCGCCCTTGTTGCGCTACGACTTCATGAGCGACCACAGCGATGGCTCTCGTTACAATGCCACCGACGACGACCTGGGCGAGCTTATCATCAACGACTATAAGCGCCATCGTCTTACAGGAGGTGTCACGCTGAGCCTTTCCAAGCCCTTCATCTCTGATATTCGCATCAACTACGAGAAGTATTTCTATCGTAACGGAGGAATAGCCAAAACTTCAGAAAAAGATAAAATAGTAATAGAGTTTATGACTCGTTTCTGAATATTCCCAACTCAGCTTTCGCAAATGGGGAAGTTAGAGAAGTTAAAGCCATATGCTTTATAGCTAAAGATACAACAAAAAAGTCTGTCCCTATCGGGCAGACTTTTTGCGTTACAACAGCTTCTTTGTTTGGATCAGAAGAACATTTGAAATAAAAAAAATGCGGAGAAATGATGGAATTTGTTACTTTTATTGTACTTTTGTGCTACAATTTGGAATAATAACATACTAATAAAAGAAAAATAAGAACAAATGAAGACGAATTTACGTACAGCCTCTATCTGTGTTCACGGAGGCTATGAAGCCAAGAACGGTGAACCTATCGAACCACCTATCGTGCAAAGCACTACGTTCAAGTATGACAACTCAGAGGAGATGGCCATGCTCTTCGATCTGAAGAAAGAAGGCTATTTCTACAGTCGTCTGCAGAACCCTACTAACGATGTTGTGGCACAGAAGATAGCGCAGCTCGAAGGTGGAGTGGGAGCCGTACTGACAAGTAGCGGTCAGGCTGCCAACTTCTATGCAGTGTTCAATATCTGCGAGGCAGGCGACCATATTGTGACAAGCAACGAGATCTATGGTGGCACATTCAATCTGTTTGGTGTCACGCTCAAGAAGCTCGGTATCGACTGCACCTTTGTCAACCCTAACGACTCCGAAGAAGAAATACAGAAGGCTTTCCGTCCCAACACCAAGGTTGTCTTCGGCGAGACCATCAGTAATCCTGGATGTTCGGTACTCGACATCGAGAAATTTGCACGCATTGCCCATAAGAATGGAGTGCCACTTATCGTCGACAACACCTTTGCTACACCTATCAACTGCCGTCCCTTCGAATGGGGTGCCGACATCGTAACCCATAGCACCACCAAGTATATGGATGGAACAGCCAGCCAGGTGGGAGGCTGCGTCGTGGATAGTGGAAATTTCGACTGGCTCGCTCATTCCGATAAGTTCCCAGGTCTGTGTACTCCCGACGACAGCTACCATGGTCTCACCTATGCCAAGAAATTTGGCAAGATGGGTTACATCACCAAGCTCGTAGCTCAGCTCATGCGCGACCTCGGCTCCATCCCTGCCCCCATGAACTCGTTTATCCTCAACCTGGGACTTCAGTCGCTCCATCTGCGCATGAAGCAGCATTGTGCCAATGCTCAGAAAGTGGCTGAGTTCTTGCAAGCCGACTCGCGTGTGGCATGGGTACATTATAGTGGTCTGCCTGGTGATGAATATCATGAGATTGCAGCTAAATATCTTCCCAACGGCTCTTGTGGCGTCATCGCTTTCGGTCTAAAGGGCGACCGTGACACAGCCATCCGCTTCATGGACTCGCTCGATATGATCAACATCGTCACCCATGTGGCTGATGCTCGCACCTGTGTGCTCCATCCCGCCAGTCACACCCACCGTCAGCTCTCTGATGAGCAGCTACGCGAGGCAGGTGTTGCTCCCGACCTTATCCGCCTCTCTGTAGGTATCGAGGACGTAGAAGATATCCTTGACGATATTCGTCAGGCGCTCGACAAAGCGGGGCTTTAGTTTGTCGACAAATATGGGTAAAAAAATGAAAGTACTTGCGATGCCCATCGCAAGTACTTTCAACAGCCAACGCAAGTACTTGCATTGCCCATCGAAAGTACTTGCGTTTTTTAGGGCATTTTTTTGGAAAATTCAGAGTAATCTTGTATTTTTGCGGAACTCATAGGAGGAAGACCTCGTTTTTGCTTACTTAGGGAATTCATGGATGAGGAAAGAATCTTGATTCAACTTTCGCAAATGGGGAAGTTAGAGAAGTTAGAGAAGTTAGGGAAGTTAAAGCCATATACTTTTGTGGACTTAACATTTAATATTCCTTTCAAGGCTATT
>UMGV01025667.1_pt1 | contig 30966 bp, 17 predicted proteins | sample 1965361 | NCBI WGS metagenome assembly UMGV01 (sample SAMEA4836081, study PRJEB28245) | human gut metagenome | biome: gut microbiome; material: fecal sample | place: Denmark | collected 2008
CGGAGGACATCGGCCTTGCCTATCCGCAGGCCATCCCCATCGTCAAGGCCTGCGTCGACAGCGCTTTGCAGCTGGGCCTGCCGGAGGCGCGTCTGCCGCTGGCCGACGCGGTTCTTCTCCTTGCCACGGCCCCAAAGTCCAATTCTGGCTGCATGGCCATCGATGCGGCCATCGCCGATGTGAAGGCAGGCAGAACCGGCCCCGTTCCGCGCGAGCTGCAAAATGTCCACGCCGACGGCACGGGCTTCGAGCGCGACCAGGGCTATCTCTACCCGCACAATTTCCCGAACCACTGGGTCCGGCAGCAGTATCTCCCCGACGTGATCAAAGACCGCGTCTATTACACCTACGGCGACAACAAAACCGAACAGGCCGCCAAGCGCTACTGGGACGAGATCAAGAAGTGACGCACCGCTCAAGGCTCAGCTGGCGGCGGAGCCGACTGAGGGGTTGCGGCAAACAACCGAACAACTGAAACCCTTTCGGCGAATACGTACTACACCGCGTAGGGGCGGACGACTCTGTCCGCCCCGGCAGATTGCACCGTTTTTACGGTAATCTGCGGCGAATTCGTAACTTCCCAGCGGGTCGATGTGGGCATCGACCCCTACAACGAAATAGGGAACCGCTTGCGAATTCGCCGCAAATTCTCATGCAGATGCAACATCTCCCGGCGGGCGGACAAGGCGTCCGCCCCTACGTCGAAACAGGAACGTGCTTACGGATTCGCCGCAAATTTCCATAGAAAGGCTGGTGTCCATTTTGAAAAAATGGCAGAAAAGTTTGATTCTTGTGCTGGCATTTGCCGTCGCGATCCTTGGCTCGGCTATCGTGACCATGCAGCTTACGTACCGGGAGCAAACACCCGCCGAGGCCAAAACGGCGGAGATCGGCGCGTATCTTGACCGGTTCTTCATTGACGATTACGATGAAGAAAAGCTTGCCGATGCTGCCGCGTCCGCCATGGTCGAGGCAACCGGCGACCGCTGGAGCTATTACCTGACCGCCGAGGAAAAGAGCAGCTATGATGAGCAGATGCAGAACGCCTACGTCGGCATCGGCGTGACCATCACCGCGCAGAAAGAACTCGGCGGAATGCGAATTGAGGCCGTGACCGCCGACGGCCCGGCGGAGGAGGCCGGACTGCTCACCGGCGATATCATCACCGAGGTCGAGGGCGAAAAAACGCTTGACCTCGGCATGACAGGGACGCGCACAAAGGTGCGCGGCGAGGAGGGAACCTTCGTGACGCTGACGATCCTGCGCGGAGAGGAAAGCTTCCCCGTTTCGGTCGAGCGCCGCAGCATCCAGACGCCCGTTGCGACGTATGAAATGCTGGACGGGCAGATCGGCTATATCAAGATCGCCAATTTCGACACCCGCTGCGCGGAGGAGACAAACGCCGCCATGGACGAGCTAATCGCGCAGGACGCGAAGGCGCTGATCTTCGACGTGAGGAACAATGGCGGCGGATATAAAAACGAGCTGGTCAAGGTACTGGATAAAATACTGCCGGAGGGCATTCTGTTCCAGAGCGAGGACTATCAGGGCTCGAAGCAAATCGACCGCTCGGACGCGGACTGCATCGACCTGCCCATGGCCGTGCTCGTCAATCAGGATAGCTATTCCGCGGCTGAGTTTTTCGCCGCCGCGATCCAGGAATATGACTGGGGTACGGTCGTCGGAACGAAGACGGTCGGCAAGGGCAATTTCCAGACGGCTTTTACGCTCTCCGACGGCTCCATGCTGAACCTGTCCATCGGCAAATACTACACGCCGCAGGGCCGCAGTCTGACCGATACCGGCGTCATACCGGACATCGAAATCACGCTTTCCGACGAGGACGACGCAAAACTTTACTACGGTCAGCTGGAAAAAGCGGATGACGCACAATTACAGGCCGCAATCCGCGAAATCACCCAGAAACTCTCTTGACATCCCTATCTTTGCCCGATATAATGTCTGCTGAATCATTGTAAATACCGGGCGTTTTCTGCCCGATCGATTATGGAAGGAACGATCGTAAAATGGCAAAAGAATTTAAAATCAGTGCGCTCCGCCTCAAGGAGCTGGAGCAGGAGCTTTTTTATCTGAAGACGACCCGCGAGAAGGAAGTCGCCGAGCAGATCAAGGAGGCCCGTTCGTTCGGCGACCTCTCCGAGAACAGCGAATACGACGAAGCCAAGAACGAGCAGGCCAAGCTCTATGGCCGCATCGCCGAGGTCGAGAACATTCTCGCCCATGCCGTGATCATCGACGAGACGGAGGACTCCGAGGGCAAGATCGGCCTCGGCTGCACCATCAAGGTCGAGGACATGGAAACGGGCGACGAGGAACTCTACGCCATCGTCGGCTCGCAGGAAGCCAACCCCATGGAATGCCGCATTTCCGACGACTCCCCGTTCGGCAAGGCGCTGCTCGGCCACAAGGTCGGCGACATTGTCGAGGTTGAGGCCCCCATCGGCGTGCTCAAGTATAAGATCCTGACGGTTGAAAAGTAACGAATCAGAAAAAGAGGATAGCTATGGAACAGGAAAACAGGAATCAGCAGAACGCGGCCCCGCAGGTCAGCCTCGGCGACCAGATCAAGGTCCGCCGCGAAAAGCTCGCGCAGCTGCAGGCGGAGGGCATGGACCCGTTTGCCATCACCCGCTTCGTCAGCACCACGACCGCACAGGAGATCAAGGAGCATTTTGACGAGATGGAGGGCAAGCCCGTCTCCATTGCGGGCCGTCTCATGTCCAAGCGCGGCATGGGCAAGGTGTCCTTCTGCGACTTGCAGGACAAAACAGGCCGCATCCAGCTCTACGCCCGCAAGGACGAAATGGACGAGGCCGAATATAACCGCTTCAAGAAATACGACATCGGCGATATCGTCGGCGTCGAGGGCGAGATCTTCCGCACGCAGCGCGGCGAAATGTCCGTGCGCGCGAAGACCATCACGCTGCTGTCCAAGTCCCTGCTGCCGCTGCCCGAGAAGTTCCACGGCCTGACCGACAAGGAGACGCGCTACCGCCAGCGCTATGTCGATCTGATCGTGAACCCGGAGGTCAAGCGGAATTTCATCATCCGTTCGCAGTTCATCAAGCATCTGCGGGATTATCTGGACAATATGGGCTATATCGAGGTCGAAACGCCCGTTCTCAATACCATCGCGGGCGGCGCGGCGGCAAGACCCTTTATTACGCACCACAATACGCTCGATATCGATATGTATATGCGTATCGCGACCGAGCTTCCTCTGAAGCGCCTGATCGTCGGCGGCATGGATCGCGTGTACGAGGTCGGCCGTATTTTCCGCAACGAGGGCATGGACCCCAAGCACAACCCCGAATTCACCACGGTCGAGCTCTACCAGGCCTACGCCGATTTCCACGACATGATGGACATCGCTGAGGGCGTTTACACCACCTTCGCCCAGAAATACCTCGGAACCTATGAGCTGAACTGGATGGGCGAAACGATCGATCTGACCCCCGGCTGGCCGCGACTGACGATGGTAGATGCTGTCAAGCAGTATGTCGGCGTTGATTTTGGTGCGATCACCGACGACGCGGAGGCCGTTGCTGCGGCAAAGGCAGTCGGCGTCGAGCTGGCGGAGGCTGCCGAAAAGACGTGGGGCAACGCGCTTTACGCCTGCTTCGACCAGAAGGTCGAGGAGCATCTGGTGCAGCCGACCTTTATCACGATGTACCCGGTCGAGGTCAGCCCGCTGACCAAGCGCAGCCCGGAGGACCCGCGCCTGACCGAGCGCTTTGAGTTCTTCATCTGCCGCAGCGAGATGGGCAACGCCTATTCCGAGCTGAACGACCCCATTGACCAGCGCGAACGCTTCATGAAGCAGGTCGAGCAGCGCGAACGCGGCGACGACGAGACGGAAATGCTCGACGAGGATTTCCTCACCGCGCTTGAATACGGTATGCCCCCCACGGGCGGCATGGGCATGGGCATCGACCGCGCCGTCATGCTCTTCACCGGCGCAGACACCATCCGCGACGTCATTCTGTTCCCGACAATGAAGCCGCTCGATATGCCGAAGAAGGACGCAGCGAAGAGCGAAGCTGCTCCGGCAGAAGCCAAGAAGGAAGAAGTCATCGACTTCTCCAAGGTCGAGATCGAGCCGCTGTTCAAGGACTATGTGGACTTCGAGACGTTCTCCAAGTCCGACTTCCGCGCCGTCAAGGTCAAGTCCTGCGAAGCGGTCAAAAAGTCCAAAAAACTCCTGAAATTCGTGTTGGATGACGGAACCGGCACCGACAGAGTCATTCTTTCCGGTATCCACGAATACTACGAACCGGAAGAATTGGTCGGAAAAACGTGCGTCGCCATCACAAATCTGCCGCCAAGACCCATGATGGGGATTGCCTCTGAGGGCATGCTCATCTCCGCTGTTCACCACGAAAACGGCGAGGAACGGCTGCACCTTCTGATGCTCGATCCGCACATCCCGGCGGGTGCGAAAATGTATTAAATTCCCAATTTGACACGTTTTTGACACACTTTCGGAATTCAATATGACACAATATGAAACTGGAATGCACAGACACCCTGTGCATTCCAGTTTTTCTTATCCGAAAAGTTTGATTTTCTCACTCATGTGCTGCACCGATTTTTTAAGGGTGCCCTCTGTAATATGCGCATAAATATCCAGAGTGGTGCTGATCTCGGCGTGTCCCATGATCGTCTGGATCGCCTTGTGATTGGACTCGACCTCAAACATCCGCGTGCAGAACGTATGCCGCAGACTGTGAACGGAGAAGTGTGGAAGCAATAGAGGCGATCGCTGATCCTCTTCGGCAAGCTTCAATTCCTCCGCGTTGTAGTCTCGGATGATCCGCTCAATCGCACGATTCAGGCTGTGGGGATTCAACAGATCTCCATAGCGGTTCCGAAAGATAAAATCTGTGTAGCCGTCAATTGTCGGACTGGGCGTATCATAGAGCGTGTCCAAAATAGCAATCAGTCCAGCCAGCTCAGCTAGGACTTCTGGACACATCGGAATGCAGCGGATGCTGCTTTCTGTCTTCGGCGTTGAGATCAGGAAACGGCATACAGACACGCTACTTGCAAGAAGTATTCTGCATCGTCTGATACCGATTGATCTTTGCGGAAACGACGCAAATAATCAATATTTTGATACCGAACCGCATTGACTTTTTGCAACGCTATTGTATAATGGTGTCAGAAATTAAGATATTATTGTGTTTTCAGGACTTCGTAAATTTGCAGAACTTTATGAAGCCGAAACCGTCATGTTTTGTATGTGCAGGCAGGGCGTCACAACTATGCCAGCATATACGAAGAATGGCAGAATTTTGACAATTTAATATGTTTGCCAACGAAGAATTGTAATTGCAGGTTATCTCTCGCCTTATAGTCTGCAATGAAAGAGCAATAAATCTACTCGCCCGGAACTGTGAGGATGAGCAAGTTTCTAAAGTAGCTTGGAGGAAACGAAAGACAGCGTTATGCCAACAAGCCATGTGGCCGAAAGGTCGCCATTGCGGGAGAAAATCCCGTGAGAAGGTAGGAAACAGAGCGCGGATGCGACCTGCATCCATAGTCCAAGTCAGGAGAATCGCTTTTCTTCGCCTGCATGAGATGCTGCCTGTTTTATGATCTCGTTACGTGCAGAAGTTGGCAAACAAAGGGTAGATAGCACGATGATCCTATCGGTAATTCGGAACAGGGCTCCGATTTGCTTCTAAAGTTGAAGCAAATCGGTGTTTTTTGTTTTGAAGCAATCGGATTATCTCGCGTCAGCGGGATGATTTGTTTTTTGCGTAAAAATCGATAGGAGGATCATCTGCGATGAATGAGCAGCAACGGCAAGCATATCTGGACCAGATCAACTATGGCCGCATTGAGCGTGTCATTGCGTACAAAAATGTGCAATTCATCATCGAGCACCAGCACGATACGCTGGAGCAGCTAACTGCATATTTGAAATCCTGCATGGAGGACATTGGACACCCGCCCGCGATGGTCGAGGTGATCGGCGGCGAGTATATTGAGTACCGTTTCGGCTCATGGCAAGCTGCAATCCGTTCCTTTTATGCCGGAAAAACCACAAACATCAAAAAACCGCCACATTTTCGTGACCGCAAGATCGTTCAGGATTTATGCGAGATCGAATTGAGGCGGCTTGCAGCGAAGGACGCGGCATCTTCTGAACGGGAGGTGCAGCGATGAATCCGAACAGAACGTATGAGGAAAATATGGCGGCGCTTAAAAAAGTTTTGACCCAACGCACCTATACGGCGCTGTCTCACAGGAACATCGAGTTTGTTCTGAAATATCAAAATGCTACGACGCAAGAGCTGGCTGCATATTTGCGGCGGCAGCAGGCGGAGCTGCGGCATATCCCCGGCAGGACAGAAATAATTGGCGGCGATTTTATTGAACTGCGGTTCCGCGGATGGGTAAATGCGCTTGAAGCGATCGGCGTTGGCAGAGAGCTTGCGGCAAAGCGCAGTACGCCCGCGCTGGAGAAGACCATGCTCTTCCAGCAGGAATACGAACGCCAGCGGGAACAGGATATACTGGAAAAGCGGCAGAAGAAGGCTGCGAACAAAGAAAAAATGCGGCAAGAAAAGGCTGAACGGAAAGCCAAGTAAAAGCCGGCTCCTTGCCTCTCCCTTTGGGAGAGGTGGCCGAGCGCAGCGAGGACGGAGAGGGTAACAGGCAGCAGACCCTCTCAGTCGCCTGCGGTGACAGCTCTCCCGGAGGGAGAGCCAAGAACGATTGTATGCCAATCTGAAACGGACAGATTTGCAGATAGATGTGTGTCTCATCCCCCTGAGATCAAGCTGCCAGCGCGTCACCCCCTGACGCGCAGAAATCCCCGGTTCCGAATTGGGAACGCGGAACCGGGGGATCTTAAAACAAATCTACCGGGCCTTCGCCCGTCTCAATAAGGCGATACGCGCCGACAATTGAATAGCTGTAGCAGGAAAGCATACTGCTTCCGGGGAAGCGCCGCGAGGATAAGAGCGCGCCAAGGAAGCTGAAAACGTGGTCTGCGTCATTGGGCCGGCGGGAGCACAGGAAACGATACTGGATTTGCAGCGCATGAACAGGCATTTAGCGGCTTAGTCGGGAGCCGTTAAATAAAAACGCTTCTTCGGCGCATGGGAGAAGCGGAAAAAGAATGTGCGTTTCCGCGCGGGATTTCCCGGGCGCGCGGGCAAAATGGAACCGGGGAACAACAACTTTAGGAGGAATGAACGTAATGAAAAAGTTCATCGCAATCCTTTTGGCAGTTGTGATGCTCTTCGCTTTGAGCGTAAGCGCGTTCGCAGCTGTCAACAGCAAAGAGACTGACTACGCCATCGGCAATGGCCTTGGCGTATCGGTTGACTATGACATCGAAGGCATGTACTTCGACGGCCTCGACATCCTGAGCGACGCCGACAACGGCTACTATCCGTTCAGTTTCTCGCTGATCGCCAGCAACCGCACAAATGTGGCCAGCGTCACCGTCAGCAACGGCGGCTCGTTCCATTGGGCCTATGCCCAGAACGCCGATGGCAGCTATGTGACCGACGAGGACGGCAACTACGTCGAGAGCACCACGACGAATTACGGTGTCGTCGTTCTGCCCACGACCTCGGCTTCCACCGTGACCGTCACCGGCACGGGCAATATCGGTTCGGCAACGTTCAACTGCGCACAGCCCAGCGGCGGCACGACCGCTCCGGGCGCAACGCTGTACGCCTACCTTCCGGCTCCCGCACAGTTCGTCAACGAAGGTGTGACGACCGGCGGTTGGGGCGACGCCTATGACAGCAACGGCGCGGTCAAGGCCAACTCTACGACGGGCGTTTCCCTCGGTTTCTTCGGCGGCTACGCAGTCTACAAATTCTCGGATTATGTGTGGGATCTCGCTACGAACCCCTACGGCGCAGACTTCATCGTCTATGGCAACGCATTCTGGGGCAACTCCGAAGCAGGCTGCATCCAGGTTTCCGAGAATGGTACGGATTGGTACGATATCGCGGGTTCGATGTATTACACCAAGAGCACCAAGAACGCAACCATCACCTACACGAACCCCAACCCGTCTGAGGACAAGGGCATTACCACGGCTGGTGCAACCAGCACACTGGCGGATGTTACTTACACGCTGAATGGCACAGAAGGCAAGGTCACGAAGAACACCTTCCACAACCACAGCTGGTTCCCGCTGAACGCGAACTACTTTACGGCCTCCGGCTCCCGCGCGGCGATGGCCAAAGTCGATGAGTTCTCCTTCGTCAGCAGAACGCTGAACAGCGACAACATCACCAATACTCTGACCTTTACCGGCACGCTCCTGAACAACTACCCCGGCACGGGCAAGACGGATCAGATCGGCTTCGGCTACTGCGACGTGCATCCGAACAAAACGCTCGGCGGTTCGATTGCCTATAACCCGTACCAGACCTTCACCAGCAGCAGCGACTATGATACCAAGGTTGCGGGCACCAGCGGCGGCGACCCGATCGACATCGCTTGGGCGGTCAAGCCCGACGGTACACCCGCAGGTCTGAGCAAGATCCAGTACGTCCGTATCTATACCGGCATGGCGCAGATGAATGGTATCTTCGGCGAAATTTCCACCGAGGTCTGCGGCGTTGCAGCCTGCACCGGTACTGGCGCTGGTAAAGCGACCACTGATTTGGTGGTCAAACGTTTGAACCAACCGATTCCGACAGAAAACAATAAAGCTGTTTCTGTCGCAGCAGGCAGTTTCAGAATCACGTCGGCGGAAGAAAACGTGTATGTCAATGGTGTTAAAGTAACGGCGTCCTCGGGCTACGCGCTCAATGTTGTGGCAGGTAAGAGCTACCAGATCATTACACAGAGCGGAACGGAAGCACCTTACATCACCGTGCTTGTTGGATAACGGCAGACAAGGATGAAGAAGAACATCAACCCAGCAGGGGCGGCTTTTGCCGCTCCTGCTCTCCTTAGCATGAGTATGCGAAGATGTATTTCGCTTGTCCTTTTGCTGGTGATGATTGTGAGTTGCCTATCGCCTGCCGCTTTTGCGGCGGAAAAAAAGGAAACTATCAATATTGGAGACCTCAATCAAGGAACGCTTATTGGGCAGTCCAGTATGGATATAACTGGTGAGGGTAACTCATATAACGTCTATCTTAAGCACATTGATGCAGCGATTGACACCATTGAAGTAGCACAAGATGGTGGCCTATGGGCATTGCAAAGCCTGCGCTCTGATGGCATGGGAGACATGCTATATGATTATGAAGGCTTTAGAACAGCCAATAAAGAAAGCGTGTTTTTCCGGGAGTCAGTACAGGCCTATGCGGACTCTAAGGAAACTATTAGCTTGAACGAAGGCGTTCAGCTTTCAAAAACAGCGGATATCCTGTTTGCGCTTGTTTTCGATCTTGATAAGTATGAAACTTCCTATTATGTGCTCATCGAATGGGAAAAGGGCGCAACAGTAAGTACGGCTGATCTGGAAAAAGCACTGAAGGCCGGGCCGTCCGTAGAAAAAGTGAATGACCAATATACAGATACTACGGTTTTTCACGAGAACGATCGCTATAACGGCAAAACGACCGCAAGTGTTTTTGCAAAGACACTGGGAACAGGCTATGAGCAGTTAAATAGTTTCTGGTCCATTTATCTTGCCGCGCGAAGCGCCGCAGAGGCCGCAAAGACAAGTACGGTACAATCAACAATTGACGAAGCAGCAGAGAAGCTGCTTAAAGCAACGGCACAGCTGATCCCAACGTCTCAAGTCAACCCGACTGGACTTTATGAGACGCTGAATCAGTACGCGGACGAAGATGAAAAGGCTTACTCTGTCAGCAGTTGGACAGCGTTCGCCCGCAAGCGCGATGAGGCGCAGAAGCTGCTCGATTCCCTGTTCACGAAGGACGAGAAAGGAAACGTCATAGCAACAGAGGAAAACAGCTCCGCCAAGCATCCGCAGGCGGATGTGGACGCGCTTGTAAAGGCGCTGAAAGATGCCAAAGCCGGTCTGGATACCCGTGTTCACAGCCTGCTGCAAGCTGTCACCGACAACGCGCTTGCCGGTATCTCGTTCTACGCGGGCTATTATGACACGCTGAAAGAGACCGACTACACGCTGGAAAGCTGGCAGAACTATGTGAAAGTGCGCGGCGAGGCACTGAACACCGCGAAAGAGCACGGAACATTCACATCCACCATGGGTGTGGAGGAAGTGCGGATACAGGCAGAAGCGTTCAACAGTCTCCGCAGTGCGTATTTCAGCCTTGTTCCGAAAGCGGACAAGATCACGGTACACGTCTCGCTGGCCGACGAATTAGCGGCAAAAAAGGCAACGTCCATCAGTAAGAAGCTCAACATGCGCACCTATACCCGCACGGTCGATGCAGGTACGACGGTTGCGGATGTAATGACCAGCACCTATAAGGACAAGAATGTCTGGTGGATAAACTCCATGAGTGAGCTGATGGTCTACGTCAACGGTATGATGTGCTTCTCCTGCCAGGCAGGCGGTATCGACTACGCTAAATTTAGCGAGTACAGTAAGTTCCTGCTCCACGACGGCGACGAAGTAACCATCGTGCGCGTGGAAATGCCGGGCATGGTCAACATCAGCGAGGACATCTGGCCGATGGCGCTTGAACGTGTGCCGGATCAGATGCGGTATCAGACGCTGACGACGGATCTTCCGCAGGACAAGACCAACGGCGCTTACAAGGCGGTCGTCGGCGTGCCGTTCACGCTGACAGCCACCTCGAAGGCAGCTATGCCCGCCTACATGACGGACGACGAGGCAAAGCCCGTCGCAGGTGCGCATATCTTCCGCAGCGCGATCACAGATTCGCTGGATTCGGTTACAGGCGCAGACATTCTGACCGACACAAAGCTCAAGACTGGGGCTGACGGCACGCTTACCATGACCGTCTATCAGCCGGGCTGGCAGCTGGTCAACGCCTATAGTCTTGACAGCGAAAACAGCGCGTTCGTCACCGGCGGCGCGATCCTGATCTACGCCGAGGTCGATGAATCGCAGGCAGACCTCACGAAGATCAAGAACGATCTGCGGACAGAGCTCAAGAAAACGTATGAGAATCCGGACTATCCGAAGGAATGCTTCACAGACAGCGACTGGGCAGAGATCGAATCGCTCTACAAAACCGGCATGGACGGCATCGACAAGGCAGAGGATGCGTCTTCCGCATACTCCGCTCAGTTGACCGCCAAGACGAAGATCGAGGCGATCCAGACCAAAGCGGCGGAAACGAACGCAAAGAATCTTGCGGATTTCCGGGCGCAGATGGCGAAATTCCCCGAAGATCTGTCGAAGCTCGACAGCTCGGCGGTAGCGCTCATCGACCAGCTCGAAGCGTACTACAACGCGATGACGCAGTATCAGCGCGACGAGCTGAGCGTGAAGGAAAAGACACGGTACGAGGCAATTCTTGCCGCGCGGGATGGACTTGCCGAGGGCGGCGCGAAGCAGTACACGCTGACGGTCGAGTACGATCTGTCTGCTGTGCCGGAGGATGACCAGCAGGGACTGCGTGACATGATCTCGTGGCTCCAGGAGCACCGCGTCGAAGACGGCACGAACGGCACCACCGGCGGCACGATGATGGCGGGTCTGTTTACCTACAACACGGTGGACGCGGGCCAGACGAAGGTCAACTACAAGCCGGTAACGACTGTGCCCGTCGGAAGCGGCGTGTACTTCTGCTCCAACCCGACCTACGCCACCTACTTCCAGATTCGCGGCGCGCGCAAGGACAACAAGAATGGCCGTCCGCTGACGGATGAGAGCGTGCAGACAAACTTCCCGTATCTCGTTCCGGACAACGACTACGCCATCACTGACACCGGTGCGGCGTGGCGCATTGAGGATCACTGGGTCAAGGGAACGAACACCACTGAGGTTCCGCACTTCTATGTCAATGACAACGAGTACGAACTTCGCGGCATCACGTTCTCCGGCGTCTCCGAGGAGACCATCGAAGACCGCAGCCTCGACACCTTCGACTACTCGGATTACGGCACGGATATCAAGGCCAACCGTATCCTCCGGAGCTTCAAGTACTTCACCATGCCGTATGACAATGTGACAGCGACTGTCACATGGGTTCCCGTCGGCGGCTCCGAGAGCGAGATCGCTGCTGCAAAGGACAGCGCGAAAACCGCGCTCAAGACCGCGCTCGACGGCTACGGCGAAGATCACAACCAGTACAAGGCGATCCTTGACGCGTACAACAAGGGTCTGGCTGCAATCGACAGCGCGAAGACGGTCGAGCAGGTCGCTGTGGCACGCAGAGAAGCGCTCAAGAGCATGGCCAACGCTGCCAACGACGTTAATACCGGCGCTCTGATCAAGGGCTGGGAATACGACGAAGGCGAGTATTGGGAGCTGACCGGCTTTGACCCCGGCCCGCAGATCGGTACTGTGACCGTCAGCGTCCAGAACTACACGAACGACGGCAGCAACGCCGAGGGCGAGAACAAAGCCGCGCTCGAACACTTCTACAGACCTGAGGATCAGTACTGGCTCGAACGGAAGAATTACCCGCTTGGTCAAAACGACACCATGATGACCGTTCTGCTCCGCGCACTCACGGAGAAGAAATGCACCTGGCTCGGCACCGGCGGCAATGGCGACGGGAAGTATGATTTCGACATCACCTATCTTTCCACCATTACCGACGGCGATTACAGCCTTGCCGAATTCACCGGCGGCCAGCAGTCCGGCTGGATGGGTACGCTCAACGACTGGTTCACCAACGAGGGCTTTGCCAACTTCTCCGTGAAAAACGGCAAGCTGGCGGACGGCGATATCATCAGCATCAAGTACACCTCCGTGGGTCTTGGCGAAGATGTTGGCGGCACGTGGAGCAACTCTGACACGACGCTCAAATCGCTGACGTTCGACGGCGATGGCGATCCGCGCCTGACCACCACGTTTGAACCCGGTAAGCGCGGCGGCACCTATACCTACACGCTCGTCATCGACGACGACAGCTCGAACCTGACGGTGACCCCGACGGCGGCGAACAAGAACTTCCTTGTGAAGACGTTCCTGAACGAAAAGGTCACGTCCAACACCGAGGGCAGCAGCTTCTACAAGCGCACCGAGTCCATCCCCGTCGTCGCGGGCGACACGATCTACATCGGCTGCGGCATCAAGGGCTGGCCCACCATGAATAATCAGGCCGGCAACACGCAGTCGAACGATGGCACATGGTATGTGGTCAGAGTGATCTCTGCCAGCGGCAGCTATAAGGTGGTCGAAGACCAGCTGAAGCAGCTCCCGCAGGCCGACACCATCGACTTTACCAACTACGAAAAGTACGAAAAGCAGATCGCTGCGGCAGAGGCTGCGTACAAGCAGCTGCAATCCGAGCAGCAGGCTAAGGTTGATAAAGACGCTGTCGAGAATCTGGAAAAGCTGCTTGAGAAGGTACAGAGCTACCGCAAGCTCAAGGAGTTCAAGGCGACGGTCAAGTCGTTTCCCAGACCGGCTGAGGCGACGCTCGACGATGTGGAGGAGATCCGCAGCGCCCAGCGTACATACGAGGAGATCAAGAAGAATTCTGACCTGTACGAGAGCCTTTCCGTCGCGGAAACCAGAAAGATGGACGAGCTGATCGAGGCTGCCGATACGCTGATCTGGAACGACGCTGTCGAGAAGATCAATGCCATCGGTACCGTGACCATCAAGAGCGGCGACGCGATCAATGCGGCGAAGGCAGCTGTATCCAGACTGTCGGCGGATCAGCTGAAGACCTTCCCGCAGGAGCTGCTGGACAAGCTGGCCGAGGCGGAAAGAATCTATCACCTGCTGACGGAAGGCAGCGGTACGCCGGTTCTCCCCGTCACTCCGAGCAAGCCGAAGGACGACAAGCCCACCACGGGTTCCTCGTTCACGGATGTTCCGGCTGGAAGCTGGTACGAGGAAGCTGTGAATTATGTCCATGAAAAGGGCCTGATGAACGGCACGTCCTCCAACGCTTTCAGCCCGAACGCGAGCACGACGCGCGGCATGATCGTCACGATCCTTGCCCGTGTCGAGGGCGTGAACACGAACGGTACGCCGTGGTACGCGGCGGGCCAGAAGTGGGCCATGGACAACGGCATTTCGGACGGCACCAACATGCCGGGCGTCATCACCCGTGAGCAGCTGGCGACGATCCTGTACCGCTACGCGAAGCAGAAGGGCTATGACGTGAGCAAGTCCGCCGCCCTGACCGCATTCTCCGATGCGGACAAGGTCAGCGGATACGCATCCGAGGCCATGCAGTGGGCAGTTGCCGAAGGGCTCCTTCAGGGCTCGAACGGCAAGCTGAACCCGCAGGGCTCCGCCACCCGCGCACAGGTCGCGACCATCCTCATGCGCTTCATGGAAAAAATCGCAAAATGAAACACGCAGTCCAACGTTCTGAATTGAATATTGGATAACCACCCCAAGCTGGGCGGTTCCCCACGCGAAAGCGTGGGGAACCGTGCGGCTTATTCGTGCGTTTAAGGGGAGTTCTTAAAAGTACGAATAAGCTGCACAAAATGCAGACTTTCTGAAGGGGGGAAGCCCTTTTCCCGGAGGGCGAACACACATGAAAAAATTTCTTGAAAGGTACCCATGGGTGCAGCAGGCGGGCTGCGGCGTACTGATCTGTGCGCTGCTGCTGAGTATCTGTCTGCCGCTCATGGGCATGCGGTCGGCCGAGCCGGACAATCCCATCCTGCAAGCCGCGCCGCAGAAGATCACCGTCCTGCAAGCAGGGCAAGCGCCCGGCCACGCCGGAAACGGCGAAGCCGAAAGCACCGGCGCAGCCGGTTCGGGCGGCAGCACCGACAGCGAGCTGACCGGCGAGCAGGAACAGATGGACCCGGAAGAAACAGAAAACCAGACGGAGCAGGGACAAAACACCCAGCCGGAGCAGCAGCCGCAGGGCAAGCCCCAGCAGGAAGTCTTGGCCGACGCCGCCATCGGTACAAACACCGATTCCAACAAGGGCGGCGAGGGCGAGGAAGCCGGAGACACCGGAGAGACGGACGAGGATCTGCCAGAAACAGAGCTTGACCTCGGTGCGCTGCTGACGTGGTACAAGTACGGCTCACAGGCAAGCTCCATGGTCTGCGCACCCGGAGACTCTGTCGGCAAGCGTGTCTTACTGGCCCAGCTCGACCGCGGCAGACTGCGCTATGAACTGAACCTCACCGGCCTCGACGCGGAAGATGCCAAGATCACCGATGTGCAGGTCGCCGTGGGCAACGGCGTATCACAGAAAGCGGATACGCGCGGCGTGCTGGACATGACGCTGCCGGACGGCGCAGAGTTCCAGAACTATATCTTGACCGTACAAGCTCATGCGACGCAAAAGAACCAGAAGGGCGAAACCGTGGAGACAGACGTGAATTTCGCGTTCGTTCTGCGGCTGGAAAGCGGCATTGACCTCGATTTGCAGCTTACATGGCAACCCAACGGTCAGGCCACCTGCCCGGCCAACGGCTCTGTCAATCGCACAGTCAAGAGCGACACGCTGACAGACGGAAATTTCGCATACGCGCTGCAATTCCTCGGCGAAAACGCGGACGACGCAACGATCCGCACGGCGGAATACTGGACGACGGACGGCGAACGCGGAACGCTCTCGGAATCCGGCGAGATCCAGATGGCCGCCGCAGACGGCAAGGATACGGAAACGTACTATCTCGCCGTGACCGCCGAGGTGTTGGGGCAGACGATCGGCTATACGTTTGTCGTGACATATGAGGACGGCCTTGATTTACAGCTCCAATTCACATGGTACGAAAAATCCGTCACGGCCCGGCAGGTGCTCTGCGACGCGGATAAGCGCGCGGCACTGACCATCAAGCATAACCAGATCAACGGCAGTGAGCTTCTGTACAAGCTCGGCCTGACCGGCAGAAGCGCACAGGACGCGCAGATCACAAGCGCCAGCTTCAACGGGGCCGCTATGAGCACGGACAGCGGTTCCGTGCGGTTGGAAGCTACGGAAAGCGGCGCGACCTATACGGCTCTCGTGACCGCGAAGGTCAAGGAGCGCACCGTCACATTTACGGTCACGATCCGTTACCAGAGCGATGTTTCGCTTGAAATGGCGTATACCGTTATGGAAGATGGCGCGGCGAAGCCGTGTGTCCTGAAATGTGAAAACAGGAAGACCGTCCATGCGGAGGATGTCTATGACGATCAGCTGACGGACGGACTGCTTGGCTACGAGCTGCGGCTCACGGGCGAGGACACGTCGGGCATTGAGATCACCTCCGTCACCTGCTATCAATCAGGCGATTTCAGCACAAAAACGCTCACAGCGCCCACCGGCAGCGTGACACTGCTTCTGGCCGAGGACGGAAAAACGGGCGAAAATACGTTTACCATCAAAGCCTCCGGCGCGGGCGAGGAATACACGTTTATCATCAGCATCCCGTATAAGCACCGCGGTGATCAGGAGGTAAAGATCGAGTGCGATCTGGAGGGTGTCGAAAGCGTCGCAAACGGACAGATGCTGACCTTTAAGCTCCGCGCTTGGAGCGAGGATGCCGAGCAGAACAAAACGTATATCCTGTATACCGGAACGGACACCAAGCTGAGTGTAAAGATGGATGATGAAGCGTGCATCTTTACCGGCGTTGCGGGCGGAAGCTGGCAGCAGTTCAAGGTGACGCCGAGCAATCCGGAAAAGGGAGACACAAACGAGCATACGCTTGTGATCAGCGCCGAGGACGCCTTCGGCAATAAAGGTGAGAAAACGATCCTGCTTCGCGGCGAACGCGCAAGCAGCGGCGAAAAGCTCGGCGAGGCGACAATCGTGATCGACATGGGCGTCGTCGGACTCGGTTCTTCGTCCATCACCTGTGATGTCCTTGCCGGCGAACCGGCGTCCTGTGCAGTTGCAAAAGCGGTCTGGGGCTATACGGCGCCGGAGCCATTCGGAACGGCTGAACGAAGCCTCGGCTGGCGCGCGGAGTGCAACGATCCGTTCGGCCCTGATTTTTACCTGAGAAGTCTGGACGATACAAGCGGACTTGGTATGCGCGCCAATGCGATCAGCGGCTCATGGAGCGGTACGGAAGCGGAGAACTTTGCCAGAATTGACGCGCAGTTTGGCGAAGGTACGAATCTGGACATCCTCTGGCGCTGCATCTACCGCAACAGCCTGAGCCTGAATGACGCAAGCAGCAGTCTCGGCGAATTGGATTTCACGGAAGGTTCCGGCTGGGAATATGAAATTAACGGAACTTATCCGTCCTACGGCATGGATAAGGCCGACCTAAAGCCGGGAGATACACTGACGCTGCGCTATACGCTGGCCTATGGCTGGGATATCGGAAATGGACAGGGGCGCGGAAACTCTGTCGGCTACTGCGTGACCTACTACGGCGGCGGGCGCTGGTCCGAAGAACCGCACCACGATCTGCAAGCTGTTACAACGGACGGTATAACAAAACAGATCTGCAAGCGCTGCGGCTTGGAGAATCCCTGTACGCACCCGAAGAATCACCAGAAGTATGTTGATCAGGAGAACGGAACCTGCGCGCTGGTCTGCGGGGACTGCGGAAAGAATGTTGGCGATCCCGCGCCGCATGTGCTTCAATACACGAGCGAAGAAAATTCCGAGGTACACATCATCACATGCCAGCACGACTGCGGATACAAAAAGGAAGAACCGCATATCTGGAAGGAAATCAGCAACACAGCAAGCTGTGAACACGGCGGTATCCGAACGGATGAATGCCAGGATTGCCATGCAAAGCGGGAGACAGAAGAACCTGAACCGCTGGAGCATGAAATTGGGGACGTTTGGTATTCTGACGGTGCAAAACATTATCAGAAGTGCAAAAACTGCGGTACGCATATCAATGAAGCGGAGCACCACTACGTAGAAGGCGAATACGACTGGGTATGCGATAAGTGCAAGATGCTGCATATGAGCGCCTGCAATGGTATCGGTGAATTCCGCTGGGATGGCTCCGAAGTAGATGCGGACGGACATACGCTCTATTGCAAAGATTGCAGATTGTCTGTCAAACAGGTGCACGACCAGAAGGGCGAAAACGGTGCCTGCTCGGTCTGCGGGTACGGCAGTCACGTCTGCGAGGATCATAAGCAATATGTGAACAACAACGATGGCACGACACATAAAGTGATATGCAGTGTCTGCCAGAAAGAACTGGTCGAATCCGAGGCACACACCTATGTTGAGGGCATCTGCGCCTGCGGCGCAATAGACCAGACCTACACGCCGCCGACTGACCCTGACCCCACCCCGGACCCGAATCCGGGCGGGGATGAAGACGGCGGCGGAAGCGGCGGCAATCCCGGTGGAGACGGCGACGGCGGAGATGATTCCGGCGGCGGCTCTGGCAGCGGAGACACCGGCGGAGAAGGATAACGACATAAAAATAACGAATAGGAGCAGCTTGCTATGAATACAAAAATCAACGAGATTTTACAGGAGATCGAGTCCGTTATCGTCGGCAAGAATGAGATTGTCGAGAAGATTTTAATGGCAATTCTGGCGCAGGGCCACGTTCTCATGGAGGACGTGCCGGGCGTCGGCAAGACCACGACAGCCATGGCCTTTGCAAAGGTTCTGGGCTTGGAGACGCGCCGTGTGCAGTTCACGTCGGACACCGTGCCGTCAGACATCATCGGCTTCTCGGTCTATGATAAAAAAGCGGACGAGTTCGTCTACAAGCCCGGCGCGATCATGACGAATCTGCTGCTGGCGGACGAAATTAACCGTACCTCCAGCAAGACGCAGTCCGCGCTGCTGGAGGCCATGGAGGAGCACAAGGTCACAGTGGACGGCAAGACGTATGATTTGCCGAATCCCTTCATCGTCCTTGCCACGCAGAACCCGGTTGGTTCTGCCGGTACGACGATGCTGCCGAACTCCCAGCTTGACCGTTTTCTGATTCGTGTCAGCATGGGCTACCCCGACCACAAGAGCAGCGTCAATATTCTCCGCGACCGCCATGTAGATAACCCCCTTGACCGGGCCTATGCCGTGGTCAACAAGGAAGAGCTGCTGGGCTTGGTGCAGGACGTGCGCAAAGTGGATATGCGCGACGCCGTTCTGGACTATGTGACCACATTGGTGGAGAAGACCCGCAGCCATCCGCAGGTTGCGCTCGGCGTCAGCCCGCGCGGTGCGCTGGCCGTGTGCCGGATGGCAAAGGCATACGCGTACCTCAACGGCCGTGACTTTGTGATGCCGGAGGACGTCGCCGCGATCTTCCCGGACGTCTGCGCGCACCGTCTGATGCTGAACAGCAAGGCCCGCATGATGGAGGAAAAGCCGGAATCCGTTCTGGCTGAGATCCTCAAGACAACGGATATGCCGGTGCTGAAAAAATGAAAATAGTACGAAAATTCGTCTGGCTGCTGCTGACGATAGGGCTTATCGCTCTAACCGTCCAGACAGCCAGCCCCATCGCGCTCGGCCTCGCCGCCTGCATGGTGCTGCTGCCGCTTTTGTGCCTGCCGGTCAACTTGTACGCGGCCAAAAAGCTGAAGCTGGCGGTTAAGCTGCCCGTGAATCTCCGCAAAGGTGAGAGCGGAACGGCAGAGCTGACCGTGCAGAATCCAACATGGCTACCGGTCTGCCAGATTGTCTGCCGTGTACGGCTGGAGAACCAGTTGAATGGTGAGACGCAGACCGTGAATGTGAGCAGCGGCATCTGGCCGAAGGGCAAACGGACGATGAAGATTGCACTCCAAAGCCCGTGGTGCGGACGCATTCGCTTGACCGTGGAATCCGCCCGTTTGTATGACTGCTTCGGTCTCATCGGCGTGAAAACGCAGCCTGACGCGCACAGCGCCTGCGTCGTGCAGCCGGATACGTTTTTGCAGACGCTGGTGCTGTCCCCCGCGGCCGCGCACATCGATGATACCGAGGATTATTCCAACGAGCGTCCCGGCTATGACCTGTCCGAGATGTTCCAGATCCGTGACTACGTCCCCGGCGACAGCCAGCGGCAGATCCACTGGAAGCTCAGTCACAAATATGACAAGCTGATCGTCAAAGACCCATCGCTGCCCATCACGCGCTCCGCCGCTGTCTTTTGGGAACGCACGGAGGAACAGCCCACTGCCGCCCGCACCGACGCAGAAGCTGAAATCGTTGTCTCCGTCTGCCGGAACCTTCTTTCCCAGTCCGTGCAATTCACGGTCGGCTGGAACGAGGGAGACACGGGCCGCTGCGTGTTCCAGCAAATTCGGGACATGGACGACCTCATCGGTCTGCTGCCGCGCCTGTTTACGGCGAAGGCGGCCACAGGCGTCAGCGGCGCGTCGCTTCTTCTCCAAGAAGTACCGGTTGGAAGCTGGTCTCACCTGATTTATGTTTCCGGGGAACAACAGGCGGAAACGGAGCAGCTTTCCACGATTGGCCGCTTGACCGCGCTTGTCTGCGGTGAGCGGTTCAATGAGAAGGACTACGCCGCGCAGCTCTCCGAGCTGGAACTGTAAGGAGGGCCGAATATGAAACAAAAGAATCTGACCGGCCTGCGGGCCGGAGTTTATCGGGAAAGCAGCAAGAAAAGCGTACTCTTTGACCTCCTTGCCAGCGTCTTGATTTTCCTCGCGCTTGCCGCAGTTTGTTACACGGTAAGCGGCTTTTCTGCAATGCTCTGGTTGCTGGGCGCAGGCGCTTTGACCTGCATCGCCGCTGCAGCCATCCGGCATTTCAAAAAGATGAAGCTGATGCTCCCCATTCTGTTGGCGGCATTGCTTCTCGTTGTCCTGTTCGCGCGGAACCCGCTGCTGAACGGCTTCGGTGCGGCGTGGAACACGCTGCGTGACCTCTGGGCGGCGGAAAAAGGCATCCTCCTGCCGCTTGCCGAAACAGACAGCACCGGCCTTTGGCTGGCCGGGATCGTGACAGGCATTCTGCTGGCGCTGCTGGCTGTGGTGCTTTCTCATGTGCCGACTTTGACGGCAGTTTTGCTGGCAGCCCTGAGTGTAGCAGCAGCATTCGTGCAGCCGGGGGTCATGCTCCTTGCTGCGGCAGCCATTGCCTTACTGATGCTGACATGGCAGAAAAGCAAAAACACCGTCTCGGCGGCGAGCTTCCTACTCGTGGGCGTGATCGTGGCGGGCGTAGCCGCAATTTCTCTGCAAACAGGCACGATGCAGGCCCTTTCGGAAAATGCGAAAGACACTCTGCATCACTGGCGCTACGAAAAAGTGGAAGAACTTCTGCCGGAGGGCGATCTGTCCGAACCGGTCACAAAGACAGAAAGCACGGACACCATCCTGTCCGTCACGGCGGATACGGCGCAGACGCTCTATTTGCGCGGCTTCGTCGGCGATACATACGAAAATAAAGTATGGTCTGCGCTGGACGCGCAGACTGCCGCAGAGGAAAAAGACCTCTTTTACTGGCTGCATCAGTCCGGCTTCTATCCGCAAAGCCAGTTGGCAACGGCTGCGCGGCTGATGGGCAATTATCAGTCCGGCAGCGTCAGTGTGCAGAATCTTACCGGGTGCAGTCTGTACCGCTACGAGCCGTGCACGATTCTTCCGGAACGCGCAGGTCTGGCAAAAAACAGAATCCAGCCGTCCGCAGTCGAAACGAGCGGTCTGCGCGGTGAACGCAGGTATTCCTATGAGACGGTTTCGGATGCGCAGACGCTGCTGCCGGAGCTGCTGGACTTTTTGCAGAATGACACGTCGGACGGCGTGAGATCGTACTTACAGATGGAAAGCGCGTACCGGGAATTTGTGTATTCCTACGCGCTGACTGTTCCCGCGGAGTTCCGCGCGCAGCTCGGCGCGGTGCTGGATAGCTGCTGCGAAAGCTACGGCCCGGCAGACAGCCTGACAAAAGAGCAGGCGCAGACGGCTGCGCTGGCGTTTTTGGAGTTGTGCTTTGACGGAAGCGGCGATATCGCGCTGCCGCTGACTGACACGGCAGACGGCACGACGTACCAGTACGCGACCGTTGCGGCGCTGGCGCTCCGATACTACGGTATCCCCGCCCGCTATGTTGAGGGATACACGGTCAAGACCGCGGAAAACGAGCCGGTGAACGTGGACGCAAGCGCCGCTGGCGCATGGGTCGAGGTGTATCAGGACGGCATCGGCTGGCTGCCGCTGGCGCTGACGCCGGGCCTTGAAGACCTCTCTGCCGAGCAGACCGAGAGCGGCATCAAGCCGGTCGGCGCAGGCAAGGAGGGCAACGGCGACGGCCCGCACATAACGGAAGGTCAGGAACTGGAACAGGACGACGCGGAGCCGGACGATTCGGAGGACAACACCCCGGAAGGCGGACAACGGACAGGGCTTCTCCACAAGCCCGCGTTTTGGATCATCCTTGTTGCCGCACTGCTGCTTCTGCTGCTTGCGGCTATCATCATCCGTCACGAGGTCATCCTCAAAAAGCGAAACGAAGCATTCACGCAGGAAGACCAGTCTGCCGCAGCCGCCTGCCTGTTTACAGACTGCGCGGCACTGCTGGCAGCAATGGGCTTCAAGCGCGGCACGGGTTCCATGCTGGAGCTTTGTGAAACGGCAAAGGAGCAGCTTGGAGAGGAGTACGCCGCGAAGCTGCACGATATGACCATGTATAACGCACAGGCGCTGTTTTCCAGCCGTGCAATCTCACCGGAGCAGCTCACAGAAATGCGGGCGTTCCACGGCACGACGATGGAAAACCTGAAAACACGCTGCAAGCCGCTTCGCAAGCTGCGGCTGAAATGGCTGAATTGTCTCTACTGATGGGAGGTAACCCTATGAAACTGAAACGAATGACCGCCGCATTGCTCCTGCTGGCGATGCTCCTGTCCTGCCTGCCGCTCAGCGTGCTGGCAGCGGACGCAGAGCCGGTCGAAGCGGAGAATACCGTGGACGCCGCGCCTGCGGAAGACGCAGAGGTGGAAGACGCCGCGGCGGAAGCTCTTCCTGCCGCGCAGTCCGCAGACGGAGAGAACTTCTTTTATTTCTCTGCCGAGGCGGAAGGAAAGCTGCTGATTGCGCCCGTGAAGATCTCCTATCAGGACGGGCAGACAATATGGCAGGCGCTGAACGCCAGTCAATATCGCTTTGGGATGGACGGCGGCGATGGCTTTGTTACCACCATCGAGAATGTAACCGGCAACTATCGGTATAGCAGTGTGCCGTCCGGTGTGACGCTTGACCATGCGGCAGCCTCCGTGACGTACTTCCGTTTCACCGAATCGGAGCAGAGCGCAATAACGGCAGGGCTGCAAACGCTGATGCAGGTCATGGCCGGGTATCTGGATAAGCCCGCCGACGTGCGAAGCGCTGCGTCGGCGGCTTACCAGAAAGCGTATGACAATTACCTCGGTATTGACAGCGACACAGCAAAAAGCTATGCCGAAGAAATCACAAAGGCAATCACGGACTATGAAGCGGGGCAGCAGACGACATACGAGGTCTCGTTTTCACAGTTTACCGGCACCGATTATACCATTTCGGCGGCAAACTCATTTGGAAAGCAGTTTTATGCCGAGACAAGCGGAAAACTGCGCCTGCCGAACGGCAATTATACGTTTTGCATTCGCAGGGATAACAAGTCGGTCACGGGCGAACTGACAGTCAATAGAACGGCGCTGACGATCAGCGGCCTTCCGTCGATCCCAACTGCAGAATGGATCAACGAAGGAGCCTTCGCGATTTCGGAGGTCAGCGGCTATAAGGAAACAAATTATAAACCGCTTGGGCTGGCGGACGATGGTGCGCACGCTTTTGCAGCCGCTATCCTCGACACCTTCACCGGCCCGCTATATCCGTATGTGACGCTGACCGATTCTGTTCCAGACGGCGCTGCCATTTCTGCGATTTATACAAATACGGCAGGTACCGAGATCAGCAGCCGCGTTACAGATGGATCGAAGCGGGAGCCGCTATATGGTGTGCTGACGCGCGGCGCAAACGGAAATGAGATCTTGTTCCGGGTGAGCGCCGAGTCCGGCAGCTATATGCTGCATGAGGAGCTCACGCTGCGGCTGGGCCGAAAGCCGACGCTGTCTGCGCTGCGGATGGAGGGCGCGTCCGGAAATAAACCGGCAGCAAACGAGCGCTTTTCCAATCAGACGTTTACCTATACCTATAAGGTACTCAACACGGAAGAAAGCCTCAAGATCTATCCGACACCGACGGTGCAGTCCTATTCCGTGTATGTGAACGGGACGCAGCTGACAGACGCATATGTTTCTGTGCCGGTCGATCAGACGAAGGAAACGCAAAATATCCCTGTTCTCGTGACAAGCGGGCGCTATCAGACGGAATATACGCTCATCGTCCAGCGCGGCGAAGGGAAAAAGGTGACGGTGACGCTGGCGGATGGGAACATGGACATCGTCATGAAAAACGGAAACGGAGAGATCCTACAGTCGCGCCGAGAAGCTGGGAACAAATACATTTATACGCTGGTAAACGGTGAAGAATATACCTACTATGCGACGAAGGACACCTATTATCATGCGGAAGAAACGTTTACGCTGAATGATGAGAATGCAGAATTCACCGTCTCCATTCCGCAGGCGCAGATTCCGAGCCTGAGTGCGCTCTATGTCGGCCTGAGATCGTCGCTTCCAATCGAAGCGCTTGATTTTGGACAGAAGTTTACGCCAGAAACGCACAGTTATACGGCGGTCGTTCCGGACAATCAGGGACGGCTTGCGGTCTGGGCAGATCCGGCAGACGGCGCAGCATGTACGCTTCGCTACTGCTCTATCACAGATACGAACACGGACGGCACATGGCAAACTGTGCAGGACGTTGCGAGAACAAGCGCAGAGGGAAAAGAGCTTACCGATGCGATCCTGTTTGGAAACGTCTATGGAAATACGCTGACGTTCACAGCATCCAAAGCAGGTACTGCCAGCGGCACAAAAAACATTACCTATTCTGCGGACTATGTTGTGACGCTGAAGCGCGGGCTGTCCTTGAACAGTATGACGATCACCTACGGCGGCAGTCCGGTGATCCTCCATTATGGAGAAAACGGAACCGGCTTCCTTTCCTCGCAGAAGGCATATATCATTACGGTTCCGGAGATGGCGACAGCGCTGGAGCTGACGCTTGGAACAAGAAACGGCCCCCGGTACGGCGAAACGGACAGCGGCTACGCGCTGCTGGTCAACAATGAAAGTGTGCAGGCGGGCAAAGCGGTTTCCGTCGCACTCAGCGGAGCGGCTGATACGCAGAGTATCACGATCACAGTAAAGGATCAGGCGAACCTTAACGACGCGACCGACTATACCGTTACCGTCAACAAGGCGGCAGGTACCGCGGTGAAGTTTTCTCTTGCGCCGGAGGGGGCGATGCTTTACATCTATGAAAAAGCCAGCGGTGTGCGTCTCTGGCCGGACAGCGAAGGCAGATATGCGTTCTCGACGGGGTTCACCTATCTCTATAGTCTGACAAAATACGGCTTTGCCGGGCGAAGCGGAGCGATCCAGCTGGAAGCCGGCGACAACGGGAGCATGACCCTGCATTTTGGCACGATGCAGCAGACAGATAAGACGGAACGCTTTGAGCCGGAACAGTCATATCCTGTTGCCGACAATACCGTCATTTCTCTGCAGCTGAAAACCGCAGACACGAATCTGGACATTGATCCGAACATTCCGTCCGGATGGGCGGATTTCCGCGGCACGGCGTATGACGCAAACGGCAATATGACCGGCACAGCCAACACAAATAATGGCGTAACGAGGGCAAAAATCCCGTTTGCGGCGGAGAGCGGCACACTCTATTGGGCAAGCAAAGTCGGCGATGGCTACAGTGAAGGTGCAGTCGGCAATCCGATTCTGGTCGGTGGTAATCTGATCGCTTATGCCGGAACGAGAATTCTAAAGATCGACAAGGACACCGGCGCAGTTCTATGCGAGGGTACAATGGCAGGTACGTCCAGCTTTGCGATCAATAATTCGACGTATGCCGAGGGCATGATCCTTGTCGGGCTTTCCAATGGACGGATTCAGGCATTCAACGCAGATACGTTGAAATCTCTCTGGCTTTACACAGATCCGCTCGGCGGACAGCCAAATTGCCCGATCACCGTATCAGACGGTTATGCCTATACAGGCTTCTGGAACAGCGAGATAAAGAACGCCAGCTTTGTCTGCATCTCTCTGACCGACGAAGACCCCGGCGAAGCAAAGGAAGCGAAGGCCCCGACGTGGCGGTATGTGCAGAAGGGCGGCTTCTATTGGGCCGGTGCATATGTATGCGGGGACTATGTGCTTGTTGGTACAGATGATGGCAAAAGCGGCTATACAAGCAAGACAGCCAATGTCCTGCTGCTGGACCCGATGAGCGGCAAGCTGCTGGATTCCATGACAGGCTTTGCGGGCGACATCCGAAGCACCATCTGCTACGATGAAGCCACAAACGCCTTCTACTTTGATTCCAAGGGCAGCTATTTCTACCGTGTGCGGGTACAGAAGGATACGGACGGCGCATGGAGGCTGACAGACCGCGCGGAGCTGCCTATCGGCGGTATGAGTACGTCTACGCCCGTCATTGCAAATGGCCGCGCCTATATCGGTGTCTGCGGCAGCGGACAGTTCACGGAATACTCCGGCCATAGCATTACAGTAATTGACCTCAGCGGCGCGATGTCCATTGCGTACCGTGCGGAGACGCAGGGCTATCCGCAGACGAGCGGCCTTCTCACCACAGGCTACGACAATTACAACTACATTTACTTCCTGGATAACTACACGCCCGGCACACTCCGCGTCCTGCGCGATAAAGAGGGACAGACAAAAGCAGACTATACGACGCTCGAACGTGTCGTGGAGGGTAAAACCGAGCGAACCTACACGACTGCCTATGCGCTCTTTACACCGGCAGGCGAACAGGCACAGTATTGTATTTGCAGCCCGATCGTCGACGAAAACGGCACGCTCTACTTTAAAAACGACTCCGGGTATCTCATGGCCTACGGCAGCGCGGTCGAGACGCTGACGGTAGAATCGCCCCCGACAAAGACGCACTATGAGGCGGGCGATAAATTTGATACCACAGGACTCAAGGTGACCGCAACGTATGCAAACGGCGTGACGCGCGACGTGACAAAGCTGATGAAGATGAAGGATGCGGATAAATCTCTGACAGCGGAAGACAAATCCGTCACGCTGGTCTACTGCAAGGGTCAGACGATGTACCACAATCAGCAAAATACGCAGGACAACACGATGAAACCCGGTGTGGGTACCACAACCAAAGAAATTTCGTTTGATATTACCGTGGGAAGCAGCACATCGACCGGAAAGATCGGAGAGAGCCTGAACTGGAGCTTCAGCGCACAGAGCGGCAAGCTGACCATCTCCGGAACCTTCCCCACGGGCGCAAAGCTGATCGCGGCAGTGTATACCGCAGACGGCAGGCTGGTGGGCACAAGGATTCTGACCGCAGAGGATGAAACGACGCTGCCCGATGGTGCGGCGATCAAGCTGTTCCTGCTGGACGGTACGACAAATGCGCCGCTTTGCCAATCCGAGACGGTCAAGAACCCGTGAGGCGGTGCGTATGAAAGGAACCCACATCAAACGATTATCGGCGCTGCTTCTGCTGCTTGCGATGCTCGTTTCGCTTGCGGCCTGCGGCAAGGAAGAAACCCCGATTGAAAAAACGGCCCGGTATCTGCAAGCGCAGATACCGGAGCCGACCTGCGCTGCGGTTGGCGGAGACTGGCTCGTGTTTGGACTGGCACGATCCGGCCTCAAGGTGCCGCAGAAATACTTTGACACCTATTACAAAAACGTCGAGGATTACATTCTATCCGTCGATGGCGTTCTGAGTCGGAAGAAAAACACGGAGTATTCCCGCGTGATCCTTGCGCTTACGGCTATTGGGAAGAACCCCGCCGATGCTGCCGGATTCAACCTGCTGCTGCCGCTGGGAGACTTCGACGAAACGGTGCGGCAGGGCGTCAACGGCGTGATCTTTGCGCTGCTGGCGCTGGACAGCGGCGGTTATGAGATCCCGGAAGCGCCGGAGGCGGAAACGCAGGCGACGCGGGAGCTTTACGTCGGAGAGCTCCTGCGGCGGGAGATCCCGGACGGCGGCTGGGCGCTCACGGGCGGCACGCCGGATGCGGATATGACGGCCATGGCGCTTCAGGCGCTTGCCAAATACCGCGATCGGCAGGACGTGGAGGACGCTGTTCAGCGCGGCCTTGCGGCGCTGTCAGCCTTGCAGGAGCCGAACGGCGCATATCTCTCATGGGACGAAGAAAACAGCGAGTCAGTCTGTCAGGTGATCGTCGCGCTCACGGAGCTTGGCATTTCGCTGGACGATGAGCGCTTCGTCAAGAACGGGCAGACGCTGCCGCAGGTGCTGGAACGCTTCGCCTGCGAGGACGGAAGCTACCGCCACAGTTTAAACGGCAACAGCGACGAAATGGCGACCGAGCAGGCATTTTATGCGCTGGCCGCCATCCACCGTGCCGAAACAGGCAAAACCACACTCTATGACATGACGGATGTGATGCAATGAAGCAGTTTTACAGACTGGCCGCGCTTTTTCTGGCGCTCCTGCTCCTTTGCGGATGCGCCGCGGGAAACGGCTACGGCAAGCCCGAACGGAAAGAGGGTCAGGATCAGTACCTGACCGACCCCGTCCCGGAGGGCAAGCCGCAGCCGGTCGAGCCGCAGGACGTGACGGTCAGCGATACGGAATACACCTGTACGATCTCCATTTCCTGCGCGTCGATCCTAGAACACATGGACCTGTGCGACAAGGAAAAAGTGGAGTTGGTACCGGAGAACGGATGGCTGCTAAAGCCCGTGGAGGTCACCTTCAAGCAGGGGCAGAGTGTTTTTGACGTACTCCAGCAGGTCTGCCGGGATAACAAAATCCATATGGAATTTTCCATGACGCCGATCTACAATTCCGCCTACATTGAGGGCATTGGCAACCTCTACGAATTTGACTGCGGCGAGGTGTCCGGCTGGATGTACAAGGTCAACGACTGGTTCCCCAACTATGGATGCAGCCGGTATCAGTTGCAAAACGGCGACGTGATTGAGTGGGTCTATACCTGTGACCTCGGAGATGATGTGGGCGGCGGCTACGCGACTGGAAGCGAATGAGAAACAAAGACGCCTTTTCCGGCTACCATCCGACGATCAATTTTCTATATTTCGCGCTCGTTCTCCTGTTCTCCATGTGCCTGATGCACCCGGTCTATCTGGCAATTTCCCTGACCGGCGCGCTGACCTACGATATTTACCTGAAAGGCCGGAAAGCGGTGCGGTTTGCCGTCGTGGGACTTCTGCCCATGGCGGCGCTTGCCGCGCTGGTCAATCCGGCCTTTAACCATGAGGGCGCGACGATTTTGACCTATCTGCCCTCCGGTAACCCGCTGACAATGGAATCCATGTTTTACGGCGTGGCTGCGGCCGTCATGCTGGCAAGCGTCGTATTGTGGTTTTCGAGCTACAACGAGGTCATGACCTCGGACAAGTTTGTGTATCTCTTTGGACGCATCATCCCGGCGCTGTCGCTCGTTCTCTCCATGGCGCTGCGTTTTATCCCGAAGTTCAAGGCGCAGATGCAGGTCGTCTCCGAGGCGCAGGCGTGCATCGGGCGTGACACGAAGAACGGCAGCGTGTTCCAAAGAGTCGGGAACGCCGTCAAGATCTTCTCCATCATGGTAACGTGGTCACTTGAGAACGCGATTGAAACCGCAGATTCCATGCGCGCCCGCGGCTACGGTCTGCCTGGGCGCACGGCGTTTTCCATCTATCGTTTTGATGATAGAGACAAAAACGTTCTCGCGTGGCTGATCTTCTGCGGCGCGTACATTCTTTCGGGCTGGTTGGCAGGCGGAATGTATTTTAGGTATTACCCTACTGTTAAAACCGCCGCATGGACGCCTATGACCGTGAGCTTCATGTGCATCTATCTCGCGCTGGTGCTGACACCGGTAATTCTCGACCGAAAGGAGGACAGACAGTGGAAATCTTTACAATCCGAAACCTGAATTTTGCATATCCGGAACAGGAAAAGAACGCAATCGCCGACCTGTCGCTGTCCGTCCAGCCAGGCGAGTTTCTGGTGCTCTGCGGCCCCTCGGGCTGCGGCAAAAGTACGCTTCTGCGGCAGATGAAAACCGTTCTCGCGCCGCACGGCAGACGTTCGGGAGAAATTCTGTTTGCGGGCAGAAATCTTGATTCCCTTGACCAGCGCGAACAGGCAGAAAAAATAGGCGTTGTTCGGCAAAGCACGGAAAATCAGATCGTTACAGACAAGGTCTGGCATGAGCTGGCGTTTGGCTTGGAATCTCTCGGCTATGACACGCCGACGATTCGCCGCCGCGTTGCCGAAATGGCAAGTTTCTTCGGCATCCAAACTTGGTTCTATAGGCAGGTCAAGGATTTGTCCGGAGGTCAAAAGCAACTCTTAAACCTCGCGTCTGTGATGGTCTTGCAACCAAAAGTGCTGATTCTCGACGAGCCGACGAGCCAGCTTGACCCCATTGCCGCGTCGGACTTCCTCGCCACCCTCGGCAAGATCAACCGCGAACTTGGCACGACGATCCTCCTGACCGAACACCGTCTGGAAGAAGCCTTCTCCTTCGCCTCGCGCGTGGCCGTCATGGGCAAAGGAACGCTCCTTTGCACTGGCACGCCCACAGACGTAGGCGCGGAATTAAAGTCCAGCGGCAATGCGATGTTCCTCGCCATGCCCGCCGCCATGCGCATCTGGGCAGCGTCGGCTTCCAAGGCGGCCTGCCCGATCTCCGTCTGCGACGGCCGGAACTGGCTGCTCGATTACGCGAAAACACATGAGCTGCAAGCGATTCCAGAAGAAACAAAAAACGCACCGGACACGGAAACCGTTGTCTCGGCGCGGGAACTCTGGTTCAAATACGACAAAGACCTGCCCGACGTGGTCAAAGGCTTGTCGCTGGAGCTGCACAAGGGCGAATTTCTGGCGCTGCTCGGCGGCAACGGCACGGGCAAGACCACCACGCTCAAGCTGCTGGC
>UMGV01037853.1_pt1 | contig 30877 bp, 17 predicted proteins | sample 1965361 | NCBI WGS metagenome assembly UMGV01 (sample SAMEA4836081, study PRJEB28245) | human gut metagenome | biome: gut microbiome; material: fecal sample | place: Denmark | collected 2008
CTGGCCGTTACCGCTCCACTGCTTGTCGACGTGCAGTGTGGAATGCACCACCTGGATTACCGGGTGCGGATACGGGTTCTCCCTGCACTCATGAGTCTTGCCATCGGCCGTATAGGTCAAGCATGCGGAATCGTTCGTATGGAAACCCGGCTGGTTCGAGGACGTGGCGTTTCCCGGCAGATCGGTGTTCGCGTTACCCTTTACGCCGTCATATCCATCCTTGCCGGCATTCAGGTTGGCGGCATACTCGTCATATGCCTTCTGCGTGGGTTTCACGTTGTATTCCAGCGTGTATGTCACGTTGTTGACCAGAGGCTTCAGGAATGCGACCGTGAATTTCTTCGTGCTCGCGTCATACGTCAAGGTGTAATCGACATTCTTAGTCAAGGAGACCACCTTGCCGGAAGCATCCTTGGCAACGACCTTGTAGTTGCTATCCGCAAGCTCGACATAGCCGGAGAGCGTGTCCTCCATGGTCACCTTGGTGTATGCGGATGTGGTGGTCTCGCTCTTCTCAATCTCGTCGAAGATGGCATTCAGCTCCGAAGCGTTCGTCGCGCTTTTATAATAGCCGGCTTTGATATTCCCTTCACCGCGCTGGTTGTATTTCGTTGCCTTTGGGAAATTGCTGGACACCGCGTGCATGAACTGGTTCTCGTTACCTTGGATCGAGGAGGGATCAGCACCGGAAAAAACACCGATGGAATACACCGTGGCGCCACCATCTTTCAATTCCTTGGCAGCTTCGACGGCCTTATTTGCCACTTTACCCTCGAAGCCACTAGACGATGTAGGCGAACCATCCGTGAAAAAGATAACGACCTTCTTCGCATCGGTTCGAGCACTGCCCATCATCTTGGCCGCAAGATTGAATCCATTGTCGGCTCGGGTGGCGCCAGCGGCTTTGAGTTTGCTGACTTTGTTCTTCAGACCGTTCATATCCGCAGTCAGATCGCTAACGATTTGGGAGTAGTTGTAGGTGTACCCACCACTTCGGTACGTGTCATCCCCGATTTTGTCCTTTTCGTTGCCGGCGAACTTCACCAGTCCAACGCGAACCAGTTCGGAACCGGCCTCCGTATTAGTATTCGCAGCTTCATCAAGAAATGCTTTAACCGCTTCTTTCAGTGCGTCTAACCGCCTGGTCCGATCCGTCTTACTCATCGGATCGTCCATCGAACCGGACACATCCAGCACCAGCGTGAAGTCGATCGGCTGGGTGGTGGTGACCGTGGTGCTGTTGACGGCGCCCTTCACATCCACGTTCACGGTGTAATTGCCATCATCGTTCTTCTTGATGCGCTTATGCTTCTCCGGAGCGCCCAACTGAGAACCGGTCTCGTTCTGCGCAACCGACTGCGCCCGATTTGCTCGCGCAATCGGTTGAGCGGACAACGTAACTGGCTGCTCATCAGGTTGTTCAGATTGTTGTTCAGATTGTTGTTCAACCTCCTGCTCAACCCACTGCTCAGTCTCTTCTTTCGTTTCTTGTTCCGTTTCTTGTTCGACTTGCTGGTAAGCCTCTTGATCTGACGGCTGCTCTTGATCTGACGGCTGCTCTTCTCCCACCATCAAATTTTGTTCCACCGGCTGTGAATCCTCTTGCCCAGATTCTTGCAATACCGGCTGCTCGATTTGTTGTTCCAAGGCTCCCGTGGCATCTTCCGCCGCCGCTGACGAAGCAGTGACGCACCCCACGCCGGCGAGCATTGCGACCGTCGCGACGGCCGCAATGACACGACGCGTGAACAGACCTGTGCCCCTCGCCCTGTTTCGCTCAAAGACGTGTCTCATACGCCTACCCCCTTGTACCGTTAAGCGATCGGGGAAATACCTTCCTCCTTCGACCGGTATATTTGATGCGTCTTCGCTTCACATACCGTCTGACAATCGCTTCGTTGCCTAAACCTTAAGGAGAAAAACAGAGGGATACATACCCTCCCAACGAGGTAATCAAGGGGATATACTTTCCTTGAAATCGCACATATCATCGCGATTCTAGAGTATTCTTGCCCCCGTAAATCGCGATGCAAAAACTATAAGCAAACGTTGTCATGTCTCTTTCAGAATTTTCCCCGACAAAAAAGCATCTGTCAAGTGCAACATTAACGCCATCAACCCCTAGTTGCGCTTTGGCCACCAAGCGGCATGCCTACGGACATGCCACGGACAGCGGAGCAGCCAAACCAACAACAAACCGACCAGCAACGTGGCAGCTGACACCACGCCCGCAATCACACGCACATCTTTTGCCGCATCATCCTCCGCGGGAATCTCTTCGGGAATGGCGGAACGCAGCGCAGAAACCAACAGACGGTGCGTATTCACGCCATACGGGGTGCATGTCATCAGCGTCACACGGTCCTCGCCGGGCACGATCTTCAACTTCGACGTGTCATCCGGGTTGATTTCGGTGATGCGATCCACCTTGTAGCCAAGCGTATGGCCCATCACATCGATATAGAAGTAATCGCCAACCCGCATCTCATCCAAACGCGTAAACATTGAGGCTTCAACCAAACCCCGATGTCCGGTAATCACCGCATGCGTATCCTTGCCACCCACCGGCAGACTACTGCCATACAAATGCCCCGCACCGGACGCAAGCGTCTGCTCCGACGTGCCATGGTAGATCGGCAAATCCACAGAAATCTTTGGAATGCGGATGGAACCCATCACGCCATCGCCAGTATCCAGCAAACGCTGGTATTCCGCGTCTTTGGAGCTAGCGGAATCCTTGTTACCATCGCCAGTGGCGCCTGCGCCCGTCGAGCTGGAACCGGAACCGTCGCTGGAGTCGGACTGATTGTTGTTGTACAACTCGGCGAGCGGATCCTCAGCCTCGCCAATCACCGGCTGCCCCGATTCGGCGAGACGCTTGTTGTACGCCCCAGCTGCGGCGAATGCCTCGTCGGCCTGCGGATACGGCCAGCCCGCGACGCTCTGCTCGGAACGGGCGGACGTGCTCGCCAGCTTTTGCGCGGACTGGTATTGCAGCACTTTCGGGAAAAGACCAATGCCGATTGCGGAGAAAATCAGCACCGCCGCAAGCACACGCAGGGCAATGGATCTACCCACGTCGGCGCGACGCTCGCGAATCTCTTCGGACACATCGGTCGCCTCGGCGAACGTCGGCGGAACGTAGGTGCGCGTATCTTGCGACTCGCTGCTTCTCGACCCGCCACACGTGCCCCTTCGCAAAATGCCTGCCATCAGTTTAAGCCCCCTTGAACCACCTAGTACAGGGACATTATATGGCGTTCCGGACGGACTTTGCACCCTACCTAGTGCGCTTAAGCATGAGCGATTTTCTAAAACTATACTTCTATGACACTGGCTTGGCGGCCAATCTGCTGGACATCGGAAGGGCGACAGGTCACTGTACGCAGTCGAGGTCAAATCGTCCGCCACGTACCGAACAAGCGCCTTCGAGAATCTGGAGGATCTCGCGCCGATCATGGGAGTGGACACAGACCATCGGTTCGTCGTCTATGGCGGCAGCGAATCCTTCCCCACACGGCACGGCAAAGTGCTGGACTTCGACAGTCTCGAGGCTTTGATCTCCTGATCGGACCGACCCCCGGGCCCGTCTGGCTTATAGATGGCGAGTGTTGGACGGGAATAGACAGTTCGGGGGCATGTTTTGTACCCCTGAACTGGCAAATAAGGCGCACCATCCGCCATCTATAAGCTAGATAGCATAAGTCAGGCCTCAGCAGAGGCAGGATTGGGCCCGACTTCCTTGTCCAGCTTGTTGCGCAACCTCACCACATCGCGCTCGAGCTCGTCGATACGACGAGCCTGCTGCCTGATAATAATGCCGGCCGTATCACCGTCGAACAGTCCGAGAGACAACGGATGAACGTCATTCGACGCAGCCGTTGCGGCAGGCTTCGGCTCAGTGGCCGTATTGGCGATGTCTTCAAGACTCCGCCTCGTCGCCAACGCACGCTTATACCGCGCCGCAAGCTGCGCTATGATCTCACCATCGGTCATGGTGTCGCTGCCGCTCACCGACTTGATGGCCGCATCCTTCCACCGCGCCACACTGCGCTCGATACGCTTGTAACCAACCAATTCCGGCGGCAGACCCACTTCACGAAAGATTTTGGTTGGCGATTCCCCTGCAAGATATCGGATAGTGCACACTTGCCTGAATGTGTCGGAATAGGTGATACGATCACGAGTCACATTGGAAACAGCCGGCAATCCACGCAACAGCTGAATCTCCTCGTCACTGAATGCTCCCCCACTGCGCATCGCAATACCTCCCATTGATGCTTCGTTGCTTTCTTTTGCGGATGTGCCTGCGATTCTATGGCCCTCCTTCCGTGCAATACCCCCACTTCACTCCCCTGACTAACAGCCCCCATAACGGTTCACGTTTCCAGATTCCGTTTGTTGCAACACATCCCACTGAAACGCCTTATACCCTCGAAAAACGCAATGTCCACCCACATCGGGTGGCACGTCCAAAGCAACGTAATATGGCGCAATCCAAGCAATCCCACATGAAATACAGAGCAATACAAAAGGCCGACCCATAATGGGTCGACCTTAAATCACTCTGGATTGGCGTTCTTAACGAACGCCGTCAGAGATGGGCGATCAGGCCTCGGCGTTCTGACGAGACTTGATGGCGATGGTCACGCCAGCGCCAGCCACGAGCAGAGCCACAACGGTGAACAGCATGGTTCCCGCAGCGCCGGTGAGTGGCAGCTGAGTGATGGACTTGATGTTCTTCACGGTCTTGGCGGTGGTGTTGACCAAGCCCCACGGATCGGAAGTGGCGGTCTTAGCCAGAACAGCTGAACCGTTCTCCTCGTTGAAAGACACAGTGAAGCTCGGCATGATGTCGAGATAGGCATCGCTGGCACGCTTAGTTTCCGTGACGGTGTAGGTCTTGGTCTTATCAAGACCGGTGAAGGACAACTGGCCGTTAGTACCAGTCGTGACATCAGTAGTTGCGCCCTGAGTGTTAGCAGAAGCAGCCTTCTTGTAGGAACCGTCCCCCTGCTTCACAAAGTACAGCGTGGTGTCACCGTCCTTCACCTGGAAGGTAACGTCCTTAATGCCTTTGCCATCAGGATCCACCTTGGTGAAATTGAAACCAGTGAACTTGGTAGGGGCTTCAACGTTAGTGCCGTAGTTGTCAAGCTTGTTGACAACGCCATCCTCGGCATCGGCATCATCATTAATCACCGCATGGAAGGTGACCTTGATGGTCTTGCCTGCATACTTGGACGGATTATTCACCGTGACATCGAAAGATGCGTCGTCGCCACCGATCACATCAGCAGTCGGAACAGTGAAGTCAGATGCAGCAGTTTCAGCAGAAATCTGCGCACCATCCACATAGAAATTGAAAGTACCAGCCTTGATGGTCAGACCCTTGCCCGGCTTATCGGTGAACTTGAACTCGGTTGGAGCCGGGTTCGCGATATTACCGGTAAGGGTGTAGGTCAGGGTGTCGCCGATGGCAGCAGAAGTCTTATTGACCTCCTTGGTCTTTCCGGGGTTGTTGGTGTTCTTCATGTTCACGGTGGCAGCGGCAGTCGGATTGGTTAGAACCTTCTTCTCAGCGTTAACGGTGCCGGAAGCGACAATCATCGGGATTGCCTTGGTCACAGAACCAGTGGCAGACGCGGAATCAATGAACACATAGATACCTGCAGGCAGGGTCGCGGTAGCAGTGTATTTAGCATCCGCACTACCATTCGTAGCAGGAACTGGCTTGCCCAGAGTGAACGACGTCACAGCAGTTAGTTTGCCTTCACTCTCCAGAGCATTAGCAAACTTACGGGTCTTCTCAGGAGAAGCCCACGGACGAGCAGCAGAAACATCCAGAGTGCCGGCATTCAGGGCTGCGGCCAGATGGTCCACCTCAGAATCCGTAGTATCCACACCGGCAGCCTTCAACGCGGAGTCAACGGCAGTCTTATTGTTAGAATTCGTCACCACACCATAAGCAACGTTCTCGCCGGAACCATACTGAACATAATCGCCAATCTTGTATGCTTTCAGGTTGGCGTTGGTCAGCTGTTCAGCGGTTTCAGCGGTGAACGTGAACGTTGCTACGCCCGTTACCGGAGTACCAGCAGCGTCATCGGCCTGTGCGCTGGTTGCGCCCAGGGCCATGCCACCCAGCAGCGTCGCCGCGGCGGCGATGCCGGCGAAAAGTTTCCTCATCTTCATGAGAATCCTCTCTTCCTTATTGTTTGATTACTTGTTTTTGCAATCGCGGGAGGCGGGAACCCAACTTGCTCCCGCGATCCGCAAATTTTGATTTGCCGGCCGGAATGCCCTCAAGTTGGTAGGCATTCCGGCCTCACACAGCAACTCAGACGAGTCGCTTCTTGTTATTCCAAATTTCGGCAGCGCCGATAAGCAGCACCGCGAGTCCGCCGATCACACCGCCAACGAACAGCCACTGACGATCCGTCGTTCCGCCCGTCAACGGCAACGCCGACACCGCGACATATCGGTTGGTGAAGGTGACAGGTTCAGTAGCAGCACTTTGCGATTCGGGAACCGCTGCACCGTTGTCATCCAGCACCTTGGTCACGGACTTCACGGAAGCCTTCCACTCTCCGTTGGAGTCCTTCGCGACAGTCACGACAACCTCATACTTCGCCTGCGAATAATGCAATGAAGCGATAGAGCCCTTGACCTCCGTCACGTAATACGTGTAAGAGGCATCGCCAGCGTTGTAAGTGATGTTGCCGAAGGACGCGGTATGGCTGCCCGAATCGGAGTTCACCTTCACCGTGCAAGGTTGATCGGCTTCGCACTTATCCGGCAACGGCGCATTGCCCTTCGCCGCCAGAGTGAAATCGAACGTGTCGGAGGTCTTCCACTCGCGTCCGGCCAGGTCCTTCTTCACCGAAATCGCGTTCTCCAGGGCAACCGTCTTCAACGTGTTAGTGATGGTCGCGTTCAACGTGCCCGCATCGGCATTGGAAGACCACACCATCTGCTTGGTCAAGTCGACATTGTTTCCCGTATAGGAGACGTCATATCGGTCATTACCAGAGATTTCCGCTACGGAATACGTGTATCCAGGAACCAGGTTGTCGACAGTCGTCTGCCAACCATTGCCCTTATTCAGGGGGATTACGCCACCGACGTTCTCCAGCTGAGCATTGGAATCGCCGCTCTTCTTACGCTGCAACTGCACCGTAACGGAACCGTCATCATGCTTGCTCGCACCATCCGACCATTGCTTGACGATCTTGATCTTGCCGAGCTTCACCTGCACCACAGGATGCGGATACTCGACTTCAGTCCGTGCGCATGACGTAGCTCTATTAACCTCGGTAAGCACGCAATAGTTTAATCGCGCGTCCACATTGGAATAGAATCCCCGCTGGCCCGCAGATGCGGTGCCAGTATTCGGCTCTCCCGCATTCGGGTATTGCTGGTTGCCGGCATAAGTGGCATAGGCGGCATCGCTTGGCTTGACCTTGAAGGATACGTCGATGCTGTCGGCTTTCTCAGCAACGATACCGTCTGTGCCGTTAAACGTCACCGTCACCGTGCGATTGCCAGATTGATCGACACCGTACGTGGCCGTATATTCGTTCGTCAGCACCTTATTGCCGTTTTTCACCGTCACATACTGTGTGATATCGGCACCGTCGGCCACGCCAGCGAAATCGACCGGGTCGACCCACTGGGACAAGGTGTCAGTGATGGAGAAGACCTTGATCTTCGCGGATGAGGTGATGCTGGAATAGATCTGGTCGAATGCTTGCGTCAGATTCTCAGCATTCGTGCCATCGAATTCCTTACCGTTCACTGCATTGGCTTCACGGGCGAAATCGGACATTCTATTGGCGTCAGTCGAAGCCTTCACCACATAGAGTGCGGCATCATCGCCACGATTGTTAGCCTCGGCCAGAGCGGCAGCATAATTGAAACCGTATTCATCGCTATCTCCTGCACCGTACGCGCCATCGGAACCACCATCAGGATTTTCACCCCACATGTACCGTTGTGCTTGGCAGGACGCTCGGGTCGTATATTCCGGATGAGCATAGCACCCGCTGTACGAGGTCGTACGGAACGTCGGATTGCCATCGGACAGGAAGATGATGTGTTTCCTCACGCCCGTGCGTCCTTGCAGACTATTCGCCTTCTTAAGCGCGGCCTCCCAGTTGGTTCCACCATTAGGCTTGCTGGACACAGCTGTTTTGATCTTGTCGACAGATGTGGTGAAGCTCTGCTTAGTCGAGGCCTTGTCGCTGAATGTCACAACCGCCATTTGGACTTGTTGAGATTCCGATAATTCGGAATTCGCCTTGGTCAGTAATTTCTCAGCAAGCTTATTTGCCGCGTTCTTCGCGTTAGTATCACGATTGTCGTTTTCATCCTGCATACTGCCGGACTTATCCATGACCAGCACAATGTCGGCTGGCGTGGCGATAGTGGTTTCGGAAGAAGCGCTATCACCCGAAGCATTCAAATGCAACTCGTACTGGTCGCCATCACCACCAACGACCTTTTCGATGGTCTTATTGTTTTGTGGCTTCACATTGGAATTGATAACAGTCACATGGCTGGTATCGCTCACCTTGAAAGAATGGGTTTCCGCATAGGAACCACCATTTCCATCGTTGTGCTGCGACAACGCCTCACCATTCGCGGAAACAGTGTATTTGCCGGAATTCAGCTCACGCACCGAATAGGTTGTGTCATCAGAGAAATCATTGGATTGCACACGAGCAAATTGGCCTTTGGCCAAAGTGATCACACCGTTCGAACCGGTGAAACCAGAGCTGACAACCTGATTGGTGGACGCATTGTAAACGCTGTATTTGCCTTCATATGGCGTTTGCGAGCCATTGGCGAACAGCTGGAATTGGAACTGTTGACCGGCTGGAATAGTGCCCAATGTCTGCTTTTCAATGTCAATGGCCTTGGACGGCTTCACCGGCAGATTGAAACTGATCTTGCAGTTGGATCCGCCGTCGCCGCGTTCCAGATAGAAGAAGCTCAGATGATGTGTCGCATACGCCTTGGAATCCCACTTCTTTCCCGCTTTTCTAAATGCCTCGGTGATTGTTGCGGCAGGAGTGTCTCCATGACTCTGAACCTTGTCGTACTTGATCTTGTCGGCGGCGAAATCGATGCTGCCACCCAACGCCTGATGGATACCACCCAAATCAAGCACCAGCACATCATCGATGAACACCCACACATCGTCGTCACCGGTGAAATCAAACACCATGTTCTGATTGTTGACTTTGCCATCTTTAGGCATATAGAAATCGGCCCCAAGGTTCATGCCGAACGAATACCTATTGGCGTCGCTGTCATTGCCAAACGGCGTGAATAACGGGTCACGATTCCCGCTCTGGGTCTGCTTGGTCAATTCGAATCGTTTGCTATTGCGGTTATATTTCGCATATTTCGACGCCGCATCGAAACTGTAATTCCCTTGACCATCCGGAGTCAGCAAACCACCTTCCGGCATGTAATTAGTCACAGCATTATCAAACGCACCACCGAAGAGATAATCCAGCGATCCGTTGCCATCCGCCATGGTCGGATAATCGTTAGTCAGCAGAGGCTTCACAATGCCCGCGTACGCACCTTTGCCATCTTGAACATAGCGGTTATAGCCGGTTTCGTTTCTTCCGCTCATAAAATGCAACGCATGATTATTGTTGATGGAGCTGCGATTGTAATCATGCAGACCAATGCTGATACCATTCTGCTGCTCAACAGTGGCATTGACGTCATCGGCTAGTGCGGCAGAAGTGGTGGCGTAGCCCATGCCACCAAGCATGGCGACCGCGGCTACCGCAGCTACGATTCGCTTGGCAAAGTTCCCCTTTGGCTTTGGCTCAGATTCATGTACATGCCTCATGTGCATTGTCCCCTTAATACCGCGCTTCAACGCGGTTTCCGTCTCTAACACCGTCCGCGCATCACGCACCGGCACATGCCATGTCCAGTATGGATACACTTCCAGCGCTCCAACCTCGAATGTAGGAGAAAAGACGTCGGGAGATGCACACCCTAAGTGCGGGAAAGTCGAGGTATCATACCATCGTCAACCGTTGCAATCGCAACGTTTCACAATATGGGTGATACCCGAATAAAAAGCCGGCAGGAGGCATCGGCAAACAGCGGTCGTTATCCGCGCTTCGGCCACCAAGCCGCATGCCTACGGATATGCCACGGTCGCCCGCGCAACCATGCCAGCAGCAGACCGAGCAGCAACGTGGCCACCGCGGCCGTGGTCGCAATCGTTCGCGCATCCTTCGCCGCATCATGCTCCGCCGGTACCACGTCGGGAATCGGCGAGCGCACCGCAGAAACCAACAGTCGATGCGTATTAACGCCGTACGGGGTGCACGTCATCAACGTCACCCGGTCTTCGCTGGGAACGATCTTCAGCTTCGACGTATCGTTCGGCTCGATCACGGAAATACGGTCCACCCGGTAGCCGAGCGTGCGGCCCATCACTTCGATGTAGAAGTAGTCGCCGACGCGCATTTCATCCAATCGGGTGAACATCATCGCATCCACAAGCCCGCGATGCCCGGTGATTACGGCATGCGTGTTCTTGCCGCCCACCGGCAGACTACTGCCATACAAATGCCCCGCACCGGACGCAAGTGCCGACTGCGACGTGCCATGGTAAATCGGCAGTTTCACGGAGATTTTCGGAATACGGATAGTGCCCATCACACCGCTGCCGGAATCCAGCAGGCTTTGATATTCCGTATCTTTGGCGCTGGCGCTGTCTGATTCGTTGGAACCGGATTCGCTGGACCGCGAGCTGCCCTGCGCCTGGGAGAACGGATCCTTCGCCTCGCCGAGGATCGGCTGGCCCGATGCGGCGAGCCGTTTGTTGTATTCCTTGGCCGCGGCGATCGCGTCGTCGGCCTGCGGATACGGCCAACCCGCAACCGCACGCGCGGACTGGTCCGACGTATTCGACAGTTCGTGCGCCGACCGGTATTGCAGCATCGCCGGAAAACCGCCGATGCAAATGGAAATGACGATCAACAGCGCAGCGGAGACACGCATGGCGACGGTTTTCCTGCGGCGGCCACGCCGTCTGCGCATATCGTCGGAAACGTCGATTATCTCGTTGAAAGACGGTTCTGCGCCTTCCGTACGTTCCATGTTTTTCATACGTTTCGCACGCATCACTGGATGAACTTCCGCAGCACGCGTTCCAGCTCGTCGATACGCAACGCCTGCTTGGCTATCAGCATGTCGCATTTGTTGATGGTCAGCTGTGCCTGTGCAAGTTTCGACAGCATATCCTGCGATGCGCGCGATTCCTGCAACTTGTCCGAGCCTTGCGATTGCACGCCGTTGCTTCCCGACGCGCCAACGTTTCTCGTCGCGACGTCGCTTCCCGACGTCCCTGCCGCGCCAGCGCCATAAAGATCCACCACGGACTGATCCACATCGTCTCCGCGCAGTTCGATGGCTTCCAGCTCGTCATCACAATCCTGCATGTAATGGTTCGTATGTTCGTTCCTGCGCTTGTTCCGCTCCTCCTGCTGCTTCCAGCGCGCGATGCACCGTTCCACGCGCTTGTAGCCGATCAGCTTGGGGTCGAGACCCGCCTCCCGAAAGATGGCCGACGGCGATTCGCCCGCGTTGTACCGGCACATGACCTCGACCTTAAAGCGATCGGTATACCGGATATGGGATGGGCTCACGCTTTTGACCGCTGGCAGGCTGGCCAGATACGCACGCTCCTTTGCTGTGAATTTGCCATCAATCATTTTTTACACCCCCTAAATCGCCTAAACAGCTCGATTCAGCATCATATCGGGCTCTTTCCATTAACACCCTCGTTAAAACCCTCGAACGAAAGACCCATCCCCTTCAACGAAAAGAGGGGGCCAACCTTCAAACAAAACAGTCCCGCCATTTTCCACGGATAATAAAAGCTCATAGACCCCCCCCCATAAAATTAACAAAAACTTAACCTCACCCCCAGCGCGTCATGGGGGTCACCGCGTATCCGAGCACCGTCACGCAGACTCACTAGGCTGGAAACATGACGCAAGAGCTCGTTTCATTAACCATCATCATGGCGGTGGCGGCCGTCAGCCCAATCGTGGCGCAGCTGATCCCGGGCAAGTTCATTCCGCAAACCGTGCTGCTGCTCGCCGCCGGAACCGCGCTCGGCCCGTACGGACTAGGCGTGATCGAAGTAAACGACGCCGTGAAACTCTTGAACGAGCTCGGCATGGCGTTCCTGTTCCTGCTCGCCGGCTACGAAATCGACCCCAAACGACTCGCCGGACATCAAGGCAAAGTCGGACTGCTTACATGGGGAATCACGCTAGGCCTCGCCTGGCTGGTTGTGACATTCCTTCCGTTCTTCACCAAGCAAGGCATCAACGGCGTGGCCACGGTAATCGCACTCACCACCACCGCGCTCGGCACGCTCATGCCGATTCTCAAGGAACGCAACCTCGAAGGCACCCCCATCGGCGACGCCATCATCTCGTACGGAACGTGGGGCGAACTCGGCCCAATCCTTGCCATGGCCATCCTGCTATCCACCCGAACCGGCTGGCAAACCATGCTCGTGCTCGGCGCGTTCCTTGCCATCTGCCTACTGTGCGCGATGCTACCTACGAAAGCACTGAGAACCGGCCATCGCCTGTACCGTTTCCTTACGGAAAATGCGAACACGTCATCGCAAACGCTCATGCGACTGACCACATTCCTGCTCATCTTCCTTGTCACCATTTCCGCGCTGTTCGAACTTGACGCGGTGCTCGGCGCGTTCGCCGCGGGCTTCATCCTGCGTTACATCATCCCCGACGGCAGCAAGTCGCTGGAAATGAAGTTGGAGGGTGTCGGCTACGGCTTCCTCATTCCTGTGTTTTTCGTGGTGTCAGGCGCCGCGATCAACGTGCGCGCCGTGGCAAGCCGGCCCGCGCTGCTCGTCGCGTTCATCGTCATGCTCATGCTGATTCGCGCGGTGCCCGTATATGTTGCGCTATCGCTCGACAAACGCAAGAATCCGCTGTCATCGCATCACCGCGTCACCGTAGCCCTGTATTGCACGACCGCGCTGCCGATCATCGTCGCCGTCACGTCGCTGGCGGTGAAGGTCGGCACCATGCAGAGCGACACCGCGTCGACGCTGGTCGCAGCCGGCGCGATTACGGTGTTCCTGATGCCGCTGCTCGGCTCGATCACGTATCAGGTGGCCGACATACACCCCGTCACCGCGGTTCGGGAGATTGCGCATACGCCGTCCGAATGGCGTGCGATCGTACGCGAGCATGTGCAGGTGCGTGCGCTGCTGCACCATCAGGACCGGCTCAAGCGTATGGCGGAGACGTTGGAATCGCTGGAAAAGCAGGAGGGGCTGAACGGTTTGGACAGCCGTCGCGCCGAACTTGTGGAACGTGCGCGCCTCGAAATCGACCGCCAACTCAAGGAACTCGGCCTGGACCCGCAGCTCACCACCCAACTCCCCCACAACTACCGCTACCCGAAGAACTGAGGGGGCTTCGGAGGGGCGCTACTCCACGGACTTGAGGGAGCTGATGGGGTCGATGCGGTCGAGGACGGGGTTGACGAACAGCTGCACGAGCAGCGCGAACGTCATGGTCGCCGCGGCCGCGATCACGTAGCTCAACGGTTTGACCTCCACCTCGAAATACAACGAGGGCATGTTGAGCGCCATCGTCAGCATGCCGCCGACGAGTCGGCCAAGCGGCAGGCCCAGTATCACGCCCATGACGGTGAGGATCATCATCTCACGGTTCACGTAATGGTGCACTTCACGGTCGAAGAAGCCAAGCACCTTGAGCGTGGCCATCTCGCGCACGCGTTCCGACACGTTCGTGTTGGCGAGCGTGAACAGCACCACCAGTGCCAGACCGCCGGCAAGCGCCACGATCAGCGCCACCACCGCGCCCATGAGGTCGAATTTGAAGCTGTCGGCCATGTGCGCGCAACTTACGGCCTTCATCACCGAACTGTCCTCTTCGAGCGATTCCGCATAGTCGGTTTGCGAAGTGTCGGAGCCGGAAAGCTTGGCGAGCATGGCGTTCCACGTCAGAGCCTCGGAATCCTCGGAACTCTTGGAATTCTTGGTGTTCTTCGCGTCTTTCGAGTCGAAAAGCTTGGCGTAGTAGGTTTCGCTTACATACACATCCGAGCCGATGAGGTTGCGATTCACCGCGCTCACCTTCGCCGTGGCCTGCACGCCGTCGCCGTTGGTCAGTCGCACCTTGGAACCGGCCTTGACGCCCAGCGCGCTTGCCGCCGACTGCGCGACGATCACGCCATCGTCATCGAGTTTCAGCGAACCGGTTTTGCCGACGCCGGACGTGCCCAGCATGCCGGACGAGACCGGCTGCAACGTGACCATTTCGCCCAAATCGGACAGATGCTTTTCCGGCACCGCGACCAGCTGGATGCTTTCGCTGCCGCTGCTGCCGGCCTTGCCGCTGTCACCGTCGCCACTGCCCGCAACCGTCAAATCGCCCGATTCTATGCGCACGTCAAGCGACGACGTGACGCGCCCGTCTGACGCGACCTTCGTGCGCATCGCCGACGCGTCCGAATCGTCGGAAACCACCATCAGGTCGTACTGGTAGATGTCGCGGTATTGCTTGATGCCGAGGTCGGCGACGGTGTCGTTGATGGCCAGGCCGCAGACGATCAGCGCGGTGCAGCCGGCCACACCGCCGACCGTCATGATGAGGCGCGATTTGAAGCGGAAAATGTTGCGCGCGGTCACTTTGCCGAGGAAGCCGATGCGATTCCAGACCGGCCGAATCCGTTCCAGCAGAATGCGCGAGCCGGCGCGCGGCGCTTTCGGACGCAGCAGCGAGGCGGGCGTCTGCCTCATTTCCTGCACGCACGCGTAGATGGTGGCGGCGAGCACGCCGACCACGAACAGCGCGATGCCGAGCGAGCCGTACAGCCAGTCGTATTCCAGTCGCAGACCGGGCATCACATACATGCCTTGCAATACGACCAGCAGGAACGCAGGAATGCCAAGGAAGCCGGCGATCAGGCCGAGGCCGCCGCCGATGAGGCAGGCGAGCAACGCGAACAGCAGGTAGCGCGACGCGACCGCCAGCCGCCCGTAGCCGAGCCCCACGTACGTGCCGATGAGCGAGCGGTCCTCTTCGACCATGCGCGCCATGGCGGTCAGGCTCATCATCACGGCCACCAGCAGGAACACAATCGGGAACGCGTTGCCGAGCGACTGGATGGAGTCGAGGTCGGATTTGAGCGCGCTGAACCCGCCGAGCGACTGCCGGTCCTGCACATACCAGCGCACTTGCGGAATGCTGGTTTTCAGCTCGTTTTCCTTGGTTTTCAGCGTTTGTTCGGTACTTGCCTTCTGCTCGTTCAATTGCGATTGCGCCTGGTCGAGCTGCTGCTTGGCTTGCGTCAGTTCGGGACTAGCGGCGATGATGGTTTCACGCATTGTTTCACGCGTGGTTTCGTCAAGTTGGGGGGTAGTTGCACCTGCGGCCGCCGCCGCACCTGCGTTCGCGCCGTTTGTCGCAGCTCCCGCAGCCGCCGCGCCCGCCTGCATGCTGACAATCTGGTCGACCTGCTGGTTGAATTGCTGCCGATTCGCGTCGATTTGCGACTGCGCGTCCGCGAACTTCTTGTCGGCTTCCGCACGCGCGTCGGCGATCTTCTTGTTGCCCGCGTCGAGCAGTTCCTGCCGACGGGCCTTCTGGCGGTCGGTTTTCACGGTGCCGTCGATGCGGTCGGTCACCTGCTTGACGGTGTTTTCGTACGATTCGTCGAACGTGCTTTCGGCGGCCGCGCCCTTGACGAGCAGCGTGGCGGACGTGTAGAGGGTGCCGGTCACGCCATCGGACGGCGCGAAGAACGTGTAGTCGGTGGTGGCGGTGGAACGGAACGAGGTCATGGCGGAGTAGCCGTCCGGGTTGCTCAGGTTCTGCGGATCGAGCACCACGCCCACGATGGTGAGCTTGGTCGGGAAGCTCGGCGCCTCGTCCGTGCCGTTCGTTTCATTCGTGCCGTCCGCACCGTTCGTATCGTTCGTATCGGAAGTATCGGAGGAAGCCGATTCGGGGGTTACGGTGAGGCGGCTGCCGATACGCTTGCCCGAATCGCGAATAAATTTCCTGGTTACCGCGATTTCGCCGGCTTTCTTCGGCATGCGCCCTTCCTGCAAGTATGGCTGGTCAATGCCGTTCGTGCCGATTTCCTGCATGGTCGCCGACTTGCGGCCGTCCAAATCGAACGTCACTTCCTGCGACCGTTCCGCCTGCACTTTCGCAACACCGTTCACCTTGCGCAACGCGGCGATATCGCCGTTCGACAGGCCCGCAGTGGACAGCACCTGGACGTCGTGCAAGCCCTGCGCGTCGAAAAAGCGATCGGTGCTGCGGAACGCGTCACGGCAGCCCGCGTAAATGCCGGTGAGCACGGCCACACCGAGCAACGTGATCATGGCGATGGAAATGAATCTTTTCCACGAATGCGCCCACATTCGCAGCATGTCCTTGACGAATGCCATGTCGACCTCCGTTCGTAGCCCCTCATTCCATTGAACACCATGAAGCTTGGAAAGACGCGCCAAACCGCACATCCGCAACACGTGTCCAAATCGCGCGTTCGAATCGCACAGCAATCGCGCGAATCGAACTTCTAAACCAAACAACCCGTTAAGCAAACCAGACATTCCGGAACGAACAAACCAACACTTTGCCCGCCGCTTCCCGCTACAATCGGAAACGTTCCCTCACAAAGGGCGAATCGCAAAAAAGCAAGCAAAACAAGCACATGCAAGCGTGCAACAGCACGCAACGCAAGCAGCGAGCGCAACGCACAACGCGCAATCGCAAGGAAACAGAGAAGAGGAAATCTCCATGAGCGACGTCACCGCCGCAAAGAAGCCGCGTGGAACCGACGATGTACCGGTTCCGCCGACGCTCCGTAAATCGTTGAAAAACCGCCATATCCAGCTCATCGCGCTGGGTGGCGCCATCGGCACCGGCCTGTTCTACGGCTCCAGCGAATCCATTCAGCTGGCCGGCCCGTCCATTCTGCTCGCCTACCTCGTCGGCGGTCTCGCGATCTTCATGATCGTGCGCGCTCTGAGCGAGATGGCGGTCGAGGATCCGAAGGCTGGCGCGTTCAGCTACTACGCGACGCGCTACTGGTCACGGCGAGCGGGCTTCATTTCCGGCTGGAACTACTGGTTCAACTACGTGCTGGTGGCCATGGTGGAGCTTGCCGTGGTCGGCTCGTTCGTGAACTACTGGTTCCCGAACATTCCGAAGTGGGTGTCGGCGGCGGTGTTCCTCGTGGCCATCGCGGCGCTGAATCTCATGGGCGTGAACAAGTTCGGCGAATTCGAATTCTGGTTCGCCATCATCAAGATCGTGGCCGTGCTGGCCATGATTCTCGGCGGCCTGTATGTGATCATCGCCAATGTGCCGACCGCTTCGGGCATTCGCGCGAGCTTCGCCAACTGGTTCACCGTGGACGGCGGATTCCTGCCGCACGGCCTGATGACCCGCAACGCCGACGGCACGTGGACCGGCCTGCTGATGGCGCTCGTCGTGGTGATGTTCAGCTTCGGCGGCACCGAACTCATCGGCATCACCGCCGGCGAAACCGAGAATCCGCGCACCACCATTCCGAAGGCCACGAACGGCATCATCTGGCGTATTCTCGTCTTCTACATCTGCGCGCTCGGCGTGATTATGGCGGTGATTCCGTGGAGCAAGATCGACGGCGATTCCAGCCCGTTCGTGCAGATCTTCGATTCCGTCGGCGTGCACGCGGCCGCCGGCATCCTCAATTTCGTGTGCCTGACCGCCGTGATGAGCGTCTACAATTCCGGCCTGTACGCCAACTCCCGCATGCTGTATTCGCTGGCAAAGCAGGGCAACGCGCCGGCTTACCTGGGTAAGCTCAGCAAGAAAGGCGTGCCGGTCGGGGGTGTTATCACTTCCGCGATAATTATTGCGATTGCCGTTGTCGTCGTGTTCGTATGGCCGGAATTCGCGTTCAATTATCTGATGTCGATCGCCACTATCGCGGCTGCGATCAACTGGATCATGATTATGATTACGGAGATTAAGTTCCGTCGCATGGTTGCGGCTGGCGATGGCCCGGCCGAACTTAAGGGGCTGAAGGGCAAGGAAGCGCTCGACAAGATCGCGTTCAAGCTGCCGTTCGCCAATGTGACGCCGTATGTGGTGATCGCGTTCATGCTGCTGGTTGTGGTGCTCATGTGCTTCTCCGCAAGCTATCGCATCGCCGTGATCGCCGGCGTCATCTGGCTGGCGGTGCTGTTCGCCGCCGCCCAGCTTGCGCTTGGCAAGTCCGGCAGCGAGCGTGGCGAGGACGCGGCGGTGATTGTCGACGCGGCTGCCGCAACCGCTGAGTAATCGCACAAAACACAAAACGGCCTCCTCTTCCGGCTTTTGTTACCCGAATCGGCTGGTTACGGTAACAAAAGCCGGATGGGAATGCCGTTTTTGCGATTAGACGGGGCGATTAGACGGGGCGATTAGACCGGCGCGACCAGACCGACGGCCTCAGTCAGCGGTGCCGTCGGGGGTGACGGGCTCGGCGGACTCGACGGGGGCGGTATGGTCGGTCAGGTCCAGACGGAACGGCTGCGCGGGCAGGCCGTCGTCGTTGAACAGCGGAGCCGGACCCCAACTGCGCCAGGCGTATCGCATCGCCACCGGCTCGGGCACATCCGGAGTCGCCAGCGTGATCGTGCCGATGCTGCGGCTGTTAATCGGAATGCCGAATTCCGTGGCGTTGTAATCGACCACGTTCACTCTGGAATTGACGAGATCATCGATGTCGCAATCCACGAAAATCGCGGCGGTCGCCGGGTGGAACATACCGTCGGAACCGGCCAGTTCGAAGCCGGAACATTCCGGCACGCGCACCAAAGTCGGCAGCTGGCCATCGAAATCATCGCCGCCGCCGGGCGTGGTGCCTTCGAAATGCAAACCGTGCGCATAGCGGAAGAACAGGCGTACGCGGCCGTTCGGGTCGCATCGGAAGCCCAGCACCGTCGGGCCGTGCACCGGAACGCGATCCATGCCGTAGATTTGCCGCAGCGCGCAATTGGCAAGGCGTTCGCCGGGCGTGCGCTTGTCCAGCGGGTGGATGTTGTCGTATTCGCCGCAGTCGATCGTGCAGATGGCGTACACGTTGTCTATGGACTGCGCGGCGTCCCATTGGGCCTCACGCAGCACCGGCCAGCGCATCGGATCGTTGCCGTCCGCAGCCGTCTTGCCGTTGATCCATTGCGGCAACTGCACGATGAGGAACGGCAGATTTTCGCTCCACAGCGCACGCCATTCGCCGATCATCATGCCGAGCAGCTCGCGGTAGGAACCGCTGTATTGCTCGTCTTCCTCACCCTGATACCACAGGAAACCGGCCAGCGAGTAGGGCATGATACGTTCCAGCATGGCGTGGAAGGGGCCACACGGACGCCATTGCGATGTAGGGGTGAGCGGCGGCGGCCACGGGCAGGTGCCGCACTGTTCGCTCAACTCGCTGCTCGTTACGTTCGGATTGGTCTGACGCACCGTTTCCACAGCCGCGTTCCATGCGTCCATCTGCGACTGCCATTCGCTGGTTTCCAGCTCGAACTGCTGTTGCGTCTTGCCTGCGATCGCACGCTGGTAGCGCGTCAGATAGTCGCGGCCGGCATCGCTGGAATTGAGTGCGTCCTCGCTCATCCAGCAGCTGATCGACGTGCCGCCGATATAGCAGTCGACAATGCCGACCGGCAGATCGGGGTCGAGTTCGGAGCGCAGCTTGCGTGCGAAATAGTAGGCGACGGCACTCATCACACCACTGTTTTCCGGCGATGATTCCTGCCAACTCGACGTATTTTCCGCATTGCGATTGATGACACCGGTTTTGGGCACATTGTAGAAACGCAGCAGCGGATCGGCGCAATCCTCAAGTGCTTCGTCGGCATGCTCGCTGTTACGCAACTCAAGTTCCATATTGCTTTGGCCGCCGGCGAGCCACACTTCGCCGATAAGCACGTCGTCGAATTCGATGGCATCATTGCCCGCGACGATACGAAGCGTGTACGGACCGCCTTCCGGTTGCGCGGGCAGCATCACGCGCCACTGCGAAAAGCCGTTGACCACGTTCTGCGAAGAATAAGCATGTTCCTGCGCGATCAGGGAGCCGTCAAAGTCGTGTATTTCCGCCACAACCTCCATACCGGCGCAATCGGCAGCCAATGCGCCGAACACCGCAATGGGCTTGTTGCGTTGCAATACCATGTGCGAGGCGAAAATCGCGGCGACATGCAGCACGCCCGAGACATTACGCTCCTCCACCTGCTCCATCTGCGCCGTCATTTCGGAACCAGGCGCAATCCCCGTCGCAGTGACCATTGCTTCAGCTTCCTCATCAAACAATCCTACGTGCCTATCCTAAGCCACTTTCCTACCAAAATGCGTGAAGCGTCACCTAAATAAGCACATGCTTGCCCACACAAACGTCATTTTCAGCGATCGAAACGTCGCTTCGGTAGGGGTTTCTCAGGAAAGGTATCACGATTGCGCCGCGACGAATTTTTTACGATTTCGCGGCTCACTTTGTGGACTGGATACGTACCAAAACGGCCGCTCCGGTAGGATGGACCCCAGTTTGCAGGACAAAATCCATGCACGAAACCACGAATTTCATCTGCGAATGGTAGAAACCCGAACGCTTTCCAAGCGTTCACCCCACTACACAAAAGGAGTGCCAAGTACAATGGCTGCACAAATCTGGTATGAGAACGACGGCGATCTCTCGGTCCTCGAAGGCAAGAAGGTTGCCATCATCGGTTACGGTTCCCAGGGCCACGCCCATGCGCTGAACCTGCGCGATTCCGGCGTCGACGTCGTCGTCGGCCTGCGCCCGACCTCCAAGTCTGTCGAGCACGCCAAGGAGCAGGGTCTGGAAGTCAAGTCCGTTCCGGAAGCCGCCGCCGAGGCCGACATCATCATGATTCTGGCTCCCGATCAGTACCAGCGCACCATCTGGGCCAACGATATCGAACCGAACATCAAGCCGGGCGCCGCCGTCGCCTTCGCTCATGGCTTCAACATCCACTACGGCTACATCAAGCCGACCGAGGACCACCCGGTCTTCATGGTCGCCCCGAAGGGCCCGGGCCACATCGTGCGTCGTGAGTACGCCAACGGCCGTGGCGTCCCGGTCGTCGTGGCTGTCGAACAGGATCCGCGCGGCGACGCTTGGGACATCACCCTGGCTTACGCCAAGGCTCTGGGCGCCCTGCGCGCAGGCGCCATCAAGACCACTTTCACCGAGGAGACCGAGACCGATCTGTTCGGCGAGCAGAACGTGCTCATGGGCGGCGTGAACAAGCTCGTTGAAATGGGCTTCGAGGTCCTCACTGACGCTGGCTACCAGCCGGAGATCGCTTACTTCGAGGTCTGCCACGAGCTGAAGATGCTCGTCGACCTCATGAACGAGGGTGGCCTGAACAAGGCCCGTTGGTCCTGCTCCGACACCGCCCAGTACGGCGACTACACCAACACCGTCATCAACGAAGACTGCCGCAAGCGCATGCAGTACCATCTGAGCCGCATCCAGGACGGCTCCTTCGCCAAGGAGTTCATCGACGATCAGGACGCTGGCGCTCCGAAGTTCAAGCAGCTGCAGGAAGAATACGGCAACGTGCGTATCGAGAGCGTTGGCCCGAAGCTGCGCGCCATGTTCTCTTGGAACAACGGCAAGGATGACGACGCTGACATGGCCACTTTCACCGGCAAGATCGCCCGTGGCTGAGTAACGTCTCGCATTCATTGCGATTAATCGCATTAACTGCGATTGAAGGCCGCCGCCCAAGTTGGGTGGCGGCCTTTCGTTATGCCGGAACGTACGCAACCATCGCACGCACGACGATATGCAAAAAGCGCCGTCCGCATGAAGCGGGCGACGCTTTCTAATTCGCTAAATAGCTTATGCAGCTAGCGAAGCAATCTCACTGAACCTGGGTACGAGCGATCTTGCCGTTGAAGGACTCGGCCATATCGGCATCGGCGTCCACCTGGTTGTTCCAGGAGAACATGGCGCGCAGCTTCGGGCCAACGGTCTCCAGGTGCGGGTGGCTGTACTCTTCCTGCAGCTTCTTGAACTTCGGAGCGCCAGCGGCCTGGTCATCCATGAACTCCTTGGCGAAGGAGCCGTCCTGGATGCGCTTGAGCTGGTACTGCATGCGCTTCTTGGTCTCTTCGGTGATGACCGTGGAGGTGTAGTCGCCGTACTGGGCGGTGTCGGAGCAGGACCAACGGGCCTTGTTCAGGCCACCCTCGTTGGCCAGGTCGACCAGCATCTTCAGCTCGTGGAACACCTCGAAGTAGGCGATCTCCGGCTGGTAGCCAGCCTCGGTCAGCACATCGAAGCCCATATCGCACAGGTGGTTGATGCCACCCATGAGGACGTCCTGCTCGCCGAACAGATCGGTCTCGGTCTCCTCGGTGAAGGTGGTCTTGATGGCGCCTGCACGCAGCGCGCCCAGAGCCTTGGCGTAAGCCAGGCACAGCGGCCAGGTCTTGCCATCCGGATCCTGCTCGACGGCCACGACGACCGGGACGCCACGGCCAGCGGCGTACTCACGACGCACGATGTGGCCCGGGCCCTTCGGGGCGACCATGAAGACCGGATGGTCCTCGGACGGCTTGATGTAGCCGTAGTGGATGTTGAAGCCATGAGCGAAGGCCAGAGCAGCGCCCGGCTTCAGGTTCGGCTCGACGTCCTTCTTGTACACGGCGGCCTGGTACTGGTCAGGCAGCAGGATCATCACCACGTCGGCTTCGGCAACGGCCTCGGCAACAGGCTTGACCTCAAGGCCCTGCTCCTTGGCATACTCCACGGACTTGGAGGTAGGACGCAGGCCGACGACGACGTCGACACCGGAATCGCGCAGGTTCAGCGCATGGGCGTGGCCCTGGGAACCGTAACCGAGGATGGCCACCTTCTTGCCATCGAACACGGACAGATCGGCGTCCTTTTCGTACCAGATAGTTGCTGCCATAATTGGCGCTCCTTTATTGTTTTTTGCGATTCGGAACTTGCTTTTTCCGAACAAACTCGCTATTTTCTATTCTTTTTTCGGTTGTTATCACGGCGAGTGATTCCTAGGATGTTGCTCCCCCCGGATTGTGTCCGAGGAACCACTCCGCCTCTCCTGCGGAACTGTTCTAGTACCGCTTTCTTTATGATGTCTGTTGGCGTTCACATAGTGGCTATATTCACGTCAAACGATTTTTTCTAAGGCTCCGAGCCACCCCAAGCGAAGCAGCCCGGCAAGCCGGTCGGCGTCACTTGGTGAAGTCGACGTTCTTCGTTTCCTTGCAGCTCAACACCGCGATGAGGCAGCACAGGGCCATCACACCGAGGTACAGGCCCACGGAATGCACGCCCCAATGATGGGACAGCCAAGTGGCGATGGTCGGCACGAAGGCCGCGCCGACGATGGCAGCCAGGTTGTAGCCGATGCCGGAGCCGGAGTAACGCACGTTCGCGTCGAACAGTTCCGGCAGGAAGGCGCCGATCGGACCGAACGCGGTACCCATCAGAGCGAAGCCGATGCACAGGAACAGCAGGTTGGTGGCGAAGTTGCGCTGACCGACGACCGCCGGATCAAGCAGGAACGGGAACAGCAGGGCGAACGCGATGAGGCAGCAGGAGGAGATGATGATCACGCGCTTGCGGCCGAACTTGTCGGCGTTCACGCAGGAGATCACGATGAACGCGGCGAATACGCAGACGGCGATCATCAGCATGAGCAGATACTCCTGGTTGGTGAAGCCCAGGTTGCCGCCACCCTGCTCGACGGTCTTGGTGCCCCAAGCGAGGGACCAGGTTGCCAGCGTGTAGAACAGCGTGTAGGTGACGGCCACCAGGAACGTGGCCTGGATGACTTCCTTCCAGCTCTTCTTGAACACTTCGGTAAGCGGGGACTTGACGACCTTCTTCTGCTCCTGGGCCATACGGAAGATCGGGGTCTCCTCCATCTGGACGCGGACGACGAGGCCGACGATCACGAGGATGGAGGACAGCAGGAACGGCACGCGCCAGCCCCAGGCAAGCATCGCGTCATTGTCGTTGAAGGTCTCCAGCAGGAAGTAGGTGCCGTTCGACAGGAAGAAGCCGATCGGGGCGCCCAGCTCCGGGAAGGAGCCGTACAGCGCGCGCTTGTCTTCCGGAGCGTTCTCGGTGGCCACCAACGCGGCGCCGGACCATTCGCCGCCAAGGCCGATGCCCTGCACGAAGCGGCATAGGCACAGCACGGCGACGGCCGCGACACCCCATTGGTTGTAGGTCGGCAGGCAGCCGATCAGGAAGGTGGCAATGCCCATGGTGAGCAGGGAGACCACCAGCGTGGTCTTGCGGCCCATACGGTCGCCGAAGTGGCCGAACACCAACGAGCCCAGCGGACGGGCGATGAACGCGATGGCGAAGGTCAGCAGGCTGGCCAGCAGCGCGACGGTCGGATTGGTGGTGTCTCCGAAGAACACCTTCGGGAAATAATTCGCAGCGGCGGTGCCGTATGCGTAAAAGTCGTAGAACTCGATGGCGGTGCCGACCATGGATGCTGCGATCACGGTTTTGACCGAATCGCGGACCATCGCCTGCGCTTTGCCAGCGGCCGCTTCGACTGTACTCATTGATGTACTCCCTGTACGTCCTGTTACCGGTTCCCAACTTCCGCCGATAACGATGTTGTTTGTAGTTTTTCTGTTTTCTGTTGTGCGCTATGCCGGCCGGCTTCAAAAGGTTTTCGCTGCGTCTGCCTTGTGGGCTGCAACAAAAAGACCCCGCATCATGCAGGGCCATCAACGTGTGTGTTACGCGCGCCTCAAACCCTGCCTTCGTTGGCGAGGGATTGAAGCCGCTATGCTCGAATCAGTCCGCCAACGAAAGCGGAATAATAATTCGTGCGGACAGCAGTACGTGTGCGACCATTCCGTTCATCGTGGCGAACCTCCTTTCGCAAAATCTTTTCCCCGGGCGGGATTTCCGCTCGAACTAAGCCGTAAACATAGGCGCGTCCATCTCCCCTATCCACTAAAGGTTCACTATGTGGACGCGCCGTTTCGCTTTATTTTCCAATCATTGGCGATCTAGCACTGTCATAGTCGCCGTCATTGTTGCGATTTCAACCGCAATGTCAGCAGACCCGCCAACAGCATCGAAACAGTGGCGACAGCGAAGATCAGCACGGTGGCACCGGTCGCCACAATCACCGCGGCGCAGGCAGCGACGCCCAGTATCGTGCCGAACGTATTGGCCAGACTATAAGCGGCAAGCGATCGGCCCACGGAACGCACATCCGGCAGCATCGCGAGATCCAAGCTTTGGCTGGCGCCATCGAACACCACGTATGCGAAGCCGGCAAGCAGGGCGTACAGCGCAACCGCCAGGAAACCGTCGTCCATCAGCAACGGCAGCAGCGCAGCGACCATGAACAACACGGCGGACGCGACGGCCGGAATACGCAGATCGCCGAACAGGCTGACGATGCGGCCAAGCAGCAACGCCGCAATCAAAGCACCGACAAACGTGCAGATGGCCATGACCACAACCACCGATCCGGCACCGGCAATGCCGAACAAACCGGCCTCATCGGTATTGCTGACGATATTCGGCGCCAGATACCACTGATATACGGCGATTCCGGCTGTGGCCGCAACGGCGAACATGCGGGCCGCGAATGCCACAGAAAACTTCGGCGCGTTCTGTGGCGGACGGTATTGCGAGAAGAAATCGCCTTTCTCAACATCCCTACGCGGCAGGTAGCTGCTGGCCCCTTCGAACGGCAGTACCAACAGCGTAACGACGGCCGCGACGACAAGCCAACCCGCGAATACCAGCATCGCGAAACCCGTAGTGCCATCCCAACCTTCGCCACCGGCATGCGGCGTCAGCGCAACAGCCACGGCGACGCCGACCAGCTGGCCAAGCGCCAGCCCCTTGCCGTGCCACGAATCGGCGCGGTCGCGGAACTTGTCAGGCACACGTTCGCCGAACGCGGCGGCGAACGGTATGGCCGCCATCGCATACGCGGCCTGCGTGGCCAGCCAGAAGAACACGGCCCACGGGAGAAAATCACATGCGGAAAGAATCGCCATGCAGATAGCCGCCAATACGCTGCCGCTGACGATCCATGGCGTACGGCGCCCGAACCGGCAGTAGGAATGGTCGGAACCGACGGCGATGCATGCGTTCAGCAGGAACGTCATGATGGCACCTGCGATGACGAGCATCGCCAAATCCGTGACGCGGTTGATTCCCGACAAACGGCTGACGGTTTGCGGAATGAGCACCGTGTTGAACGCCGCCATCGGAGCGGACAGCAGCATTGAGCCAAGCGCAAAACCCGCAACGAGCCGGTTGGCCTGCATTGCGGTCGGCCTGGTGCCGTCCGGAGCGGTCATCGGGTCGCGCAGGTCGAGGAAGGACGATTCGAGGTTCGGCACAGCCACGTCAAGATGCGCGGCCGCGGTTAGGGGCGCTCCACCTTCCGATGCGATGCGCGCGGCCTGGGTTTCCGGACGCTCGTTGGACGCTTCCGGAATACGCGGATGCTGCTGCACCGACAGCCGGCGCATGGCCGCCTTCGCTTCGGGAGTCAGGGTCTTCTCATAATCGGGGCGATCGTCGATGCCCGGGCGGATGAACACCTGGCCGGGCAGCGGCTGCGGTTTGAATTCGTTATTCTGATTGTCTTCGGTCATATCTGCTGTTTTCTTGGCTTATCGCGTTTTCTGCTTGTCGCGTTTCATGTGCTTCGATACTCCACGCATGCGCCCGCCCGCTACGAGCGACACATACGAAAATCGCCCGGACGCATTGCTTCAGCGCATTCGGGCGATTCTTCAACGCAACTTACGATACCAACACGTGCGGCCACTGCCGTCCGCCCGACGGACCGGGTGCGACGGACCGGGTGCGCGACCGCAAGGTGGAACGCAATCGCAAGGCCGTACGTAATCGCAAGAAAATACGTAATCGCAAGAAATTTTCCGTCAGGCGACGACAGGCGGATTGGCGATCAGATCATCCGAACGGTGGTCTCCCGCGGAATCCTCCCATTCCAACATGGCGACCGGCGTAGTGTTGTCCACACCGAGACCGCGCTTCGGCTCGAACGTCAGCGTGGCCTGGCTGGTTTCGCCGCGCCAGGTGAAGCTGATGGACGTGTCGTCATCGGTGGTGTACGAGAACGTGCCGTCGAACGCGTCGAGCTCGTTGCGGAACTTGGCGAGCGCGTTCAGGGCCTTGACGACCGGACGCTTGAGGTTCTCGTCGATTTCCGCGGTGGAGTAGTAATGGCGGTTGATGTCGCGGCCGTTATTCGTCTTACGCAGCAGCTCCATGTCGTTCCTGCCGGCAAGCGCGCCGACATAGTAGACCTGCGGCACGCCCGGCAGGAAGAACTGCACCGCGCGGGCGGCGATGTAGTGCTGGTCGTTGCACCCGAGCGCCGAATAGTAGGTGCTGTTGACCTGGTAGAGGTCGAGATTGGATGCGGCGGCTCCGGTGGCTGCCTGGGATTCGCCGTGGGTGTTGGCGTGGATGGTGTTGACGAGATTGTCGACGTCCTCATCCGGCACGAGACCCTTGAGCGAGCGGTCGAGCTGGTCGGAGCCGATGTCGATCACGCCGATGCCGTCGTGCGTATCGAGCACGGTGACGGCGTTGTTCGGGCGTATGTCGGTCCAGTGGGCGACGGGCTCGACGTGGCCGGTGCTCAGCGCGTGCAGCAGCAGCGGAGGCAGGGCGAAGTCGTAGACGCGGTCCACCTTGGATGCGATTTCGACCTGCTTCTTGTAGTAGGAATGCACTTCGATGAGGATTTCCAGACCGCGCTTGACGCCTTCCTCACGCAGACGGGAGATCAGCTTGAAGGTCTTCGGGGTCATGAAGCAGCTGGTGCCGGCTTCCTTGGCGCCATAGCCGACGGCGTCGAGGCGGATGTAGCTGACGTGAGAGGCGGCCATCTGGTCGAAAATCGACATGAGGTATTCCCAACCCTTGTCGGAATCGGTGTCGATGTCCACCTGCTGCGGGGTGAAGCTCACCCAGACCAAGCGCGTCTTGCCGGCGAACTTGTAGTGGGTGAACGGCAGGCCCGGACGCGGACGGTAGATGCCGGCCAGGTCCTCTTCGGTGGCGCCGTTCGGGAACACGGAGCTCATGGTGAGGAACATCGGATAGTATTCGGACTCCTCGCCCTTGGCCAGCACGTCCTGGAACTGCTTGGATTCCCAACTCATGTGGTTGACGATGGCGTCGACCATGATGTTGTGGGTCTTGGAGAGTTCGGCGACGTCGTCCCAGCTGCCGAGACGTTCGTCGACCTTGGTGTGGTCAATCGGGTCGAAGCCTGCGTCGGCGCCGTCGAACGGGGTGAAGAACGGCAGGATGTGAACGCCGTCGTACACGCCGTCGAAGCGGGTGCGCAGAATGTCGGTCATCGACTTGATGGTGCCGTCGCCAAGGCGGTCGGCGTAAGTGATGAGCTGCACCTTGTTTTTCATGGAGCCTCCTTCGGTTCCAAAAAGTCGTTGCGAGATTCTTTGCGGGAGTCCTTACGGCCATTCCCACGGTTGTGTCGAACCGGTTCGATATTACCGCAAAATGGGGCTCGACACCAAAACCGCAACCGGTGTTCGGGCGTGTCGAACCGGCTTTCGGCCAAATCGCGGCACATGCCTCGACACCCGATTCGGAAGCGACGGACATGCAGGGGCAGTCGCGAGCGCAGGGCCTTCAGCCTTGGGCACAGGATTCCAGCTGCGGGCGCAGGACTTCAGCTGCGGGCGCAGTCCGTAAGCTGGCCGACCTGCTTAAAGTAGCGGTCGGGTTCGAGGCCGTCGACGGTCGCCACGTTCGTCATATGCACGCCGTCGAGGCCGCCGTATTCGACGATCACGTCCAGCACGCGCTCCTGCCACGTCGGTTCAAGATACGGGTCGACGGCGTTGCTGCCCAACGCGCGCATCGCACAGACAAGCGCGTGCGCGCCCCAATTCGATGTGCCGGCCACCACCAGCTGGTCGGTCGGCACCGTGCAGGCGATGTTCTCGCCGTGGTCGACCACCCCTTCGATGGCGTAGTCCTCCACACGGCCCATGCCGATCTCGTTGCCGCCGTCGCCCACGCCGATCGTGTGCAGGCCGAGCAGCGTGAGCTGGCTCAGCGGCGCGGTCCATTCGGTGATGTCGATGCCGCGCATGTTGTGCGGGCTGCCGTCGCGCGCCGGGCCGACGCGTTCGATGTAGACGAGCGTATCGATATGTTCGGTTTTGGCAAGGTCGATGACGCCGTTGAGCCAGGCGTCAAAACCGCCCTTGGGATTGGCATTCGGCGCGATCAGCACGTGGTCGTCCGGCAGGAAACCCAATGCGGACGGGCGAATCACCGGCGCGCAGCATTCGTCGCTGACCAGCCATGCGTCGCCGCCAATCGCACGCAATGCCATGCATACTTCCAGCGCACCCAACGGGCCGTCCGTTTCCGCAGCGGGTTGCGCGGCCTTCGGAATGTAGAAGCCGGTGACCACCAGCGCGCGGGCGGGCCGACCTTCCTTGCTGCCCGACAAGTGGCGTGCGGCTCGGAACAAATCGCCGCGCGAATACGTCATCAACGTTTCGGAACCGCGTCCGACGTCGGCTCCCGCCATGCGTGCGATACGCGCGATTTTCGGATAATACCGCCAATCCAGCATGCTCATGTTGCGTTCCTTCCGTGGTCTGGGTTTTGTTTTTGCGATTGCGATGCGTTGCGCGTAAGGGGCGTGCGGTTCATCCGACGGCCGGCAGCCGTGTCAGCCGGCCGCCGCGTTAACCGATGGCGCCGAGGGGGTCGCCGTATTGCGCGGTGTCGCCGACCTGCGCCGATCGGTGCAGTATGCCGGCAACGGGGGCGGTGATTTCGGTTTCCATCTTCATCGCCTCGAGTACGACGATCGGCTCGTTTTCCTCAACGTGCGCGCCGTCATCGGCGAGCCAGCGGACGACCGTGCCGGTGATGGTCGATTCGATAGGGGTGTCTTGGGTGCTTGCGATATCCGAGTTTGCGGCGGTCTGCGTGCCCGATCCTGCTGGAACGGACTTTTGATAGGCGTTCAGCAGGGCTTGGATGACCGATTCGCCAGAATCGGACGTGAGGGCAGGGTCCCCCGTTGCGCCGGCTCCAGCCAATCCGGCCAGCCCCGCGCCCAGCGCGGCGACGGAGGCGAGCGAAGCGGGCAGGCCCAATCGCACGCGTTTGCCATCGACCTCGACCCAGCTTTCCACCGGTTCGGGCGCTGCGGCCCGGCGACCCGGTTTGCCGTCGGCCAGCGTGCGCACGTCCACGGAAGGCAGGAATTCCTCTTCGATCCAGCGCGTGTAGACGCCGAAATCGCCGTCCGTCGCCACGAAAGCTGGCTGTTCGAGCACGGCCTGGTCGAATTTGCGGACCGTTGGCACGCCGGCAATCGCCAGCTCATCCAATGCGTGGCGGGCGCGCGTCAGACAGGCCGAACGCGACGGCGCGGAGACGATCAGTTTGGCGATCATCGAATCGAACTGCCCCGGAATCGCGCCGCCTTGCGCAACGCCGGAATCGAAGCGGATGCCCGGTCCGGTCGGCACGTTCAGCCGCTCGACGATGCCGGGGAACGGTACGAAACCAAGGGATGGACCCTCCGCGTTGATGCGGAACTCGATCGCATGCCCATGCGGAACGGGGGTACCGTGTTCCAAGCCGGGAATGTCGGTGACATGCGCGCCTTCGGCGATCGCCAGCTGTGCGGCCACCAGATCGACGCCGGTCACCTCTTCTGTGACGGGGTGTTCGACCTGAATACGCGTGT
>UMGV01065392.1_pt1 | contig 30799 bp, 31 predicted proteins | sample 1965361 | NCBI WGS metagenome assembly UMGV01 (sample SAMEA4836081, study PRJEB28245) | human gut metagenome | biome: gut microbiome; material: fecal sample | place: Denmark | collected 2008
TCCCCATTGGCATTCGCATAAGATTGGGCGTTGTTGTCGGCATCATTTATGGCTTCCTGATTAGCTTTCTCCTGAGAGACGCATGACCAGTGCTTGTGGGTGGGGACGGTGTAGGTGACGGAAGTACCGGTGCATCCGCTTCCGCAGTTGTTACGAGTCTTCGTCCTTTTTTCTTCGTTAGTATTCCAGTATTCGCTCTTACACTTTCCTCCCAAAGCCATAAACGCCTGAGTAGCCTTATCATTGGCAGCCTGTTGGGCTTCCGCCGTTGTTGCTCCATTTGCAGAATACTCATCTTTGTAAATACAAGTTTCGCACTTACACCCAGGCACACACGGATTATTGTTATTTGTAGCCGTACAAGCCGTACCCTCATTGCGCCACTCACTCTGCCCGCAGTTGTTGGAGTACTGTCTCTGACTTACCCCTCCCTGGCATCTATAATTAGACGTAGCGGTCATGCTTCCGCCCGTATATCCGCACTTTCCGCAAACATACTCGGTCTTGGTGTCTCTGTCGCCGCAATCGTTGTAGCGCTCGTACAATACAGCTGTTCCAGAACATCCGCTTTCACTCCAACTTCCGTACGATCCGCAGTTACAACAATCATGGCAATCTACCGAATATTGCCTATCAACGGATCCGGTACAACTATTCTTGTAAGCGTTATACCTCGTATGCCCTACACAATCACCCTGTCCGTAGTATTCCCATGTAGAACAATCTCTGGTAGTAGTGCTGGTTCCTCCGCAGGAATTAGTCCTTGTTCCAGTCTGGGTACATCCGTTGCAGGATCCATAGGTGTAATTTCCCCAGGATCCGGATGTAGTACAGTCCTTTGATCCATAATCCCTGTAGGTCGTCTGACCGTAAGATCCCGAACATGAATTCGTATCCGTATATACTCTGCTGGACTTACAGTTGTAGCATACATCTGACGCTCCTGTCATAGTCCATTGAGGTTCCGTACTCATGGCCTCACAAGGAGTGTTCTTGTTGCAATAAGTATTCAACCACGACTGAGCCTGCTCGTTCACCATCTGAACGGCCGAATTGTACGCATCTTCATAAGAAGTGGTGGACGTAACCTTTCCTCCGTTTATCTGCGTAGACGTAACGGTCGCATTTATACAGCTGGATACCGGTTGTTTGCAGGTTGCGCAGTCCGTCTGGGAAACGTTCGACTTGGAGGCTTCGGCTTCCCAGGTACACATTCCCGAAGATATGGCCTTTGTATTGGCTAGATCCAGTCCATGAGCATCCAAAGCTGCGGTTACAAGAGCATTCGCTTCTTCCTGGCTGTGGGCCTCAAACGGTCCATACTGAGCAAGATCTACTTCCGTTATGGTTATATTTCCGCTGGAAGTACCATTGTACGTATTATCATTGTATACGGAAGGACATGTAGGCTTAAATTCACGCGAACCTTTTCCGTAGAATGTACATGCAGCGCTTCCGCCTTCCACCCATCTTTCAGTGAGAGATCCGGTATAGCATTCATTGTTGTTGACCTGTTTCTTCCAGGATATTCCGTCCCGACATTCGGACTCTTCCGGAACAGCGTCCACCCAATTAGGTGTAGTAGCCAAGGTTTCATCCGTGATACATCCTACGTTTTTCCTGATCCATGCGGTAACCTTCAGTATATTAGGGTCATCTTCCGATTTTTCGGTCTCCATGGCCAGCTTGGCGGCAGCATCCGCCTCCTCTTTTGTAAACGCCGGGAACTGGTTTACACCAAATACATCGTCTGATGTTACTACCTGATTAGACTCACTTGTCTTACAGTCTTCACAATTATCGCGAACAGCAGGCATTTGATAGAACCCATAGAATACCTCGCGTTCTTCGCAAGTACCTATACGGTTTGCTATATCCTGCTTTTCTGCATCGAGTATTCCCTGGGCTATAGAGTTGGCGTCTTCTTTTGACACCCTTGACTTCACATTGTCGGGGTAACCTGAAACCATGGAAATATCCACCGATACCCAGCTTCCGAACATTCCCTCTTCGCAGTTGTTTCTCTGTACGGAATCAGAAGCTTCTCCGATCCATGTGCAGCCCAGATCTGATTTTGCATCGGCAATGGACTGTCCGTACATAGAAAGTGCAGTTTCAGCCATCTTGTTTGCGGCTTCCTGACTTTCATAAGAATAGAACGGCCTTCCCTGTTCCGTGCTGAGATCGGCTTCGGTAAGGGTAACGGTATCACCGGAACCTCCGTTTTCACATGTTTTGGCAAACGACATGTTCGCATGACCTTCATACTTAGTGTCCTCAACGCACTCCTGTTTGCTTGTCCATGCATTACCGAAGATGTCAACGGCTGCGCATGCCTCGGCATTGGCGGCCTCCTGATCCATGTCATAATTCTTAAACGGACCTCCTACTCCTGGAGTATCCTGATTTACAGTCAATGAATCGGAATGGAAGTGCTCGGGGCAGTCCTCTCTCTGGAATGTCTTTTCGCATACCCCCAGGACATGTTCGTCTTCTTCGCAAGTAGAATTTTCAGGCAGGTTGGCATATCCCGGTCCGTTTTCGTTCGCCTCGTTTATGGCCATCTGGTCGGCAGCCTCCTGACCGGTCTTTCCATCTACCGGATCGTCGCCTTCATTCCATACATGTTTCCCGGCTTCCACTGTAAACGTGACGTTTGTCGGAACCGGATGGAAATGTTCCTGGCATTTAGTCACCGGGAAGTCTGCTGAATATTTCTCGTTATACCATGTAACAGTTCGACATGTTCCGTTTTCATTAGCATTGTCCTGTCCAAGCCCTCCATCTTCGAATTCCACTTCCGCCTTCTTATTCGCATCTTCCTTGGATACGGTAGACGTATATTTACCGGCAGGAACCGTCCATGGAACAAGGGATCCTTCTTCCGTTACTAGACAATCATTCTTGCGGACTTCTTTCGTTATTTCGTCATTGCTCCACGTGCAGGAAAGGGAGTCGTCGTTGTTTACAATATCCTGACCCTGTTTCTTTACGGCGTCTTCAGCCATCTTGTTGGCTACATTCTGATCAAAGTCAAGGAACGGATATCCCTTACATTCCGCTTCCGTAACATCCCTGGATTCGCCCACTCCGTCTCCTTCGCATTGCTTCGTGAAACTCATGCTGAATTTGCCCTCATACTTATCCTGACATTCCGAGTTTTCATTGGCATAGTCGGGTCCGTGTTCGGCAGCATACTGCTTGGCAAGCTCGTTTGCAGCCTCCTGTCCGGTCTTGTCATTTACAGGATCGTCTTCTATCCCCCATGAAACCGTTCCGGCAGGAACTACATATTCCACCTGGGTAGGAACCGGTCTTTGTTCACCCTCTATACATTTGGTAACGGCGAACATTTCCTTATATTCTTCGTTATACCAAAGAACGGTAGTACAGGTTCCCTTTTCATTGGCATTTTCCTGTCCCGGTCCGTCTTCCTCAAATTCAACCATAGCCTTCCGGTTGGCGTCCTCCTTGGAAATCCTGGACTCGTACTGACCCTTGTTTACGGTCCATGACACAAGAGACCCTTCTTCCGTTACCAGGCAGTCGTTCTTTCGTACGTCCTGGGTAATATCGTCGTTGTACCACGTACATCCGCCGTTTTCATTGGCGTAAGCCTGGGCCATGCCGTTGTCAAATTCCTGCTCGGCCCTCCTGTTGGCATCTTCCTTGGATACGGTGGACGTGTATTTGCCGGCAGGGACGGAATATTTTACCAGATCTCCTATACCGTCTCCTTCGCAGTCGTCCTTCTGCACCTCCCTTTCGATAAGATCGTTGCCGTAACGACACAACGCCGACTCCTGATATTCCGCACAGCGCTTGGCAAGTTCTTCATCTGCCAGCCTGTTGGCTTCTTCTACCGCAACCTTGCGATATACTCCGGCTTCAATTACGAACTCCCTGGGCTCCGATACTCCACCTTCCCCGCACTGCTTCTGACAGGTAAGCGTACGTCTTTCGTTTCCGAACAACATTACGGAGCTCTGGGTTATCATGTATTCCTTTACAAGCTTGCCGTCGGAAGACGTTACCCGCACTTTGGCGGTGCGGTCATATCCGGTGGCATTTTCCCCGAACGTCAATTTCACCTGGGTATCACCCTTGGCGAAAGACTTATCTTTTTCTAACCAGCAACAACTCATGATTAACTCACCCTCCATTCTGTTCCCGTTGATGCAAATACGCGTACCATCTTTGGAGCTCCGGTGTAATCCAGCTCCAGATATGCAGGATCTATGGAAAGACTTCCGGTCACTTCTTCGCATTCAACGATTTCGATTTTATACTCGGTATTACTTTTAACTTCAAGAGTAACGGATCCGGCTTCACCGTTTACGCAGTCTTCGTAATGATCCAAATCCAAATAATCCCCTACGGATTCCTGGACAAGCTGTACGACTTCTCCGTTAAAGGTAAGGATCTCGTTTTTCAGTCCGTACTTATCGTTTGGCGGCATTTTAACCTCCAGCTGGACCATGTATTCCCTGTCCCTTCCGGGGTCTCCGGCTATGGCATATTGCCACGACTGGGAACCTCCCTCTATATTCAGGCGTACGCCGTCTACTACCACGGACGTTATCTGGGCGGTAGGAAATCCGGTAATGGACGTGATTACGCCGGACAATGTTCCGGCATTCGTCTTTATACTCACGCTTCCGACACCTCCGGTTTTTGGATAAGTGATAAGAAGCGGGGATATCTCCAGTATCTTCTTGCCGTATTGGAGAAACTTGACCATCTTTTGGTTGCTGTTTCTCTTTTTGGTGACCGTCCTGGTAGTTATCCTGTCTATACGACCGGTATATGGACCATCCGCCTTTGCCAGCACGATGGTAGTACCGATCCCTTCTTCGTGGCTGAGATTCAGCCAGCTTGAATCTTCTCTTTTAACCATACACCATTATTTTCAAGAAATTACCCATTCGTCTTCCGGACCCACGGTGATAAGGAATGTCTGTTCTCCCCCGTCTGAATCATATACCAGGAGCTGAGGTTCCACTTCGAATATGTCCTGATCGCCCAGACACTGGAGCGAACAAAGCATTTCCTTGAACCAGTCTTCCAGGATAAGGCTTGAGAACAATTCCTTTAATTTTTCCATGAACCACTCTTCATCAAAAAGACCTTCGATGATCTTTTCAAGATGTTCGTAGAACCATTCCTTGTTGCTGTATTTTTCGAAAAGCTCCTTGATGAAATCTTCAAACCACTGGCGTTCCAACAATTTCTCCAAAAGCTCTTTGAAATGTTCTTCATACCAGTCTTCCTTCAACAGCTTCTCAAAGAACTCTTTCATGAGTTCCATGAACCATTTTTCCTTGAAGGATTCAGACAATAATTCCCGGAACAGCTCCTTGAACGAATCCAGCTCCAGGCGATCAGCCGGAATGCTGTTCTTCTCAATATGAGAACCGCAAATAAATCCGTCACATTCCGGAGCTGTCTTGCAAATATTAAGTCTACTCATAATGCTCTCCTATTTTATTAGCAACGGACATTGAATCCATCCGCATATTTGGAACGATAAACAACCTTAACCTCGGAGTTGACGCACGCGCCAAGACAATACTTCTTGCTGAAGTATAAATTCTTTCCGCTGGAACGATAAGCATCAGTAGGCAAAACGCCTCCTCCATGAACTACCATCAGTATCTCAGAAGGAACCATCTGAAGTTGCAAGTAATAGCTTCCGCTGCCTTCTTGCACACCATCAAACTCTTCTGTTATAGTCTCTATAGCCGACCGTTGGATCGTCTTTACAACCCTTCCTATAACGGCTATAACATCATTTAGCGGAGTGCCGGATTTTACGCAAAGTTCCGGTATGTCCGCGCCGTCGTAAATTATCTTCGACGAAAACATCTTGCAGCCGCCTCCCGGTTCGCACGGATCCGGACAGCACTGGTCGATATTATTATTGCAACTTCCTCGTCTCATTATTACTGCAAATCTATAATTTTATTTTTCAATTTCATTATTTCATCGCCCTGTTCGTCTATCTTCTTCAAAAGAACAACAAGCAGGTCGGAAAGACTACAATTCGGGGTAAGTCCGTATTCCGCAGGATTCACCTTGTCGGAAAGGAATACGCAGTCTGTCATGTTGTATTGTTCGCATGGAACCTGCTCCTCCTGAACGGTTGGGCGATATGTCTTTTTACATGGATGTGCCATCGATTGATCCTCCGTTATTTTGAGCCAAGAAATCAATGGTATCATTGAGTTCCTTCACTTTATTTTCCAACCCCTCAATCTTGTCTTTGAGTTCGATATTCTCCTCGCGATAAAATCTTATTTTCTCATATACATTGTCAAATGCCTTATCTATGTGACCCAATATTGACGTAAGGTCCAATCCAGGCAAAAGACCAAGATTAAAAAACTCGCATCCATTGTAGAACACATCACTAGTATGGACCATTAATGGATTCTCATTGGGAGGACACGGACATTCCGGCTCTTCCTTGCATACACAAGACATACCGGGATTTAATCCAGACGTCTTCAGTCTTGACAGTTTACCGGGTCCGCATTTATCATTTATACAACTCATGACCAAAAATCAATTAGGCTTTCACACCTGGTAGTCTGCTCAGCATAAGCATTACCAAGTTCGATTAATAATTCTTCCGCCATCAGGTTTGCATCTTCCTTTGAAACAAAAGACTTAACCTCTCCGGCGTGTATCGTATAAACGACGGGCTTAGCTTCATAGCATTCCCTGCATTTTTTCTGAAACCACCCTGTCTTTTTATCATTATAATATACGGGAATGCAGTTGCATTCCGCATTTGCCTTTTCCTGCCCTTTTACCTTAAGGAGTTCGTAAGCCATCCTGTTGGCTTCTTCCTTGCTGTCATTTGACGTCACATATCCGTTATCTAAGGCGAACTCAATGCCGTCCTTGCAGTCGTATCCTTCCGGACAGTCATTCTTAAAGAAAGTACCCCTCTGGAACGTGGACCTGTACACCTTGCAGCACTTGCCGTACTCGTTTGCCTCCTTCTGCCCCTGCTCCTGCATATAGTCAAACGCCTTTTTATTGGCATCTTCTTTCGATATGTAAGATACGAATTTTCCGGCAGGAACGACAAAATGATATATAGAGTCTTTAGCAGGACCATCTTCGCAATCGTTTTTTACGAAGTCTCGCTCCATTTGATCGTTGTAGAATATGGCAGGTATAAGAAGCCCGTATTCATTAGCGTAATCCGGACCGTTTGTCTCGGCCTCGTGTATAGCCTTTTTGGTGGCATCGCTCTTGCTTACCATAGAGTAATACTTCCCTTCCGGAACCACGTATGATACCTCGGGTCCGGCCTTGTACCCCTCCGGAACATCCGTTCGGGTGAATTTCATTTCAACCCGCTCGCTTCTATACACCTTAATTCTTTTAGCCATCTCCTATCAACGATTTGACATCGAACATATCTTCGACTCTAATGCAAACAGAGCCTGCCCTACCCTTATCTTTCCATCATCCGGAATATCATAATCTATGCAATGAGATTCCCTAGACAGCTCGCTTGTATCTATGGATTCCCGTATCCTGGTTATCTCCTTATACATATCCTCTAAGACCTCCTGAACGGTAACGCATGAATCCTTACATCTATCCAGATCAGACCATTCAGGAATTTCTCCTTCGTAATGAATACAGGTAGCCCAATTCTTACCGGCGCAATTATGTTTTAAATTTCCCATTAGCACATAAGCTTGTTAATGTACTCAGCAATCTTTTCCTTATCCTCCCGGCATATATAGCAGTTGCCCTCACAGAGTATGCGCCTGAGATGATCGACCTTGGCTACATTCCTTATATCCGGATTGCTGCCGACTTTATACCTGTGATAGGCGAGATAGGATTTGGAGATACATGCTATGTATCTGTCAATCCTGTCGCACATCTCACTTGGACGGATCTGAAAAATATTTTGCGTACTCACCGTTAATATATTCTTTATATGCGTTATACTTTTCTTCATCCGGACATGAGGTCCGAAGATCCCTGATCCATGCCCTGATTTCCCGCTGCATCTGCTGTAATCGATATCCTATATCGCCAATCCTTCGGTTTCTCCTGTATACTTCGATCAAGTTTCTGTCCAAGATCGTAAGTTCGTCATACATACGAAGACATCCCTCATTAGGATTTTTCATTGCGGCTGCTTTTATTTCCGGATTCAACGAAGATCTGTATTCTCCGGACGAGGCTGCCGCCGAAGCAGCCATTCTCTTTGCTCTTTCTTGACAAGGTTTGCAAGCCATGATTATTAAATATTAACAATTAATACAATTATTAGCTATGTCTATTATCTGATTGGCTTTGTCTATCAAGTCATGCGCCTCCCTTGTATTTCCAAGGCGGACGTTGGCGTGAGCCGAAGCCAAGCAGTACTCGATTTCTTCTATCTTTTCCAGCAGGTCGTCATCCCTGTTATCGCAAAGTATGGAAGCTTTCACCCACAGTTTGTCTATATCCAGCCTGATACGGTCCGTCTTCAGGTATTTATGGTTAATCTTATACTTGGACGGACTTCCCGTTATGGTTATGTCGTATATGCCATCAGGAAGGTCAAGATATTCCACCCCGCATGATCCCTGAGTGTCGCAGTTAAGACCAAGAACAGGACTGGTGAACGTATTTATTATGTTCTTTGCCAGATAAAACGTAACCGGATCTTTCTTTCCTGGAACAGTTATGTCTATTATAGCCCTTCTTTCACTTATGGCTCCCCATAAAGATGTATCGGCTATCTGAAGAAGCTTGGGATCCCCGGTATTCAAAACGGTAAAGTTCAACTCTATGTTGTTGAGATTTATGTTGTCGTTATACCTTATTATAGAATCATCATACCTGGACTGGGTATTTTCTATAGCCTCGGTAGGAGTATAATAGTTCTTTATTTCCTCCCCATTTATCCTTACGTTTATAACCTGAGCGAAGTGAGTCTTTGACATGCCGAAGAAATCCACCCTTACGTTGTCCTCATAATCGAAATTGGGATCCGGATAGGTAAATTTCTCAGTAAGATACGTACCGTCGTTTCTCCTGGCGGTAATACTAAATACGACAGGCTTCTGTATATTGTAATCATCCATAAGGATTCTAACAACAAACATGTCGTCTACAATCTTCGGTATGAAATCAATTGTTCTCACTTTTTAATAGCTTTGATACTTTGAACAAAAATAATACAAAAAGGGCAATTATGAATGATATACCCGCTACTTTAAAGTCATGCACAAAAGACGATCCCTTCACCTCCGTTACGGATGATTCCGTTTTCTGTTCATGATAGTCGGATTTTACGTCTTCTTTTCTAAAATTATCGACGGTTTCCTTGACTTCAGTGCTATCCTTTTTTGAAAAATCAACGTTTATCTCCGTTTTTCTTTTTATTGGATTTACGCATTCTCCAAGCGAATCGCATACCGATATGGAAGTGTCATAATCAATGATCGTAGCCGATACGGTGCCAGACAATGCCGATGACGCAATCTCCTCCTTGATTCTTTTGGACAATTCGGATACTACAGAATCCATATTCCCGGTGCTAACCGTATTTACTCTGCTCTCCATATTCTTTCTCGAAGAACAGGAGAGCAGCGTCATACTAATTAGAAGGATTGCCGTCACCCTTAGTCTTTTCGCCTTCGACAATATCTTCCAGTTCCTTCTTTTCATCTTCATTTAATTTTAAGGTGCCGTTAAATATCCGAACGACTTTGTCATATACAAACTTGATGATTTTGGTCATGAAAAAATCCGGAAACAGCTCCTCTATCCTAACAAGAAACAGCAGGAAGTAAGATACGGTTATTATGTATGTAAACCACTTCGCGGCATCAAGATATATGTAAGACTCGTCCTCCTGGATAAGTTCCTTGTACATTACGCACAGGCAAGCCAGTATAAAGACGGCTATGGCAGGTTCAAAAAGTATCCTCGAAAAATTGAACGACTTGTACCACTTGGAAAAATTAAACTTCTTCCTCTTCTTCTTCCTGTACCGGTATCCCTTGTACTCCTTTATTATTTCCACGATTATATTCAGGAAAATAATAATAAGAGTAGCCCTTATTAAATGATGTATGGGCTGGAAGTAAGCCCATACCGTTCCCGAAGCCGCATAAACAGCGGATAAAACTCTATCCATATTTGAATCCGAATAATTTTTCATTGACCAAAAACTCATAGTCAGAAGATTTTCACCTTCTCCCCGGACAGATCGTCATAGCAGTCGACATGAAGCCATGAAACACCGCCTTCCAATCTTATATTGTACGGGAGCATGGATTTATTAGCTACAATTTTTTTTCTGGCTTCCTCCGCAGCCATGCCTACAACGGTAAAATCCCCCGCCAATCCGGAAGCATGGGCTGTCAGGTATACCGACCCTTTTCCGGTAGCGTCTTTTACCAGCTGGCATAGATTGCATCTCCTGCCCCTCTGAGTAAAGGACCCTCCGTTCTGCCAGTCATTACAATACATGGGAGACTTGAGAATGTCCCTCCTTATAACAAGGAGGGTTTCCAAGAATTTCTGTTCCAAAAACATCCATGACCTGTCTCCCCATTTATCATACACATGCCTACATGTCAACTCCTGTATGTCGAAATACGGTCTTATCCGGTCTACCACATCTTTCTTGCTCATAACTCTGTCCTCCTAGGAATTATTTTGATGTTGGTCAAATCCTTACTGAAAGAAATGGTGGCTATCCTGTCATAATTGTTATGATAGTCTTCTACTCCTTTATAAGTAGAGGTATTTGTAGTAAGATATCCAGAGAATACTTCCTGGCCTCCGCTGTTAATGAAATTATAACCATCCTTGGTCATACTTCCTCCTTTGTAGGCTTTCACATACATCCTGAAATCTCCATCTCCCTTGGTGTTAAACCAAGTGGCATATACGTCCACGTCTATAAATTCCTGGTCTACCTCGTTATTAGCAAGGAAATCCCTGAGGTCGATGTATACACACTCGTTCCCTGACGAAGTATTATCTCCGCCCCAATGAAGTATAGATGTTACCTGTGATGTACCATTGCCGGGGCCACTCCATCCTACGCCCCGTCCGTCAACTTCCGGTATTCCGGTATTGGTAAGTTCGGTCATAGTATCCAAATCTATACCTCCCGATTCTTCCCAATAATAACGCAATACTATGATGTCAGCATCCTGTATATCGGTTCCGGTTCCAGGATCTATAGGCTCGGCATCCGGATCAGGAGTCTCCCCTTGTCCTGGGATATCCGGTATAACGGGAACGTCATGCAAGTTTTCGAAATACCATATTCCTCCAGCATATGTAGCCTTAATGGATATGTTTTCTCCAGCATTGACAGTTACGGTTTTCCCCCATACATGGGCGCTCTGTCCTCCGGAAGGAACCGTAAGCTTTCCTTTATTCCCGGACATATTCTTTATTATTATATAAAGCGAGTCTCCGTCTATAGCCTGTGCGTTAAGGACAGACAATGTGGATTCCTCTCCGGAGGACGGACTCCAATTGCATATGACCGTATGTTTTGTAGCCGGTATGTTTTGCACACCTTCATGCTGCACAAATCCGTCCATAAATTGAGCATGGTCGTCATACCATACACAGTCCACTTCACTTTGATCACTGGCCAGTCCGTTAAGCCTGGCTATTTCCTGAGCATCCACTACCGGCTGATTCCTGTAATCATACCAGATCTCATTTACTTTCGTGAGATGCTTCCTGTGTTTCATCTTACGAACGACCTGTCCATTTACCACGGCGTCTATAGCATAGCATTTATTGCAGCATCTCATATCACACCCCCTCCACAGTTACAATTGCATGGAACCCTCGTATATCCGTCCGGTATGGACGTTATAATACTGCCGACAGAAAGGTTGGAATTTTCAGATACCTCGATTATGGTAAACTTTATGGATTTCTCGTTCATATTGCCGTCCAGCATGCGGTATCCTTCGGCATAAAACTTGTCTCCGGAAGCCGAAGCATAACATTCGTATACATTCTTTACGAATCTCTGTTGCAAACAGGGCTTCTTGATCCACTCAACAGGTATAGACGTGATTACCGATCCTCTGTTGAAGTCTTCATTTTCAGTATACGTAACTACGTAGCTGGCATCCGTCCTTCCGATCTCTTCGTTCCAGAACTCATGACCTTTTATCCTAACTTCTCCCTTAGGAGTGTCATAACAGTCGTCTACTTCCATTAGGTGGCGCTGGGTAAGATCGGCAAAATCACACTCAGACTCATCCCATGATGTCGGTATATCGGAAACCACATTGCCGATCAGGGATTCATCAGTAGATCTTAGTATGATATTTATCTGCTCCATTACATCTCCCTTATAGTCGTAGGTAACATAGCTTCTCACTTTTACCTTGGTTACTACACCGTAGGAAGAATATCTGTAACACCTTTCTATTATCTCGGTATCCCTTTGGGTTCTGTCCGGAAAATCACATACCATCTGAGTCCAGCCCTCCGGTATGTCCCTTATGACCGTATTTTCAGGGAACGACGGATCGGTCGTCTCGGCTATCCTGTAATACTCCTCTCTGGCTCCAAGTTCTGGATCCAGGGATACTATTCCTTCTACCCTTACCTTTCCTCCAGGGGTGGCGAAACAGGAATTAACCTCCCGTAAAAGACGCTGCGTCATGTCCGGGAAATCACATGTAACCCTCACCCATGAAACCGGTATCACGTCATATCTTTCTCCTGGATTAATGTCTGGATCGGTAGAGCGAAGGATGGTATAGGACGATATACGGTTTACGGTCTCAGGATCCCTTGATTCGAAACCTTCCAATTCTACCTTTCCTCCAGGAGTTCTGAAACAATAAAGAACATATACCACGGTACGCTCTTCCATATCTGCCAACTCGCATCTCATAGGTATCCACGTGTCGGGTATAGCCAAAAGCTTCTTTCCTACCGGATTATCCTTGTCCGAGCTGTTTATAACATAATGCTCCTGAGATAAAGCATCGGGAACATCTTCAGTTACAGACCACCAAGATATAATTTTTACTTCTCCTCCCGGCGTCCTGAAGCAGTGCTCTGTAGATTTAAGATGCCGCTCGTTTATATTCTTCCATTCCCATTTTATCTTGTTGGCATCCAGCTCATGTATACTCTGAAGATTGCCGTCTTCATCTATATACATTTTCTTTCCTCCCAGGGTATACACCACGGTATAGGCCTTTCCGTCTATAACTATGCCGGAATGGTCGTCATCCGGATAGAACATGCCAGAGTTGCACAGCCAGCTAATAAGCCCCTTGAAGGATTCCTTTATTTGCTTTATTAATTGTATCAGTGAGTTCATTCGTCTTTAAATTAAGAAAGGGGAGCGGGGTTTCCCCGTTCCCCTTTGAGGTTTATTTTAGAAAAAGAAGAAAAATCAGACTTTAACCGGCGGCAAGTTAACGGATGCTGCCAGCATGTCCATAAATTCCTGAACTCCTTCATGAGCTCCGTAGGGAACGAAGAAGTGAAAGTTGATATTGTCATACACTTCCTGACCGAATCCCTGGGCGTAACGAGTAGGATGGATCGTGACAACGAAATCAACATACTGAGCCATAAAGTCGATACGGGTATGTTCGTTGGTAAATGTACGCTCCATATAACCCTCATGCATAGGATACATAGTATTGTACATGTATGACTGCTTTTCAAACGGAACCAGATTTCCGCCTACATGGGTTCTTGGAGCCCAGTAAGAGCAGTATTCTACATGAAGAGGTTCGTAATATGTATCGATGCCTTCCCGCTGTTCTGCCGGATAACCGCCGTTTACCTTGATCCTTACTGCATCTTCTTCGTATGCAATCTTATCCATAAGTCCGCTGTCCGGAGATATCATGAACGGTTTTCCCCTGAATCGGATACCCACCAATGTCTTTCCGTCAGTAGGCAATACCTGGGCTGGAGTCAGAAGTTCCCATTTGCGTCCTTTATAAGGAGCCGGGGCTTCGCTCTTATAGAAATCCCTGAAGATAGGATCACATTCGTCGCATACCATGTTAGTAACTACGGTACACTTAAAACTATGCTGACATCCCGAAGGGGTTCCATAATTTTCAATTTCCAGATCACGATATACCGACTGAAGCTCTTTAAGAGCGCTTTCGCCGCATTCATCATCCGGCATGGTAATCACATACTCTTCCGTTGCCACATTGCAGCTTCCGCATGCACTCCATGAAACGGATTTAATGGTAGGATTAGAGCACATATTCTTAGTAGTAGCCACATAAGAAACTTCAGAACCAGGATTGCTTTCCGCGAAATCCTTGATGTCCTTCATAGTTAATTTCTTATTTACAACTACGGTATAGACGCCTACTCCGCTCGCCTGACCTTCCAGTTTGACCGCTGTACTGGCAACGGCATTTGCAAGGGTTTCTACGTTGGTAGACAGGTCGGCTCCTTCATCAGCCAAAGATACAGCATAGATGATACCTCCTTCTACTTCTGTATATCCGTCCGGACAATCTTCGCAGCCCTTGATTACGGAAGATAATTTTTGAACGTAATCAGAAGGAGCGGCACCTTTTTTCAACACCTGATAAACGGACATGAGACCGTTTCTTTCGGTACGAGTAACCGTCATGGACGGGAACTGTGCCTGAACTTCAGCCAAAGCAACTCCGTCTCCGGCATCGCACACCTCTAGGCAATAGAAGTTCCTGGCTTCCTTAGTTGCCGGTTCTTCAACATCCGGAGTATTTTTTACAATCGGAGTAATGTCCACGAAATCTTCCAGCTTGTATCCTCCCGGCATAGGCTGACGTTTGAACTGCTCGATTGCATCCAATACATACGGAAGCATATTGACTTCTTCGCACGGATCGCAGTCTTCACACTGAAGCATCTGGCGCGAAGGACAATTTTCTACATCAATAGCCTGTTTGGTGCGGAAGATACCATCCGGATATCCAAGCAGTTCAAATATCCTGCCCTCTAATTCTAGCTCGATAACGATGATGGAGCCCTTATTTCCGTCAATAGTAGTGTTGGGATCTACGCCATTGTAACCAATGGTTACATCATCCATTGACTGTTTGTCCTTTTGTGGAGCTGAAGCATGAAGATCGATGATCTGATTTACCGAAAACATAGGAGTAGAGTAATCCTTTTCGGATACGCTTCTGCTCGGAGTCTGTTTGGGTTTACCAACTCGGATTTCATAACGCACTTCATCCTTGCGGAGACCCTTGAAGTCCGTAACGGCAACGGCTCCGTCTTCCGTTTGTCCCTGACCGGACACATCGTAAATACCGAACATTCCTTCTCTCAGGTTAAGAGAGCCTACATCCGTCAGCTTTGCGTGAGGAGGTAGAAAGAAATAACGATCATATGGTTTATGTATAGCCATGTTTATTATATTTTTAATGTTCTTTGTAGCAAATATAGCACGCAAACTTATAAATAAGGCATGCGTGCTATATATTGATTAACAACTATCAATCATTTCAGTCTGTTAACGTTGTCAGAATCCAACTGGTATCTTTGAAGCTCATTCTCGTTTAGCGCAAATTGCTTCTGTACCATATTGAGTATCTCATCGACCAGCTTGTCGTCAAGTTCGGGATCCGAATTGGAAGACATGCTTCCGTCCGCCATCCTGTACCCGTCCAGGTTTATCTGTTTGGGATACCTGTAATATGTAAGGAATACGCTCTCGATGTCGAAGTCGTCCTTGTAAACGTTTACGGAATTCTGACCTACGGAGTAGAACGTCTCCCTGTAATCGAATGAAGGCTTGTTGTTTTCATCCGTAAGAAATTCATTTACATCTTCATTCTTTACTTCAAACAGTGAGAAATCGTCGGCTGAACATCTTCCTCTTACAAACTGGGCGGATATGTTCGAGAATGCGAAATAATCATCCGGAAGGGAAAACATTTCACATTGAGGTATGGATTTATCCCCGCTCCTTTCAAGCTTCTTGTAATAAACGAGAAGCTGCTGTATCTTTCGTATGTTCTCATTGTTCTTCTCTCCGAGTATATACTGGATAAGTCTGTTTTGTTCGGCATTGAACAGCTGAACAAACCTCGCCTTGTCCATCTTTATCCCTCCGTTGGTGAGATTCTGCTCGGATTTTTGAAGAGCCATTAGATAACATTGAGAGGCAGTCCGCATGACACTATTTGTTTAAGCTATCATAAATATCCATAACCCTGATTTTCAGGTCCGCATAATCCTTGTTCTTGACCATCAGGTCGGCGACGGCCTTAAGATCCTGTCCTATAACCATGGAATTAAGCTTGTAACCTTCCTTGTCTCTTGATATATGACCTCTCAGATTCATTACGTACAGCATACGGTAAATCCTGAATACTTCTTCTCCGTCCGCACGGGAAGCCCTCTCCATCACGTCGCACAAATATTCCAGGTTGGTCACCTTTCCGTCAAGATAATCGGATAATCTCAACGTATAATAATCAGTCTCGATTATTTCCGGATTGTCTATGACGCCAGCAAACAATAGAATGTCTATCATGCAATTTCTTTCGTGGATGGACCCCTTCATGGCAGACATATACTTGAATGATATTTCTTCCCTCTTAACCTTCCTTGTTTTCAGGTTGTCTCCGGACAAGGCCTTGTCTTCTACGCAATACATAGAGAAGGCATAGTCTGGATCTCCCTCCCTATCTTTAGGGGTAAGACTCTTTGACAACAAGGCTATATAAAGGTCGAACAATTCAACCGGATTGGAAGTATTGAAATATCTTCCCGTCCACAGATCGATTGATTTATTATCCCAGAATTCTTCGTTGCTCTGAATGGGGTTGGTATTGGTTATCTGTTCGTATGGCTTTAAGATATTTTTTACACGATTCAACACTTCCTGCTTCACCACATTCTGGTCTTCTCCGAAGAAACATTTGGAGGCGGTGTAAAAACCGGTGTCATATACATTCTTTATATTATCATAAAGGCATGACACTACCGTCTTGTTTCCCTCGAACGGCACTTTGGATATACCTCTTTCTACAAACGGAGTCGGTGCGCTGGTATCAACTTTACCTACAACCTTATAGATGGTATCCGACAGGATTTTGAAGCCGTATACATCGGCCAATACTTTCTTTTCTTTTTCCATTTTTTCTTCCTCTTTTTCTTAGGGTATTTTTAAAAAAAATATGAAGGTCGGGCAAAACACCCAAAGCCCGACCTCCTAGTAAGAATATGACAGAAAATTTGAAATTATTAGCAAGCCAATTCTATTATCGCATATTTACTGATATCACGTACCCATACGGCAGAAGCTGAATGGCACCAGAATTGTTCTTTCATACCCGGAAGCGAGCTCAGGATGTCTCTACCGTTAGAAGATGAAGACCAACGACCCTGAGTATGGCCCCACCACATTGATTCGCCTTTAGGTTTAACGAAGAACACGTTATTCGTCATGTTACCCAGTTCGGCTGAAGAGTCGTTAGGAATAGCAGAGTAAGCGTTGCTAAACTCAGAGCTTGTAACGTCTTCGATGATACATGAGTATGAAGTCCACGGAGTCTTGCCGTCGATCAGGGTAGAACGGTCAGCCAGGTCTACGTAATCCAATGAAGGATCGTGTTCAATCTGGACAAAACCAATATCCGGCAGGAATACACCCTGGATCATAACCGGATTCAGCACAAGAGCATCGTTCGGTCCGGATACCGGATTGTTGATGATTCTGTCTGACCCCAGCAGACCGCCAAGACGTTCGATCTGACGATAGAATTCGTCACGGAAGATATCTATGATATTGTATCTTGCCTTGGCGCCGACTTTCATCTTGATGCGGCGTTTTTCGATAGGCAGATTAGATCCGCGATATACATACTCTACAATTTCACGAATATGGTTACGGGTAATACCGCCAGGGCGTGAATATTGAACGGTAAATCCACGACGAAGCTGATGATACATACCTTCATTCAGGTATTTTACGCCGTCATTGTCGGGGATTGTGCCTCCCTGCTGGAACATATTCTGGCGATATTCCAATTTAGCCAATTCCGCCAAGCAGAATATTTCCAAAGTAGAAGCTACTTTTGCATTACGCAGGTCGAAGTTGCCATTAGGCAATTTACCTGAGATGAGAGCCATTTCCGGCATAAAGCCCAGGCGATCACGCATTGCATACAGGCGTCGGTAAGCGTCTTCTACAAACTGTTGAGTAGAGTTTGTAGCATCAGCAAAACTCTTCATACCGGCATACATGGTAGTTTCTCCTTCAACACCACGGTGGTTTCCAAGACGGAATTCGCAGGTCATCGTACCGGCTTTACTCATACCAGTTACTTTTGAGAACTGAGTATCGAACTCGGACAGCACGTGCCCAATCTTGAAATACTGGATACCTGCGCGAAGTTTGTCTTTAGGGAAGTATTTAGCCTTACCGTTGTTTACAAGACGGACTTTATAATGCCATGTGTCACCTTCCTGACGAACGGGTACCTCTTTTGATACCACGACGTTGCATCCGCGCTGAGCGTCATATGTCAATACGTCATTGGCCGTATATTCACCTGAATCCAATACAAGATCGAATAATGTATTGTCAATACCAGGATACTGATACATGGTTGACGTATCGACTACCGTCATTACGCGATATGTCTGAGTTTGCGGCAAATCATAACGGAATGTACCGTTCATGCCGTTTACGCCGATTGTTGCGCCGTTCTGAAGCATGCCCATATACATAGGCATAGGATAGTTGATGATATTCTTGAAAAGCGTAACAAGTCCCAGATGGTTCTTGTTAGGATCTTCTGCATACCACTGACCCAGCGAAGCCAAGTCGTGCTCCACGAATGAAGTACGGAATGTCTTTGCCGAAGTGTAGGCTACGACCATGTCGCCATTAATCGTGCCTGGGAAATTTTGTACTGCAAAATTATTGACCATAATATTCTGTATTATATTTTAATCGCTCCTGACAAGTCAAGACCGTCATCTCCTCCTCCGGTGTCACCGGTAGCCGTTCTGGATTTGTTAGTCCTTCCCAGCATTTTGATAACCTTGACTTGTTCCTGTTTAACTCTCTTGTTAGACTTCTGTTTTATAAACTCTTCAGAATCCATCAAATACATGATAAGGTCCACTGCCTTCTTAGGATCCTTCATGGTTTCCTTGAATGTTCGAAGAACTCCGGTTTCTTTCTTGTCATCAACCTTAAGGGCAAAGTCGATAAGGCGTGAAAGCATCTTTTCGTTCAGTTCGTAAGATAAATTGAACTCCGTTTTCAGCTCCTTGCGATAGCGCTTTCCGGCTTCTTCGTCTTCTTTTTTCTTTTTCTCGGCATCCTCTTTCTGCTTCTGGATATAATCCTTCATCTTTTCGTCCAGGATACCCTTGAACTTTTTAGCCTTTGCTTCGATAAACTCATCGCTCTGGCTCTTGTATATTTCAAGCTGCTCGTCCTTTTCTTCATCGGAAATCGGCAGGGAATTGACAAAATGACGAATAACCTTCATTTGGTCTTCCTTTACCGACAGATCTAAGTCCTGGATAGGAGCCTGATACTGACGATATACACCCAATATCTGATTTACGTTAGCCCCGGATTTTTCAGCCTCTATAAGCTGACGGGTAAAATCAGAGATGGAAGACGTATCTATCTTATCTTTTAAAAGACCGCTCTCCTTTTCCTTGATCACATTTTCGATAAGATCCAGAAAGGAATCCTTATCCTTAATATCCAGATCCTTGAAGGACACCTTGTCATCTTCATTTTCTCCAACCTGAAACTCATAGTCGGATATATCACTTATGACGCCTCTTGAGATCAAATCCGAAAGAATACCCTTATAATCAGGGGCGGCAGGCTCAGTGACGTCTTTGTCCTCTTCATTTTCATCTGCATCATTTCCTTCGCCTTCTGAATTACCAGTATTGTCAAGATCCGACTTGCCTTCATCGTCATTTCCCTTAGAGGCATCTCCTCCTTCTCCTTGACCTTCACCTCCTTCATCTTTATTCAACAATCCCCCTTTATCCATATCTTCCAATGACAAGAAATCATCAGCAGATATTATTTCCAATTTTCCTTCTTCTTCAAACACGTTGTTTTCTCCTCTTTTTCTATTACAAAAATAATCTATGATAATTCGCGCTTTAATACTCCGAGCTATATAACTATTAATATGCAAATTAATTATTAACTACGGATGTAAATCTCTTTGTTTGATTGTCCTCCCTTCTCTGGTCTAACTGACGGGCTTTCAAGTCCAATTCCCTTTCCCTTAACTCCAGCTCTTTCTTCTTGAAATCAGCCTGGGATCTTAACTGACGATCCCTGAAATCAAAGTTGGAATCGGCTATTTTCTCCTTCAATGCCATCTCAGTAGATTTCTGGACAAAATCCATAGACCTTTCGTCGGACTGAGAATCGGCAGCCCTTCCGGCAGCAAGAACGGATTCACGTCTCACATCCCACTGTCCCTTCCGGTCTATCTGCTCAAGCTTAAACCTGTGTTCCTGCTCGATGTTCTCCCTGTCTGCCTCGGCTTTCTGAAGCATGGTCTGACGTTCGTTTTCTTGCTGCTGTTTCCTTATGGCGTCCTGATATGCCCTGCTGTCGAATGCAGCCTGCTTGAGTTCCACCATAGAGTCGGCATCCATGATACGGGCAAAATCCAAGGCGTCTGATCCGGCAGTATTTATATTCATAAGATATTGCCTGAACTGTTCCAGTTTCATCCTGTGTTTGGAATCAGCCATGGCGAACACCCCGAGCTGTCGAAGCAGTATATTGTCGTCCGATATTTTAAGGAACGACTTGGTAAGGTCGCTCTTGGTATACATGACAGTCCAATCCCTTCCTTCCTTCTGGCATCTCTGGGCGACGGCAAGATGCATATCCAGGGCTCTTCGTTTAAAATAGTCAAAGTGACTGAAATATACCTGCGTAAGCATATATGAAGCCTCCGCTCCCTGTTTTACCCCCGTAGAGGTCTGGTAATTAAGAGGGGTTCCCATCATCTGAGGGGTTATACCTATGGACTCATAAGCCATTCTTTTGGCAAAATCAGATATATTTATCCTGTCCTGGAATGTGGCGGACAATCGCATGTCCTGGACCTTGAACTGATTGAAGTTGGATACGGCGTTGGCGCCCGGAGCCATGACTGATTTGGGGGAATCAACGGGGAATATTCCGGTATCCCTGGCTCCCTCCATCATGGTAGCCATAGCGGATTTACTGTCTTCTTCATACCAGTCCCTATATTCGGAAGGAAACAGCATAGGATCGGTAACGAAGAACAATCCAATCTCCTTTTCCATATTATTGTACAGCTGGTTGTTGGCCAAATTATACAATACCTGCCACGGCTGTATTTTGTTAGCCAGGCTTTCCCCTATATATCCAGCCACCGGAAGGCAGTAATCATACATATTGCTGTTTCCTGGTATTTGATGCTCTATAGGTTCGCAATCCAAATATACCGCCTTGTCCCTTATGTTTCCTCCCGATATTTTTATACCCCTCCTTACTTCGGGTATGTATTCTTCAAAGTAAGTGTTTACCGGCTGGTCGTCCTTTTCATCGAACGTTATCCTGCTTATTTTTTCAATACCGTTCTCCTTTAAGAAATCAGGAAGTATTTCATCTGTAACGAGGGTTTGCGTAGTCATACCGCTTTCAGTTATATACTTAACGCACAATACCCTTTTATATGACACCCAGTAAGCTTCGGTTACCTGATATAGATCCGTTCTGAGATTGACGTTTCCGGCTAAATGGTATGCCATGTTGCTATATCCGTAATTATGGAATCTTGGCATGAACGAAGCCTGGACTACCTTGTTTCCGTCTTCATCCAGGGATATTCTTCTGCCAAGGGGAATACCCATGAAATCTTCTACGGCAGTTACGGCCTGGTAGTCAAAATATCCTTCCCATGGGACATATGTACTTCCGTACAATCCGGCTATGCTGGCTTTTTTGGATCCACTGTATTCTGCCCCATTTCCTCCGTAGAAGTAATTTTCATCACCTCCTATTATCTGCTGTTTTTGCTTTGCAGTAAGCATGTGTCCATATCTGGATATAATGTCTCCATATCCGTAATAATGTATCCTGCCTATATATTCCGCATTTTGAGGATATCTGACATCTATTCCTATCGGATAGAATACCTCTACCGGATGCCATCTCTCAACCTTATAATAGTCGTATCCGACAAGAAAATGACGGAAACATCTTCCCGAAAGACATAAATCCACAAAGTTGTCTTCGTCCAGCTCGTCCATATAGAATCTACTTCTGTCGGCTTCAAGCTGAGATGAGCCCCATGCGGCAGCCTTAGACTTCCACTTAGTATTCATCCATCTTTCTATCTCCTCGGGGGTCATGGCTACCTTTGCGGAGTTTATCTGTTCTGCATACGCAGCTCTTTCTTCTTCGGAATTGAAATTGTTATAATCCGGATCAAGTCCCTGTGAAAGCATTTTCTGCCTCAGCCTTATGTCCCATACCTTGCGGACATAATCCATGAGTATATCCTGCTTGGTGTCCATATACTCGTTGACCTCATCCTCGTCCGTTCCAACGACCGAGTATTTGGAGCTTAAATTGGTCAACTGTCCCACGAATGCATTGACTATTGTGCCAAGTAGATCATAATGCTTGATAAAAGAAGGTATGTCCCCAAGTCTATCTGCAAGATCTCCTATCTTGTCCAGATGAGGAAGTGCGTCCTTAGTTTCCATGAATGAAAGCTTGTTATCCTTCATCCTATAGAAATCCATCAGCTTCAGATTATCCGTCATCTGCCGCATACCTATGGATTCAAGCGCATCCATGCACGCCTCTTTCCATTTCTTGTCTTTTTTCCTCGATGGTATAGCCTGGACGGGCAGACCAGAAATGGAACCACCTGGAAATGCTCTATCTTGGTTCGCGTAGATCATTTTAAATTCTTTTTTTAGCAAAGTTAGATAAAATCTAGCATCTGTACGGATTAAACCTCACGAACTTACCTCTATTCGCCTTAGCCTTCTGTATGGATTTGCGTCTTTCTTCATTGGCTTTTTCAGAATTCCCCTTAGGCATATAGTTCATGTCGTCATAATACTTAGCAAGAGCAAGGGCATGACCGAAAGACACAAGACGGTCATAGTTTCCTCCCGGATGATAATCTATGATTTCATCTAAAAGTCCTATATCATCTATCCTTTCGACTCCGAATATATACCGCTCCCTTCCTTCTTCATCTATGTCCACAAGTATCTTTTCCCAGCAATAACTTACCACCAGTTTAAACAGGAATGCCTGGTTTCTTGGAGAGGGCGTAAGTCCTTTCTGCGTATTCTGGGTAGCTCCAGCCTTTACGTATTTATCCACAATCGGCTCACCGTCAAACAGTATTCCTTCCCTGTTCTTTCTAGTGAGGTATTGATTGTATACGAGGTCGGCGTTTTCCATAAGACAGTAAGCCCCATATCCGTCCTGCAACGTCTCGCATATCTTGCTGAAATCGTCTATGCCCGGAGGTCTGGTCGCCACGCATGCCACTATTCTGTTTGCATACGGATCGTTTATACCTATCATTCTTTTGAATATATACATAGATCCAAGAGAGGCAGTTTCGGTCGAATTGTCTTTTTTGTACGGGTCCAGCCCTGCCGCATACACGAAATCTCCATAATCGTTTCCTATGGGGTCTTCAAATATGAGAACGGGCGCGTCTATTACGCCTCCGGTAAACGGATATTCCGCCAGCTGCTTGTCACTAAACTTCATGCCCAATTTCCCTCCTGACATGGCATATATGTCAACGGTCTTTCCGGGTCTTGGTCCTGACAATATTTCGGTCTTATGCCTCATGGCTGCTTCCACCGGGAACGGGTTTACGCCGGTCTTCATGAAACAGTCGTCTATGTCAAGGGGGTAATACATCTTATCCATGGCATATGCGACCCTGTCGGTTTTTACCAGTGAATCAAAATGCTCCTGTAATCTTTTCGTAGCTCCGTCGAAATCGGTAGCCTTTATTATTATCCTGTTTAAGTCCTTGGCTTCAGGCTTTCCCAGATATACCCCAAGAGGAGTATCTATCTTCTCTCCCGCGTACCTTGACAGACTCATCTGCCCCGGCATGAATACACTCCATTTGCGCTCCCTCCACGTTCTCTTTCCCTTCATGCCCTTTCCAAGAAGACTCCAGTCATTCGTTATAAGGTTGTATGCCTCCGGATTGGAAAGTATTTCCTGGGCATCCTTCGACATATCTACCTCGCCGCCCGTTCCTGCCATAAGAAAAGTACCACGCCATCCTTCCGCGGTATCCATAGCGGGGGCGATGGCCTTGTACGGCTTCTTAATGGGACCCTTTCCTATCTCGTCTATTATGACGGTATAAGGGGTGACGCCGGCTCCTTTCTGGGTAGACTGCTTCTTACCCATGTTTATATTCGCTATGGTTATATTGGCATGTACGTTTCGTATGTTGTCCGTCGTCTTGGTTCCCAATACGACTCCCTTACTCCAGTCGTTGGACATTCTGTTTATCCTGAAAAATGGAGGAACGTTGTCCAGCCCGAATTCGGCGTATTGCCCTATGAAGCCCAGGTCGGAATCACTGAATCCTACCACCATATGATCCAGACCTCTTGTCATAGTGGCATTCATGCCGAGCACCGAAGATTCTATACTTGTATTGTGGGTAACGAGGTAATTGGTGGTAAGGAAAAGACCTGACATATTCTTTACGGTAATACATGTTGCGTTATACTTGCCGTAATACGTTATATCCTTTATGAACACCTCGTCAACAGTATTGGATATGATAAATACGTTGTTTTCCTCCTTGCAATAATATCCGGCCGACCAGCATATCTTTTTTACAAAGTCTATAATGTCTTCCCTTCTTACCTTTATGGTAAACTCTTCATACCCTTTTATTATTCCCTGTCCTGATTTTATAAACGCCTTTATAAATTCTTCCTTGTCTTCGGGTCTTGTATACAGCATGGAATCAAGGACGTCTTTCTTTATCTTTATATATGAAGATTCGTCATACAGCATCTGGTAGCACAAGGATCCCATAAAAGAAGGATTTCCGTCCCATTTATACCTGTATCTCATAGGCTTTGACAAAGGTATGGACGCTTTTTTATAATCCATCTTGATAACCGCCTTCAGTGGATGGGTAGTCCAGTTTGAACAGTGAGGCTTTCGTATTTTCCATATATGCTCTTCGCAGCAAACCACTTCCCTTCCGTCTTCGAACGTTACCTTATACAAGGGTATCTTCCCCTGAGGAAACACGTTTGTAACCTCTACCAGGACTCCGTCCGCATCATATATGTAATCCCCTACTTCTACGTCCCCTATCTTTATTCTTCCGTACCTGGTGTATAAATACTCGTCGTTTATAAGAGCCTTCCCCCCTCGTCGGGTACCGAACATGGCCAGTCCCTTCCTTTCCGCAAGAGCCCTGCTGTAATTCTCGGCAAAGAACCACTCGTTATCCCTTAAGTCGGAAAGTATAGGTATACGACCCTTTCCCTTGACGTCTACGTACATCTTCCAGAAATTTATATGCCAGTAAAGCCAGCCGGATATGTGGGTTCCGTTTACATTTATCCCATTCTTCACCTTTTTGGCTTCCTCTATCCAAAATTGCTGCGCGTCCTTTTCCTGATATTCAAAAGGAAGAAGCGGGTCCCATTCCGGAACTCGCTTCATGTTTCTATATAATTCAGGAGACTTGATCATAAAGAATTATTGTTTAAAAGAGTTTCTATACCGGAAGTAACCTGTCCTGCCCTGTTCTTTTTCCTTGCCTGGTTACTTCTTTCAAAAATAGCCATAATACCTACGCCCTCCATATACTTCTCATTCCAGTCGGTTATCTTGTCTACCAGTTCGGACTGAAACTTGAAAGCCTTGGACCTGTTCTCCTCCTTGGCTTCAGAAAAAGGATGGTCTTGTATGTATTTCCTGGCTTCCATAATGGAGGACCGGATGATTTCAAGATTCTCATTGACGAAATCTATCTCACTGTCCTTTGGCTTTCTGGCTTGCATCCGTTTTCTCTTTTTGGGCCTTAGCCATGAGATACTCTGATTTCAAAGACTCATACAGGGATGAAAGGTCCACGTCACATTCCTTGTTTGCAATCATCTCTACGCTTTCCCCCATCACGCTGTTCTTGTATACAAGCGTAGATCCGTCCCTTGCCAGCAAGAAGTCGCTGTTTGGATTTGACGTTATCTCTTCCATTCTTTTCTTTCCTTCTTCATTCATGTCCAGGTCTACTCCATAAGCCTTGGCTATGTCATACAGAACTCCTATTCTTGCCACCACCTTTATGAACTCTGACTGAACAAGCATGTAATCCTTGTTCAAAAGATTAAGTTCCAGGAAATCCTCTTTTTTCAGGACTCCCTTGTCGGATCCGAAGATCTCATCGGTTTTCGACTCTATGCTCTTACCCAACTCTTTTGACTTTTTTATCAAGTCGTTGTAATACAAAAGATGTTGGGTTATTTTTTCTACTATGAATCTTTTTTCTACTTTTTCCATTATAAACCTCCTTGTTATTATTTCACTCCTGAACTTCCTAACCCGTTTTCTCCTCTTTCATTTCCCTCTTCAATGCTGACGCTGTCCGTCTCATGAAAAAGCATCTTAATTTGAGGAACTATTTCCATCTGGGCTATACGGTCATTCTTTCTTATGACCGTAGGATCTCCGCATACTTTCATAAGGTTTACCATGTATTCGCCCTTATAAATACACTCCGCTTTCCCAGGCGCATTTGTTACGATTATTCCCTCGTCAAACGAAAATCCGGATCTTCCTTCAATGTTTACACACCATCCGTCAGGAACGTCCAGTTTAAATCCTGTTCCTATCCTCACTCTGTCACCCGGATAAATAGTTATTTCTGAAAAATCGCCTGAAATGTCCGTCTTGACATCATTCCTGATTAACTTAACGATATTGTGCGCCCTTACATCAGCGCAGGCATCACCTTCATGTCTGTACTCAGGTATATTTACATCAGGAAACAACTTTAATATCCCGACCTGTACTTCATCCTTATATAATTTCATACCTTACTGCCCTTTCTCATACCCGATTGCCCTTTCTATGTGACAATACAATTCACTGTCCGACACTCCTCTCAGGAACCTTATATCCCCCCTCCTGCTTTTTGCAAGCCTTCTTAAAACGGCATATAACAGATCTCCCAAGGTGTAGTCAGGGAGTTCATCTGCCGCCGTAAGAAGCTCAACCAAGGCGGCCTTCTTGTCACTTATGGTATTTCTGGTATGATTCACAGGATTAAAATTTTAAGATTTGCTGTTACGACGTTATTAAAACTATTAATTTTATTCATTACAATAAACATTTATATCACAAAATATTTACCCTAACCGGGTTAAACGCTAACCCACTACCGATTATCTCATTTACATAAGAATCACCGAATACTTTTCTACCTATTCCTATAGCTCCATTAATGTCAGCGTTTAGTAACTTTCCGACTGAGCTTTGAAATAGTCCTCTGCGTTTTCTTTTGCCTGAGTAAATATCCCGATGTTTCATCTCCTCGAAAGATAAATGATCTATTTTGGATGTGTAGGATTCTTCATGAGTCACAACATCTATTCCTACCAGTTTTGATTTATAGGAAATATTGTCAATCAGTTTCGAGAATGGAATTTCAACAAACTTTTGGTTTGTCTTCTTCCCTAAATTTATTTCCTGTTTCCATCCCTTGTTTTGACCGATTATGATCGTTCCGATATTGCTTGATTTGCATAGATCAACTATATATCTGCTAATCTTATGCATTTTATCTGATATCCAACAATTTCTATAACAAGTCATTCTGTTTATCCTATTTGAAGATCCTCTGTCACCAATGAAAGACATCAATTTTGCCTTCTTCTTGTTATACCATTGATTAAAGGATTTCATAATCTTGCCATTTACAATAAAAGGAGATATTCCTATATTGCTGATACACGTGCATAAATTATTCAATCCCAAATCAATCGAAAGAACATTGTCTTTATTTAAACTCAAATCCTGTTCTTTCTTTTCATAAATTACTTCCACCACATAGCATGTAGCCTGCGGGATGATTCTAACCTGACATAATTTATTTCCTCCTATATTCGTTTTTATCGGTTGTGTTATGTTCTTTACAAAATGAATATACCCATCCTCTTTTAATCGGCAAGCGGATGTAGTAAAAACAATCATATTCTGTTTCTTCCCCTTCTTATACTTAGGAAGACGCGGTCTATGATTATTATACTTTCCGGGATTCTTTTCGAAATCCTTCTTTGATCTAATCCATGATTTTACGGATTTGAAGACTTGACCAACTACTTGCTGGGACAATGTCGAAGGAAGTTGTCGAAAATCAAATTGATTTTCTCTTCCAAGTTTAGCAGAAAATTCATATTCTTTCAGATAATCGCCGGAGAATATGCCTTGTCTGACGTTGTACAGAACGTAGTTGTACAACAAGCCAGACTTCCGACAGATATCCTCGAAGCGGTTATCCTTGATGATATGTCTTTCTACTAAACGCATATTCTATTAGATGTTTCTATAAATGTCGGTAAGCTCTTCCTTGGACAAGCCTCCGAAGTTGTTTCTTATCTGAGAGTCGCTGTCATAGACCACTCCGTCAGCCACGCTTTGCATATATTGTTTGGCGAGCTTAAGTTCCTGGTCGCAACCAAGCCTGTTTCTTCCTGAAAACTTAAATGACAGAAAGAATCTCTTGTCTACATTCTGATTATTTTCAAAATCAAGATCCTTGTATTCTGGATCACAATACATTATGTGACCGTGCTTCGTAAACCTTCCTCCTCCAGGCATGGCCTTTGAAACGTTTATATCCACGTTTACGACCGTTCTTTTGCCGTCATTCATACTTTTCGTCTCCAGGGTAGTGCATCCGCAGGAAGACCCCTTGCTTACCACATGTATGGGTTTGTGGGATACCAGCGCGAACTTGAGGTTCTTTACCGTATCGTCTTCCAGATCCATAAGGTCAAAATGGAATCCGCCGTTGCTCTGACTCATCGATACCGACACTCCCGGAGTAAGTACTTCCACGTCAAATTCGTCTTCCGACCCTGCAAACACGCTGATGGCTCCCCATTCCGGAGTAAGGCCCTTTTCCGCCTTTCCGCAGATCTCGTCCGGCTCCCAGCACTTGGCAGGAATGAAACATCCGCAGAAATTGCAGTTCTCTGGCTTCTTTCCCATCTTGTTTCCCAGCTTCTTCAACACCCAAAGAAACGTATTGTCTATGTCCTCCGTTTTCATGTTGTCCGTATTATGGGGACATCTCCTGCATTTCATCATGCGTTCACGATACCAGTCCGGCCAATCCTTTTCATCCTTCGGGTAGGTGGTAATGGCTCTATAAATAGTGCTTCTTTTTTTCCAGATATTTTCTATTGATTCCATTAGGCTATTTGAAATTTTTATATTGTAAATCTTCTATTTCTTCATACTCAAAACCTCTCCTGAACTTTCTGAACGACTCCTGTATGTTCTTGGTATACGGGCTTCCTTTTTCAGGAAGGCTGTTTCTGATGTATTCTATTTTATCCTTCAGCATCAATATTTCATTTTCCTGAAAAGGCGTAAGTTTCCTGTATTTCGACTTTCTCTTTTCGAGATGACGCAGCCTTGATTCCATCTGCCTTGCATTTGCCTTCATGCGTCCTATCCTGGGTATCCGTATGTCCGTGGCGTTGGAATATTTCTGCATATGATATATGTAGGCTTCCGCCGCTTCCCATACGTCGGATATTTCGTCAAGGGTAAATTCACCGTTGCTTCTTTCGGCGGCCTCTTTCAAAATATCCTTATCCATGGATATTATTTGTCTATTCTTGTTTTTCATTAGACACCAAGTATATAAATACGTATATCCAGCTCAACAAAATAAATACAGGAATCATTGTAAAATGCGTATCAAGCCCGCCATCATCTATCTTTTTGAGCAATATGTTGGCTGATACCGAACACCCAAGTATGTAGACAAGACAAAATATCATTGATCATCGTCGTTATTGAATTCTACAGGATTGTCATATGACCTGAGACCTCTTCTGAAGAATATGATATTAAATCCAAGAGGAGCTCCGTCGTTGTTGGACGTAATGAAGTATTTCCTCAAATATTCCATTTCGTCGGACAGACGGTAGTCGTTGTCCGTACTCTTGTCCTTTACAAGGTATCCGGCTTTTCTAACTTCAGTGTTCAGAACTCTGAGATACGAATTGCTTATTCCGAATATTTCCTGAAACTTCTTCGTGCTTTCCCTGGAATAACCGTATACGATATAACATGACAGCATGTTTTGATGACGGTCGAATATGGGATTCTTTCCGGATGCGTCCAGGAACCCGCTGTAAACCTTCAGAACCTTCCTGACCATCTCCAGCCGATTGTCGTATCCAAGCGCTCCTCTGAGGAGCTCAACCTTGGTTGGAATAGCTTTTCTTCCCGACGGTACTGTTTTTTTAGAAACATTAACCTCTTCCATTTTTCTTCTTATTTTAAACCTTTCATGCAAAGATAAAAAATTGATTAACAGGATGTACTATTTCAAATGAAAAAAATATTGTTTTAAAAAATAACGCAAACATATCCTCACGAACCTACCTACGCTACCTACTCATGTGATCGTATAGCTAAAACTATTAAATTTGATAAAAACTATTTTGTTGTTAAAATGCACACAGGAGTGTTAATCCTGTGTGTATGACTCCGTTTAGG
>UMGV01064449.1_pt1 | contig 30652 bp, 29 predicted proteins | sample 1965361 | NCBI WGS metagenome assembly UMGV01 (sample SAMEA4836081, study PRJEB28245) | human gut metagenome | biome: gut microbiome; material: fecal sample | place: Denmark | collected 2008
TTGTTTTGCAACGATAGATATAATAGCAAAAAGAAACGAATTTGTCAATCGTTTTTTGCTATTTTTTTATTTTTATTTGCTGAAAGCAATTGCGGTTTTATGCTTTGCTAAGCGCCCGCCCAAGCCGGTTATCTATTGTCGGATATCAAGTAACCGTCAGCCTGATCGAAGTTATGATCATCATTTGCTATTCGGCGCAGCTTTTCGTACATAAAAAATAAATAATAAATAGCTTGTTAATTGTGTGGATATATGCTAAAATTAAATAGATTTTACGCTTTTGTGAGGTAATCGAAATGCACAAGGAATTTTTGATGGGCAACGAAGCAATGGCTCTCGGCGCAATAGCGGCGGGCGTCGGCGTTGTCGCGGGCTATCCCGGCACACCCTCGACCGAGGTGCTGGAGACGGTCGCCAAGCGCAACGACGGCAGCATCTACGTCGAGTGGTCGGTCAACGAAAAAGCCGGGCTTGAAGTGGCGGCAGGCGCGGCATACAGCGGAGTCCGCTCGCTGGTGACGATGAAGCAGGTCGGCCTAAACGTGGCCTCAGACCCGCTGATGAGCCTTGAATACATCGGCGTCAAGGGCGGCATGGTGGTCATGGTCGCGGACGACCCTGGTCCGATATCCTCCCAGACGGAGCAGGATACCCGCAGCTTCGCTTTTTTCTCAAAGCTGCCCGTATTCGACCCCTCAAGCGTGCAGGAGGCCTATAACATGATGATAGCGGCGTTTGAATTCTCCGAGAAGCACTCGACCCCCGTTTTTCTGCGCTCGACTACGAGAGTCTGCCACGGCTACGCGGGCATTGAGGTCAGAGACAGGGAGGAATACGACCGCGTCGCACCCGAGGGCTTTGTGCGTGACCCGTCGAAGTGGGTCATATTCCCGAGGCTCTCTTATCAGAGCCACATGAACATAGTCAGACGCAACGAAGAGATCGCCGACGAATTCTCCGACGGCGTTTATAATTACATACTGCCCGAGACGGGCGACGGCTGCAGGCTGAGGAAGGGCATAGCCTCCCACGGCATCAGCTACGCCTATACACTCGAGAATCTCGACCCCGATAATATGCTCCGCACATTCAAGGTCGGCAATCCGCATCCGTTCCCAGAGAAAAAGGCGCTCGAATTCCTCTCGGGGCTGGACGAAGTGCTCTGTGTAGAGGAGCTTGACCCCGTTATCGAGAAAGAACTGATATATATCTGTGGCAAGCACGGGCTTAAAACAAAGATACTCGGCAAGCTGAGCGGCCATATCAAGACAGCGGGCGAGAATACCGTTGAGAGCGTCGGCGCAGCGATAAACGCATTCGTCGGCGTGGAAGCTCCGAAAACCGAGCCGCTCGACGCACCCGCATTGCCCGTCAGGCCGCCCGTACTCTGCGCCGGCTGCCCGCACAGAGCCTCATTCTACGCCGTTAAAGCGGCCATGAAGGGCAAAAAGAGCGTTTTCTGCGGCGATATCGGCTGCTATACGCTCGGCAACGCAATGCCGCTCGACATGGTGGACACCTGCCTTTGCATGGGCGCGGGCATCAACATTGCCCAGGGCATAGGCCACGTCGACCCCGAGATGAATTGCTTCGCCTTTGTCGGCGATTCGACATTCTTCGCCTCAGGCATCACGGGCGTTGTGAACGCCTACTACAATCAGGCGAATATGACCCTCGTGGTGCTCGACAACTCCACCACGGCAATGACGGGTCATCAGCCCCACCCCGGCACGGGCCGCACGATGATGGGTGAAATAGTCCAAAGCGTGAGCATTGAGAAGGTGCTGCGCGCGATAGGGCTTGAGACGGTCGTTACCGTTGACCCGCTGAAGCTCGACGAAGCCATAGAAGCGGTCAAGGCCGTCACCGCAGAGCCGGGTGTTAAGGCGATAATTTTCAAATCCCCCTGCGTTGCGATAACGAAGCCCTCGGGTCGCTCCGTGATAGACCCCGAGAAGTGCACGGGCTGCAAGAGCTGCATAAGGAAGCTCGGCTGCCCCGGCATTATAATCCGTGACGGCAAGGTCACTATAGACGAAACTCTCTGCACCGGCTGCGGCATCTGCGGCTGCGTGTGCCCGTTCGGGGCGATAAGCGGAGGTGAAAAGGCATGAATAAAAATATAATCCTCTGCGGAGTCGGCGGTCAGGGCACGGTGCTCGCGTCAAAGCTGCTTGCCGCCGCCGCAATGAAAAAAGATATACCTGTCAAGACCGCCGAGACCATAGGCATGGCTCAAAGAGGCGGCAGCGTGACAAGCCACATCCGCCTCGGCGCGGATACCTACTCACCGCTCGTGCCGATGGGCAAAGCCGACCTCATCGTGGCGTTTGAGCCCGCCGAGGCCGTCAGAATGCTCCCTTATCTCAAAAAGGGCGGCGCGATGATAGTCAGCAGCAGAGCCGTCATGCCCGTCACGGCGGCGCTCGCAGGCAGCAATTATCAGGGCGGCGAGATGATAGATTATCTGCGCTCGAAGGTCGATAATTTGACCGTTGTGGATACCGACGCCGCATGCGCCGAGCTCGGCTCATCCAAGATAGTGAACGTCCTGCTGCTCGGGGCCGCGGTCAACAGCGGCGAGACAGGGCTTACAAAGGACGATATCCGCACCGCCATCAAAGAAAAGGTCAACCCCAAATTCCATGAGCTGAATTTCAAGGCTCTGGATTATCTGAAATAACGAAAGGCTCGTGACAAATATGAAGATCAACGCTACTCAGCTTGAGCAGGTCAACAACCAGATACAAAAGCTCATCAAGGCCGACAGCTTCTACGGCAAGAGGCTCAAGGAGCACGGCATCACCGGCGTTTCAAGCGTCGAGGATTTTGAAGCCCTCCCGTTCTCGGAGAAAAAAGATCTCAGAGGCGCTTATCCCCTCGGCCTGATGGCTGAGCCGGAGGAGAATATAGTCCGAATTCACTCCTCCTCGGGCACAACGGGTCTGCCCGTCATAATCCCTTACACCGCAAAGGACGTTGACGACTGGGCGATAATGTTCAAACGCTGCTACGAAACGGCGGGCATCACCAACCTTGACCGAATCCAGGTCACGCCCGGCTACGGTCTCTGGACCGCCGGCATCGGCTTCCAGAACGGCGCGGAGAAGCTCGGCGCAATGGTTATACCCATGGGCCCGGGCAACACCGACAAGCAGTTACAGATGATGGTCGACCTCGGCTCGACCGTGCTCTGCTCCACCTCGTCATATGCTCTGCTGCTTGCGGAGGAGATCGAGGCAAGAGGCCTGCGTGACAAAATTAAGCTCCGCAAGGGTGTCATCGGCTCAGAGCGCTGGGGTGAAAAGATGAGAAAGCGTATTTCCGACGAGCTGGGCATCGAGCTTTACGATATCTACGGTCTGACCGAGATATACGGCCCGGGTATCGGTATAAGCTGCAAATACGACTGCGGTATGCACTACTGGGACGACTATATCTATATCGAGATAATCGACCCCGTCAGCGGCAGGCCCGTGCCCGACGGCGAGATGGGCGAGATAGTCATATCCACCCTTTGCAAGGAGGGCGCGCCGCTCATCAGATACAGAACTCACGACCTGTCGAGGATAATCCCCGGCGAATGCGAGTGCGGCAGCCGCTTCCCGAGGCTTGACGCCATAATGGGAAGAACTGACGACATGATGAAGATAAAGGGCGTCAACGTCTTCCCGAGCCAGATAGAAGAGGTGCTCAAGCTCTTCCCCGAGATTTCGAGCGAGTATCAGATAAGGATATCTCACCTCGACGGCAGGGACACCATGCGCATATATGTTGAGACCACGGGCGACGTGGAATTCGAGTCTCTCGCCGAGCGCATAACCGCCACGGTCAAGAGCAGAATAGGCTTCACTCCGCTTGTGAAGGTGGTCGAGGTCGGTGTGCTGCCGAGAAGCGAGAAAAAAACAAAAAGAGTATTCGACGAGAGGTACGACTGAGTTTAACGCCATGAACGAAAGAACCTTTTATAAATCATTCTTTGCCATGACCGTTACGATGGCGCTGCAAAACATCATCGTATTCGGGGTCAACCTCGCCGACTCTATAATGATGGGCGCTTACAGCGAAACGGCGCTCAGCGGCGTCGGCATATGCAACAATATTCAGTATTTCCTTATGATGGCCGCCACGGGAGTTTCCTCAGGCATGACGGTCATCGCGGCAAGATATTGGGGTCGGAACGACAGAAAGTCTATCCACCTGATCTCCGCCGTCGGAATGTGGCTCGGCGCCGCGTTCTCGGTCATCATCTTCCTGTTCGCCGCGATCGCGCCCGAATTTCTCATTCGGCTTTATACAGATAAACCGGCTGTTGCGGAGCAGGCGCTCCAATACCTCGACATCATCAAGCACACCTACATTATTTATGCGCTCACCACGGTGCTGCTCTCCATCCTCCGCAGCGTTGAGACGGTGAAGATAGGCTTCTATGTCTCTCTTTCCTCATTTGCAGTCAATATCGTGCTGAACTATATCTTTATCTACGGCAAATTCGGCGCGCCTGAGATGGGCGTTCGCGGTGCGGCGCTCGCAACCCTCATTGCACGCTCGATAGAGCTTGTCGTTGTAGTGATCTACACTCTCTTTATTGATAAAAAACTAAGTTTCAGGCTGCGTGACCTTTTTGTTACGACAAGGTCGATGTTCGGCGACTACTTCAAGACGGGGCTACCGCTTATGATGAGCAGCGTTTCCTGGGGCGTTGCCATGAGCATCCAGGGCGCAATAATCGGCAGGCTCGACGAGAGCGCAATAGCCGCCAACAGCATAGCTACCACGATATTCCAGATAGCGACGGTCATCTGCTACGCCTCGAGCAACGCCACCTGCGTGCTGATAGGCAAGACCATCGGTGAGGACGCGCCCATGGAGACGATAAAGAGCCGCAGCCGCCGCCTGCAGCTGATATTCCTGGGTATTGGCGTTGTCTCAAGCGCAATACTGCTGCTTTGCAAGACTCTGATAATCGACTTCTACGACGCAACGCCGCAGACCATCGCTTACACTAATCAATTCATCTGGGTGCTCGCCGTTTCGATAATCGGCACTTCATATGAAGCGCCCTGCCTTTGCGGCATCGTCTCGGGCGGCGGCGAAACGGGCTTCGTGCTCAAAAACGACTTCATTTTTATGTGGCTCGTCGTTTTGCCGATATCGGCACTCAGCGCGTTCGTATTCAAATTCCCCGTCGTCGTAACCTTCGCCTGCCTCAAGGCCGATCAGGTCATCAAGTGCATCGTTGCATATTTTAAGGTCAACAGCTTCAATTGGGTCAGGAAGATCACAAAGGAAGCAGAATAAATCAAACACACGGTTCCCCGCGGAGCCGTGTGTTTTTTCAAATATTTCAAAATTCTTCCCGTCACGGTGTAACGCATATGCCGCAAAACGGACTTAACAGGGTGAGAGCGGTTGAACGGTCAACTGCAAAAATCAGGAGAGGAGAATGGTATGGAGGACAGCAGGATAGTCGACCTATATCTCGCCAGGGATGAGAGCGCCATAAAGCACTCCGCCGAGAAATACGGCGCGCGGCTGCACGGGATATCGCTCGGCATAGTCAACGACTCCCGCACCGCCGAGGAATGCGAAAACGACGTTTACTCCGAAGCGTGGCGGCTGATCCCGCCGAATGAGCCGAGGGATTACTTATTCGCTTTCCTTGCGAGGATAGCCCGCAGCCTGTCGCTCAAACGCTGCCGCAGCGAGCGGGCGTTGAAGCGCAGCGCCTATATCACTGAGCTGTCGCATGAAATGCAGGAATGCGTTCCGTCGGACGCTTCGGTGGAGGCGCAGGCGGATTGCACGCTGCTCGGTGAAGCAATCAGCCGCTTCCTTTATTCTCAGCCGCAGGAGAAGCGGGAGCTTTTCATCAGGCGGTATTGGTATCTCGACAGCATATCGGCTCTCGCCGAGAGCTTCGGCTTCAGCGAAAGCAAGGTCAAGGTCACTCTGTCGCGCCTGCGGGCACAGCTTAAAAAGCATTTGGAAAGCGAGGGATACAGCGTATGAACGGGAACGACATCTTAAACGGCATGGAGCATATCGACCCGAAGCTCATCGAATCCGCCGAAAAAATCAAGCCGCACCGAAGCCGAAAACCTTGGCGTTTTGCCGCAGCGGCGGCGCTCTTTCTCTGCCTCGCCGTGGCGGGCGCAATGCTGCTGAAGCAGGATAAGCCTGAGCCGAAGCCGACCGAGACATCTTCCGCCGCACCAAGCTCGGACGGGATATTCATAAACACCGCGCTGCCGCTCAAATTCGGCTTTGTCTCCTGCTACACCAACCCTCGGCACGAAGAAAATCCCGAAAGCGAGGATAACCTGTACGGCGTTATGGACTCGGACGGCAATGTGGTAATAGAGCCAAGTTATTCCAACGCAGTCCCGCTAAGTAAAGACACATTCGCCGTATCATCCAATGAAAACGGCAAAACTTTTATGTCAATGATCGACAAAAGCGGCAAAACGATCATTCCGTGGTTTGAGGGCACAGTTTGGGGTGTTGATGAAGATGGCGGCAAGCCCATTGCGATCGTTGCTCCGGAATACGGCAAAACATATATTGTCGATATGAGCGGCAAAAGGCTGCTTGACATTGATTTTGACAATGTTTTAATGCCTATTACAACACGGCGGCATATTTTGGAAGCCTACAACACTGAGCGCGCTTACTATATTTCATACGGCGGTGAAATCATCGCTGAACTCCCTGCAAACAAAGTAGTGCTCGACCCATTCGGCGAGGGCAAAGGCGGCACGGTCGTCGCATGTATGTATAAAGTGCCCGAAGAAGGCAACTCATGCATACTGTACGGTCTGTATGACTCGTCAAGCGGTCGTGAGCTTGTTCCGTGCTCCCGTAAAGAGGGTTTTGCAATTAATGAGGATCGCTTTGTGCTCAAAGACACATGCTTGATAGGCCCCGATTACGATGATTTTGCCGCCATATATGATAGAAACGGCAATGTCATTTGCGACGGCGGCGAATATCAGGATATAATCTTCGGCTACGGCTATTCCAAGGGCGTCGGCGTAATTCTTAAACCATCGGAATCCACAGAAACTGCCGATCTGAAGAGTTATGTGATAGATGCCGACGGCAACAAGCTCTCGGAAGAGCTTGACTACCTCACTGCAACAGACGAAAGCTAAAATTGACAAAAGGCTGCCGCATAAGCGGCAGCCTTGATTTGTTATATGGATTCGAGTTTATTTTTGATGATATCAGGGAAATCGGTTATCACGCCGTCGGCGCCCCAGTGGCTGAGCTTTTCGGCGGTCTCGAGCTTATTGACAGTCCAGACAGCGACTCTTTTGCCGGCGTCATGCGCCTTTTCAATGAGCTTCTTTGAGACATAGCCCTGATGCGGCAGCAGATAGTCGATATTATACTTCCGCACGATATTCATAGGCGAGAAGAGCTTGCGCTTGACGATATCGCCCATGGCGGGGTAGAGATAGCCCGTCCGGACGCACGGCTCAAGGCTCTTCGCTTTATCAAGGATGCGGTAATCAAAGCTGGAGATAAATAGTTTATCCGCAAGCCCGTATTCCTTGGCCTTTTGAATGACCGTATCCACAAAGTCGAGCTTGCCGCCCTTCTGCGGCTTCAGCTCAATATTGAGCACCGACACGGCGGTGTCCTTCATTGTTTGCAGAAATTCATCGAGAGTCGGTATGGTCGTATTCTTGAAGCGTCTGCCGAACCACGAGCCGAAATCGAACCTCTTGAGGTCGCTCAGGCTCATATCCGAGATCCTGCCCCTGCCGTCGGAGGTCTTGTCGACCGTACCGTTATGGCAAAGCACGAGCTCGCCGTCCTTTGTGACATGAACATCCGTCTCAACGCCGTCGGATTTAAGCTCCGCCGCCTTCAGAAACGCATGAATTGTATTCTGAGGCGCAAGTTTATTGGCGCCCCTGTGAGCAATAACGAACATACTTCTCTCCCCTTTCGCTTGTTTTTTTGCTGTTATTATTGCTTCGGGAAAACAACGTCAAAGAATTTGACATCGTAGCCCTTATCGGTCAGCTTCTGATAAACGCTGATATTATTAAACATGGTATAAACCGTGCCGACAAATCTGACGAACGCATTGAACGGATTCGGGAACGCCTTGGTGTGGCCGCCCTGTTGCGAGGTCTTATTGATGGTGAAGCTGTTGAACTTCTCGCCGCTTTCGACGGTGTATGAGCTGACGGTGAGCGAATCCTCGGTGAAGTCGATGATATTATATATCTTCTCCTGCGTGAGGTAAGCGTAGCCGATATTGTCGCTCAGGCCGAGGGAATCCTCATCGTCGTTCCTCGGTCTGTTGATCGAGCCGGAGACCATATATACGGTGCCGTTCGGGTCGGTCAGCACGCCGTTCTGAGTCATGGGCGCAACGGTCTTGTTGCCGCACAGGACGTTGGAGACGGTGTAGTAGTGGCTGTGACCGAGCAGGACAAGGTCGATATTGAATTCATCCGCCATGGGCCCCCAAAGGAGACGGAGCATCTTATTCTCGCTCTCTCTGTGAGGGATCCTGCCGCTGTAGAGGTCGTGATGCATCATCATAACCCTCCACTTGACATCGGGATTCTCTTTGACGGCGTTCTTGATGAAAGCATGATGATCCATGCCGCTACCGCTGTTGCTGTCCATAACGAGGAAGAGCACGTCGCCCTTGACGAAATAATAATCCGAGGTTATGTAGGACGACTCATAGTTGCTCTTGCGCTCATTGGGCATGAATTTGAAGGTCTTGTAGTCAACGCCCTTGCGGTCATGGTTGCCCGCCGCCGTGGCTATCGACATGCTTCTGCCCAAAGGAGTTGAGCTGAACGCCCTGTATTCGCTTTCGAGGCCCTCGCTGGCCTGATCGCCCGCGGAGAGGATGAGAGAGATATCGGGATTTTTCAGCTTTGCGGAAGCTATCGTATTGTTGAAATTATACGCAGTCTCTTTGAGACCGTCGGGGTTATTTTCGTCATATGTGATATGGACGTCGGTCACATACATGGCGGAGAAATCCTTGCTGTCACCGCCGCCGGTGGTGAAGGTGTATATAGCCGACTTATAGTCGCCGCTGAAGCACCTGTAGCTGTAAGTCGTATCAGCCTCAAGCCCGGTAACGGCAACTTTATTGACATAGCTGCCGCCGTAGGTGCGTGTGCTGGTGCCTTTGAACGCCTTGGTAAAGTTGATCGTATAGATCTCTACACGAGGCTCCGATTCGCTGTCGCTGTACCATGAGAAAAGGCGCTCGCTTTCATCCGAGCCGGGGAACACGTTGATGCCGGACTGCGACTCAGCGCTGCTCCACCATGCGTCCCATGCAACATCCGAAGCAAAGGTCGGGATCGCTGCGCTGACAATGATTATCGCCGCAAGCAGCAGGGAAAGCGCTCTTTTTGAGAGTGTTTTCATTAAATAACTACCTCCAAAGTAAAATTTTCACTTATATTTTACCGCAAAAGCATAAAAGTGTCAAGCGTCGAAAACGACAATCAACGTACCTTGACTGACTTTAACAAGGCTGTCCGTGCCCGTGAATTCATTGCTGACCCCGAGCGGGAAGCGGCTGCTGAGCGTTGCGTTATCGAGCGTATATTTCAGCCCCTTGAGGGTCACTCCGAGGCATTCGTCACTGAAGGCAAAGACGGAGATATAACCCTTGTGCGACTTATCAAAGCGCATTTCGCCGCAATGCAGAGCGGTCAATATCTGCTTCTCGGCAACGAAATCAGCCCTGTAGCCTCTCTCGACGAGAGAAGCGCAGAGCTGAATATTGGCAAGGGTATGGTCGAGGCGTCCGCCCGACCAGCCGTAGAATTTGAACTCGGTGCAGCCCGCGGCGACGCCCGCTTCGGCGGCGGCATACATATCCGTCACGTCCTTCTCGGCGGGCAGCACGGTAACTTTGCCGCCCTCGGGGACGCTGCCGAGCGAGTCGAAATCGCCTATCACGGAGTCGGGATTTATACCCGCCGCACGCAGGTAACGCAGCCCCGCGTCGGCGGCAATGACCGTATCGCCCTCGTTTATTCGGATGTTGTCAAGCGGCGGGCAATCCCCCGCCCCGACGATATAGCAAACAGCCATTGCCTTACCTCCGCAAAATCATTTTATTTTGAGAATATCTTCTTGTACCACGGCTGAGCCTCGGTGGTCTCGGTATCGGTATTTGCCTCAACGGGAGCGGAAATGCTCTCGGTGGTGAGGATGAACGCAAGGCTGGTCTTCATGCCCTCGGCGCTCTTGGTGAAGAGGCCGTAATCCTTACCGTAATTGAGCCATTCCTGAACGAGAGCCACGAGCACATCGCCGTCACTGACGAGATCGCCGTATTTGTCGCCGAGACCCTTGAAATCATCAAGGTCGATGCTCTCGAGCAGCGTATTCACCATATCTGTGCCGTCGTCGCTGAGCAGCGCGACTATCGCGTTTATCTCCTTGGAGTTTGCGTTGAGAGTGTCGCTTATCTCGGAGAGGGTCTTCATCGTCTCGGGCAGATTGTCAAGCTCCGCCTTGACCTCGGGCTTTGCAAGGTCGGCCTGCATCTCATTGAGCAGAGGCGAAACAGCTTCGAAGCCCTCCATGATACCGGGCAGCTTATTGAACAGCTTCTGCACGGTGGGGTCGGCAAGTATCTTGAGCGCATTCTGCACGTCGGGGTCATTCAGACTCTCAAGCAGGGTCTTTATCGCCTCCGCATTCTCGGGAGTGGCGTATTTGCCGAGCATCTTGACGAGATTCTGATTCTTCTTATAGACCTCAATGGTCTTGGTGAGGGTATTCATCAGCGTGGTGACCTTATCTTTATCGGTTATCATGCTGTAGAGGAGCTTGTCGGGGTCGATCTTATTCAATGCATTCTGGAAAGTCTTGAGAGCCGCAAGAGTGCTCTTGAGGTCGTCGACCGTCTCGGGCGCCGCGATATCAAGGTTGAGCGAGGCTATGGGCAAAGCCGCGAAATAGAGGTTGCCGAGCGAGAAATTCTCGACCGTTGCGGTGACGCTCGCTTCGCTGCCGATAACAAGGCCGCCGAGGTCGCCCAGATCCTTCTCGGAGAAGCCAAGGCTCTCGGAGAAGCCTGGCATACCGGTGAATACGACTATCTCCTTGGAGCCGTCGCCGATGGACTGGCCGTTCTTGACCGTAACGCCCGAGAAGGTGCCCTCGGGCAGGACCATGCCGCCGACAACGAGCATGGGCAGATATACCTTATGCTTCTTGCCGTTGACAAAGCCGTCCTTGGAGGCATTGTTTATCATCTTAATGTCTATCTTGACTTCGCCGCTCTTGCCCGCAAGATCCTCGGGCTTTATTTCTTTGCCGTCAAGGTAGTATTTAAGCTGCACGGAGATGGGCAGCTCTCTGTCGGTAGTGCCGCTGTAATAAAGGTCGGTGTCGGGCATATTCCAACGCAGTTTCTCGCCGTCGGTGACGGGAATTACCTTGCTCTTGACGTTGGTTATATTTTCAAGGTCGCTCATATCGTCGACATAGACCTCGTTTTTATCGGTATGGAGCCAGTCGCTGACGCTGACCTTGCTGACATCGCCGTTTGCCTTGAGGTTGACATAGACCGTCTCGGTCTTGGTAACGCTGCCGGCGGCGGTATCGTAGCTCGGCTGGATATATTCATCCTGCCCGTCGTTTGTAGTGGTCGTATCGTCGCCCTTACCTGAGCAGGCGGTGCACAGGAGCATCATTGCGGCAAGGAGCAGAGCGATTATTCTTTTAGCTTTCATGGACCGTTTCCCCCTTAGTTATCCATTTATAAGATGTTTTGTTGATTATCTTCTCACACAGGCACAGCAGCGCAGGCATGAACACCATGATGATTATTGCGCTTATGACCGCGCCTCTCGCAAGCATGGCGCATATGCTCTTGACAATGTTGACATTGCAAATGAGATACACACCGAACGTCGCGCAGAAGAAGACGAGCGCGCTCTGGAATATCGAGCGGCTGGAGGCCTTTGCGGCGTCCCTTATGGCGTCGATCCTGTCTTTGCCGTTGTTGAGCTCTTCTTTATATCTCGAGGTCATCAATATTGCGTAGTCGACCGTGGCGCCGAGCTGGACGCAGCTGATGATCGTGGGAGCGATGAACGGTATCTCCGCCCCGGTTATCAGCGAGCAGGCCTCGTTTATCAGTATTGCAAGCTCTATCGAAGCAACAAGTATCACGGGGATGCTTATCGACTTGAAGCAGATAGCTATGAGGATGAATATTGCGGCTATCGAGATGATACCCGTTATCACGAAGTCGCGGCTGGTGACCGAGATAAGATCCTTACTCAGCGCGCCCTCGCCGGTGATATAACCCGTCGGGTCATATTTTGCGAGTATGCCGAGCAGCGTATCTATCTGGGCGTTGCCCTCATCGGTGGCCGTGCCGTAAACGGAGTTTATCATCATCAGCCTGTATCCGCCCTTCTGGCAGATCTCCTTTATCTGGTCGGGGATAATGCTCTCGCTTATTGCGGCGCCGAGGAAGGAATTCAGGGCGATGACGTTTGAAACGCCGTCGACTTCCTCAAACTCCGTGACCATCTGAGCCACCTGATAGGCGGGCACATCCTCGTCAACAATAACGAAGTGGGTCGTCGCCATGTTGAACTCCGTCTTGAGCTTTGCGAGGGACGAGACGGAAGCCATATCCTCGGGCAGAGCCTTGGTGAAGTCATAATACATATTGACGTGATTCTTCATAATATATGAAGGTATAACAAGAAGAATAAAGACTATCGCGAGCACCTTTCTGTGCTTGACGCTGAAGTCTGAGAGCTTGTTGAAGCTCGGCACATGGGGCTTATGCTTGAAGCGGTGGATGGGCGTGTCAAACATCAGCAGCATTGCGGGCAGGACGACTACAACGCTTGCAACGCCGAGCACGACGCCCTTCGACATGACGATACCGATATCAAGGCCAAGCGTGAAGCTCATGAAGCAAAGGGCAAGGAAGCCGAAAACCGTGGTCAGCGAGCTGCCCGCAAGCGAAATGAAGGTCTTTGATATCGCCTTGGACATTGCTTCTTTTTTTCCGTTCTTATCGGATCTGTCGACCTTTTTAAGCTCCTCCTCGTATCTGTCCATGAGGAATACCGAGTAATCCATCGTAACGCCGAGCTGAAGTATCGCGGCAATACTCTGAGTAATGTATGAAATGCTGCCGAGGAAGATATTGGTGCCCATATTATAAATAACAGCGTAGCCGAGGGCAAGCAGAAGCACGAAGGGCAGCACATATGAGCTCATCGTGAACGACAGGGCGACAAGCGCAAGGGCAACGGCGATAACGATATATATCGGTGCCTCCTTGTCAACAAGGTCCTTGGTATCTGCCATTATGGCTGACATACCGCTCATGAAGCACTGCTTATTCATAATTGACTTGATCTGCTTTATTGCCGACATTGTCTCGGCGGAGGCGCTCTCATTCTCAAACTGCACCATGAGCATGGTCGCAGTACCGTCCGAGGAATAGAAGACGTCGGTGAGCACATCGGGGAGCATCGACTGCGGGATGCTGATATCAGCGATGGTATCAGTCCATGTGACGCTCTTGACACCGTCCACATCGGCTATTTTTTGCTTTATCTGGGCGACATCCTTCGCCTCCATATCCTCGACCACTATGAAAGCATTGGCGGAATTGCCGAACACCTCGTCGAGGATGACCTCGCCCTTGACGGAATCCAGATCCTCCGGCAAATAGGAGAGGATATCATAGTTTATCTTGGTGCCGACATAGCCGAGCAGGCTCGGTATCAGCAGCAGGGTAGCTATGAGAAGGATCGTCTTTGGGTGATAGGCGATGAATTTTGACATTTTTTCAATCATATTTCCCTGTTCTCCTTTCTCAGCAGGTTCCTGACGGTTTCGCACAGGAAGCCTCTTATTTCATCAATACCGTATGGGCTGCCGAGGATTATTGCGTTGCAGCAGGTGGAGCCGGTAAGCTCGGCGATAAGATAGAGCGCCTTGCCCGCCTCCTCGGCAGTGTAGCCGCGCTTCTCAAGCTCGCCCTCCATCATCAGCACTGCGCTGCGAATGGCGGGGTCGTCGCCGCCTATCAGCTTGCGGAAGCAATATGCCAGATTCTTTTGAAGCAGCGCCGTAAACTCACGGTTGGCGGCGAGGAAGTCGATGATGTTATTCACAAGCAGCAGCATCTTATCCTCAAAATCCGCATCTTCATCGGCAAAAGCAGCCTCATAAGCCTTGATAAAAGCGCTGCCGCTCTTGTGGGCGACAAGCTGATTGAGCAGATCGTATTTATCCTTAAAATAAAGATAAAACGTGCCCTTTGCCACCCCCGCGCCCTTGACCACATCGTCAACTGCGGTGGAATTCACGCTCTTATCGAGGAAAAGCTCAAACGCCGACTCCAGCAATCGCTTCTTTTTATCGGTTTTGTTGTCATTCACACTGGGCATCACGCCGCACCTCGGTATCGAAATATGCTCAAATGACCATTGGTCATTTCCGCACAAGATAATACATCAAAAATGACCAACAGTCAATATTATGCCGCACGAATTAACAAATTGTTAAAAATCACTGAAAAAATAAAAAATGCTGCCGCAAAAAAGCGACAGCATCTGATGATTTTTATGCAAATTTGCTGAGATAGCCGAGAACCTTGAAGATCGGGGATGCGGCTCTGCCGAGGACCTTGGCGACCTCGCCGAAGAACATCTGGATCTTTGCGAAGGTCTGGTTGATGCCCACATCGGCAGCAAAGGTATCATCTGCAATAGCGGCGTCATTAACCGTGACGATCCTGCTAGTGAAGGTGCTCGTGTCCTTCTCATTTATAGTGATAAGGCGGCTGCCTCTGACGAGGTCATTGCCGTAGGAGTGGTAAGTTGCGCCGGGAGTGTTGATTATCCACACGCCGTCACGCTCGGTCTCATAGCTGTTGACATGATCGTGGCCGGAGAATATACCGAGCATGTTGCCCTGCTTGACCATTGCGTCAAACTGACCGCAGTTGTAGTAACCCGGGCAGGGATATTCAAAGAGCTGACCGGTGAAGTTCTCGGTCTTGGGCAGGAATGAATAGTGCTTGCCGTTAAAGTTCCTGCCGAGCTCGCCGAGGTCAAATATTGATTCATAGAAGAGGTTGTCATAGACGTCGCCGACAACGATATGCTGGAAAGCAAGTGACTTGACCTGCTCACCGGCGAGCTTGTCGAGAGCCGCGCTCTTCTCCTGATACCAAGCTATCTGATCCTCTCTGACGCAGTCGTAGCCGACCTTCTTGCCGTTCTCGTCTGCGGCATAGCTGCCGGAATCGAACATCCAGAGATTGAACTTGATCTTATTGGAATCCGAAGCAAGGATGGGGAGATTGTGTGTGCCGACGCCGTGAAGCGAAGGATCGGCATCGTATGCAAGGCAATAGCCCTTGCCGTACTTCTGATAGAGACCGAGGAGATGCTCCTTGACTTTGCCCTGACCAACGGGGTCAATATCTATGCCGTCAACATACTGATGGTCATGGTTGCCGAAAACAAAGGTGAAATAGGTCTTGTTCTCAACAAAGACAGAGACAAGCTGCTCAATTGAGCGCTCAATATTCACCGCAGGATCCTGATTTTCTTCGCCTTCGATTTTCTTGCCGACGCAATTGTCACCGCCGAGGATGACAATGTCGGGCTTGTAGGTCTTAAGCATATAATCAATATACTTAAGCATCTTCTCGCTGGTGGGATAGCCGTCCTGCGTATCCGTCAGGTGCATGATAGTGAATTCACCGTTCTCATTGAATCTGAGAACGCCGTTCGCGTCATCGGCATAAACGCCGACGGCAAATGCCGCACTCATTGCAATGCAAAGAGCGAGGACAAGTGAAAGAATGCGTTTTTTCATCGTTATTTCCTCCAAAAAATTTGTTAAGATGATATGATATTTTATACCTTTTAGCGATAAAAGTCAAGAAAAAACGGCAAAATTTTAAATTCGATAGTAATTCTCAAATTCCGCTTGACATTTAGGAATTAAGGGGTATAATAATGTAGTAAATTGATAGTAATTCTCAATTTTGAGGTGATTGAATTGAAAACCTATAATACTCACCAGCGAGCAAAGCTGATCGACTTTCTGCGTGAGAATCAGGATAAAGCATTCCGCATAGAGGAGATAACCGAGGCGATAGGCTCCGAGGATATCGGCAAAAGCACCGCTTACCGCCTGATGACGAAGCTCGTTGAGGACGGGATAGTTCACCGCTCCGTCAGAGGGAACGGTCGCAGCTTCGTATATCAATATATAAGCGACGGCAAATGTGACGGTCATCTGCACATGAAATGCACCGATTGCGGTAAAGTATATCACCTTGATAGCAACGTAAGCTCAATAATACAGCAGGATATCAGCAGCAGCACGGGGTTTGAGGTCGACAGCCATACACTCATCCTCGGCAAATGCGACAAATGCAGGAAATAACCCACGGAGGATACATTAATGTTTAAAAGAATAGCTGCGGGCATAGCGGCGGCTCTCCTGTTACTCTCGCTCGCTTCATGCGGCATTCAACCGATAAGCTCCGAGGGCTTGAGCATAGTCTGCACGGCATTCCCGCAATATGATTTCGCCAAAAACATTCTCGGCACTGACAAGGGGTTGACCTTGCTCCTTGACGGCAAGGAGGACTTCCACAGCTATGAGCCGAACGCCGCAGATATCGTAAAAATCGCCACGGCAGACCTCTTTATCTATATTGGCGAAGACTCCGAAAAATGGGTAAAAAAGACTCTTGCGGCGGCAGGCAACGACAAGTTGAACACCTTTACACTCACAGAAGCGGTGAATCTGCTCGAGGAGGAGACGGTCGAGGGTATGCAGGCGGAGGAGGAGCAACATCACGACAAAGATGAAACAGAGCAAGACGAGCATGTCTGGCTCTCGCTGCGTAACGCGGCGAAAATAACCGATAAGCTCTGTGAAGCGATATGCTCCGTTGACCCGCAAAACGCCGAGAAATACAGAGCGAACGCCAAAGAATACATCACCCGATTGAACGAGCTTGACAGCGAATACTCCGACGCCGTATCGAGCGCAAAGCGTGACACCCTGATATTCGCCGACCGCTTCCCGTTCCGCTATCTTGTTGAGGATTACGGGCTTGAATACTACGCCGCCTTCCCCGGCTGCTCCGCCGAATCCGAGGCGAGCTTCGAGACGATGGCGACATTGATAAACAAGACCAAAGAGACGGGCACGCCCTATGTCTTTATCATTGACGGCTCTGACGGCTCGATAGCCGAGGCGGTTTGCAAAGCAACAGGTGCGGGCACATTAACGCTTGATTCCTGCCAATCCGTCTCCGCCGACGACATCGCCGCAGGCGAAAGCTACCTCGGTGCAATGACCGATAATCTGACTAAACTGAAGGAGGCGCTTAACTGATGGCGCTTATAAAATGCACGGATCTGACTCTCGGCTACGAGGGCAAGCCCGTTGTCTCCGAGCTTAACTTTGAGCTGTATAAAGGTGACTACCTTTGCATAGTCGGCGAGAACGGCTCCGGCAAAAGCACGCTGATGAAAGCGCTGCTCGGGCACAAAAATATACTGAAAGGTAAGATAGAATTCGGCGACGGGCTGCAAAAAAGCGAAATAGGCTACCTGCCGCAGCAGACGGAGGTGCAGAAGGATTTCCCCGCCTCGGTGCGCGAGATAGTCCTATCGGGTTGCCTGAATTTATCGGGATTTCATCCGTTCTATACAAAAGCTCAACGCGAGCTTGCCGCCGCGAATATGGAGCGCATCGGCATAACCGATCTTGCCGGCAGGTGCTACAGGGAGCTTTCGGGCGGTCAGCAGCAGCGAGTGCTGCTCGCCCGCGCGCTTTGCGCTGCCAAGAAGCTGCTTGTGCTCGACGAACCCGTGGCCGGTCTTGACCCTGTTGTCACTCAAAGCCTTTACAAACTCATCAAAGAGGTCAACGACAGCGGCATGACCGTCGTGATGGTCTCACACGACCTCGGTGCGGCGCTGACATACGCCTCGCACATACTTCACATCAGCCACACTCCCCTTTTCTTCGGCACAAAGGACGAATATATTAGCAGCGATATCGGCAGACGCTTCACATCGGCTGGAGGTGACGCACAATGAATATCATAACCGCACTTCAGACCTACCTCAGCTATTCATTTGTGCGCTACGCGCTGATAGCAGGCGTGCTCATCTCGCTTTGCGCCGCCCTGCTCGGAGTCAGCCTCGTGCTCAAACGATATTCTATGATAGGCGACGGGCTCTCGCACGTTGCATTCGGCGCAATGTCGATAGCCGCAGTGCTCAGTCTCGCCCCCATGACCGTGGCAATGCCCGTGACCATAGTCGCCGCCGTGGCGCTGCTCGGCTTAAACTCCAATGGCAAGATCAAAGGCGACGCCGCAATAGCTATGATCTCCGTCGGCGCGCTGGCGCTCGGCTACCTGCTGCTGAATGTATTTCAGACCGCCTCCAACGTCAGCGGTGACGTCTGCTCCACCCTCTTCGGCTCGACCTCGATACTCACCCTCTCTGTGAGCGATGTTTGGCTCTGTGTGGGGCTGGCCATCCTTGTGATTCTGACCTTCGTTATATTCTATCACAAGATATTCGCCGTCACGTTCGATGAGGAATTCGCCCGCGCCACCGGCACAAACGTGAGAGCCTACAACATTCTCATCGCCGTAGTCACCGCCGTTGTGATAGTGCTCGCAATGAACCTCGTCGGTGCGCTGCTCATCTCGGCGCTCATCATTTTCCCCGCCCTCTCGGCGATGCGGGTATTCAAGAGCTTCCGAGCGGTCATGGCAAGCGCCGCAGTTATCTCGGTGCTCTGCTCCGTGCTCGGGATCCTCGCCTCCGTCATATACGGCACCCCCGTCGGCTCGACGATAGTTGCCGCCGACATTGTGGTATTCGCCGCATTCTCACTTGCGGGCAGACTTAGAAAAGCAAAATGATCATTCGACCTCCGCGGCTCTGCGGGGGTCATTTTAATGCCCGATATCCGTCAAAAAACACAGCATATTGCATTCATACGCCATTTTTCGTTTGCCGCTCGTGTATTTCTCTAAATCACTTGACCGAAATTGTCGCAAATGATATAATTATATTGTTTTGGCAATGCCTATACTTTCCCGAGCACGATTCATTAAGGAAATGAAGCTGTTCGGGCGGCAAGGGTACTCCCGCAGTGCCCGTTCAAAGCTATTTTGGTAACTGTATCAACCGATAATATTTACACGGAGGAATTATTAATGAGCAACAAACGTCCCGAAACCATGGAACGCATCACCACCCCCGAGCTCGCCAAGAAATTCATTGACGAGCAGGTCGAAGCAGTCAGAGCGCAGGTCGGCGACAAGAAAGTCCTTCTCGCGCTCTCCGGCGGCGTCGATTCATCGGTCGTCGCGGCTCTCCTTATCAAGGCAATCGGCAAGCAGCTTGTCTGCGTCCACGTCAACCACGGTCTGCTCCGCAAGGGCGAACCCGAGCAGGTCATCGAGGTGTTCCGCAATCAGATGGACGCAAACCTCATCTATGTTGACGCCGTTGACCGCTTCCTCGATAAGCTCGCGGGCGTTGCAGAGCCGGAGAAGAAGCGCAAGATAATCGGCGCGGAATTCATCAGAGTGTTTGAGGAAGAGGCAAGGAAGCTCGACGGTATCGAGTTCCTCGCTCAGGGCACAATTTATCCAGACATTCTTGAGTCCGGCCCGGTAAAGGCTCACCACAACGTCGGCGGACTTCCCGAGGATCTCAAATTCGAGCTTGTCGAGCCCGTCAAACTCCTCTTTAAGGACGAAGTCAGAGTTGTCGGCAAAGAGCTCGGCCTACCCGACGGCATGGTCTACCGCCAGCCGTTCCCCGGCCCCGGCCTCGGCGTCAGATGCCTCGGCGCTATCACCAGAGAGAGACTTGAGCTTGTCAGAGAATCCGACGCTATCCTGCGTGAGGAGTTCGCAAAGAACGGTCTTGAGGGCAAGGTCTGGCAGTATTTCACCGTCGTGCCCGATTTCAAGTCGGTCGGCGTTAAGAATGACGCCCGCACCTTCGCTTACCCCGTCATCATCCGCGCGGTCAATACCCGCGACGCAATGACCGCCACCGTCGAGAATGTTCCCTTCGAGCTTCTCGAGCATATCACAAACCGCATCACCACCGAGATCGACGGCGTGAACCGTGTCCTCTATGACCTCACTCCCAAGCCCTGCGCCACTATTGAGTGGGAATAATACTCAAATGATCGCAAATCCCCTGCTCGGTTCATATGAATTGGGCGGGGGGATTTTAATGTTTGTTATCAACTTTCGGCGGCTTTATGGACGAAGGATATTGCATTCAGGCTGCGGGGGTAGCCGATATACGGCAGGCATTGCGAGACAACACGCAGCAGGAATTCCTTATCGTTGCCGATATTCATGTTGCCCTTGGCGTGGGCGATGAGCTGCGGCTGTCGGACGGCACAATGATCTTCATCGACTGCACCGCCGTGGAGAACGAGGTTGCCGACAATATGTATCAGCGGTCAGAGCTTGATTGGCTGAGCTACAATGCGCCGCTTGAGTACGCTGATCTGATACTGAACGGCGATCCGGAGAAGTATCTTAAGGCCGTAACCGTGCATAAGCCTTTTGAGAATTGATCGCACTGCCGCCCGTGGGAGCAATCCTTCGGGCAGCTAGAAATTCGTAATTTTTGCTCACGTCTTTGTGAGAATATCTTGATTTTTCGTTTGAACTGTGCTATAATACTTTTGAATCATTAGTTCAGCTTATCAGAATGGAGCGACAAAATGCCAATTTCATATGATAAACTTTGGAAAATGCTTATAGATCGCAAGATGAATCGTACTGAGTTAAAAGATGCATCTGGTGTGAGTTTTAATATTATAGCTAAAATGGGTCGAAATGAATATGTTTCGATGGAAAGCTTGTGTAAAATATGTGCCACTTTGGGTTGTGACATAGGAGACATTGTGGAATTAGAAAAAACGGGGGTGCAAAAATGAATGGAAAGATACCTCATATTGTGCAGTATCAAGGTTCCAAGAGGATATTGGCACCACAGATTCTTCGGTTTATGCCGGACAGATTTAATCGGTTAATCGAGCCTTTTGCCGGAATGGCAGCAATTAGTGTCGCAACAGCATATGAGAATAGAACAAATAATTTTCATATAAATGATCTAAATGCTCCGTTAGTGCGGATGCTTCAATTTGCCATTGAACATCCACAGGAACTTATTGACGCTTATTCAAAAGTATGGGAAGATCAGTTTCTCTACGGAGATGATCATGTTCAACATTTTTATGTCGTGAGAGAGAGATTTAACAACGGCGAAGAAACCCCCGAAAACATGCTCTATCTACTTGCGCGCTGTGTTAAAGGGGCGGTAAGATATGGTAAGAACGGAAATTTTAATCAATCTCCCGATAAGCGCAGACATGGAACCAATCCAAAAACACTTGCACCTAATGTTTATTCGATTTCACGCCTTATGAACGGAAAGGCTACTTTTTCATCTCTTGATTACCATGATGTTTTAGAAATAGCTCAGCCGGGCGATTTGGTTTATATGGATCCTCCGTATCAAGGTGTTAGTAATGTACGAGACAATCGATACTTTGCTGGTGTTCCGTTTGATGAATTTGCTGAATCTATTAAAATACTTGAACGAAAAGGCGTTGATTATTTAATTAGCTATGATGGGGAATGTGGTGGAAAAGAGTACGGCGAAGAACTCCCTTCAAGTCTGCATTGCCGGAAATTTATGCTAAATGCTGGGCTTTCAAGCCAAGCACTGCTGTTGGGAAAAAAATCAACCACCTTTGAAGCATTATACATAAGTGAGGCACTATTGCCTGTTTTTAACAGCGCTCCTCAACAATTATCCTTATTGGAGGCAATGGCATGAGTGAATATTCAAAGGAATTTCTTGCATTACTGGAGTCGGTAACCGCTAAAAGACCGCGCACGGTCATTCAACATATTCTGAAAAACGGATATATTACATCTCAAGAGTTAAAGGATGTTTATGGATATAATCATCCACCCAGAGCCATTAGAGATGTGAGAGAATATGGTATCCCTCTTGTAACATATAGAGTTCAAGGTGCAGACGGAAGAAGTATTGCAGCGTATAAATTCGGTAATCCTGATGACGCTAAAAATGCACTCTCTAAAGCGTCTGGTCGAACTGTCCTCTCAAAGGCATTGAAGCAAGCGCTGATTGAGAAATACGGTGCGCAATGCTTTATCTATCTTGAAAAAATGGATGATGCTATTTTGCAAGTTGACCACAGAGTTCCCTACGAAATCGGGGGAGAACATGACGAAAAGGATATTGATTATTTCATGCTTCTTAGCCCTTCTGCAAACAGAGCTAAATCATGGACATGCGAGCATTGTACAAATTGGGAGAAAAAAGATAAGGATTTTTGCTTGCGTTGTTTTTGGGCACATCCCGAGGACTACGATCATGTTGCAGGACGAGTAGAGAAAGTTATATCCATCATATTCACTGGTGATGAAATAGAGGATTATAATCGATTGGTTAGTTTAGCTGGCGAAGAAACTGCACAAGCAACCATAAAGAAAATCCTGCATGAGCATTTGAAATAACCGCAAAGAACAATTTTAGAAAGCACGAGGTGAAACAATATGCGAAAAGCCCTATGTGTGGGGATCGATAGTTATCAGAATGCATCTGATTTGCATGGGTGTGTTAATGATGCAAATGCTGTTAAATCCGCTTTAGAACGGAACGGAGATGGAACGCTAAATTTTGATGTTAAACTTTTATGTGCCACGAGTGAAGCATCTTATATTTCACGAGGGCAACTAAAAGATGCTATTGAGAATTTGTTCCAGAGTGAAACAGAGATTTCTGTGTTTTACTATTCCGGGCATGGATCATTTGACACCTCTGGAGGTTATCTTTGCACAAGCGAGATAAACCGTGCCGATGATGGGTTGTCCTTAAATGATATTATGGGGATTGTAGCCCGGTCAAAAGCGCAAAATAAAATTGTAATTCTTGATAGTTGCTTTAGTGGTGCGATTGCTAATCCTACAGAAATGTCCAATTATTCGCTGCTAAAAGATGGAACAACAATTTTGGCTGCATGTGGAGAAAGTGAATATGCAACAGAGAAAAATGGTCAAGGTGTTTTTACTTCACTGCTGGTTGAAGCGTTATACGGTGGAGCAATGAACCTTCTTGGCGAAGTATCCCCCGGTAGCATTTACTCTTACATTGATCGCTCGCTTGGTGCTTGGGAACAACGCCCTGTTTTCAAAGCAAATATCAAAAGTTTTGTCTCTCTTAGAAAAAATATGCCGCCTATTCAAATAGCAGAGTTGAGGAGACTGACGGAAATTTTCCCAAATCCGTATGATGAACTTGCGTTAGATCCAACTTTTGAACATGATAAGCACGAGGCAGATACACAAGAAGTAAACAAGGTAAATGAAGAAGTTTTCTCCGTTCTGCAACGATATGTAAAACTTAACTTAGTTGTTCCTGTGGGAGAAGATCATATGTATTATGCGGCAATTAACCGCAAGTCCTGCAAATTAACAGCTCAAGGTCAACACTATTGGAGCCTGGTACACAAAAACACTATTTAGAAAGAGGTATGTTATGAGAATTAATGTTTTTATTCCGCACAGATGGAACAACGATGATTATTCTGAAATAAGTGCTTTGCTTGACAGAACAAAGTATGCGGTTAGAGATTATTCTGTTCCTGCAAGTTCGCCATTTGACAGCATAGATAAGAGGTTTAATGTAGACCCTCAAATACAGAAGCAAATTAAATATGCAAGCGTAGTTGTATGTTCAAATCGTCCAGCAAATAATTCTGGAATGTCGATAGAAGAAATAAAATTTGCAATCAACATTGGCAAGCCAGTGGTTGCTGTTAAGGTAACGGATAATACAAGCCGCTATATTGCTGAACTGGGGATTCCGGTTGTAGCTAAGCGTAAAGATTCGTTGGAGCTTTGGATTAGTCAAAATGTCTAACTTGTAACATGTACGAGTTATGTGTTATATTAGCTAAGTCCGAATAATAACCACACATACGCAACCATTTTCCCGAACTGCCCTGTGCAGTTTATCACCGCTGATAAGATTTTGATAAACATCCATCGTATAGCTATGATAATATGGAGAATCAAAATAATCAGAAAAACCAGAGCAAATAATCTCTAAACAAAATTAGTTAAGAGATAGGTTCCGGCAACGAGTGGGAATAATACTTTAATGATCACGATCCCCTGCTCGGTTCATATGAATCGGGCGGGGGATTTTAATGTTTGTTATCAACTTTCGGCGGCTTTATTGACGCAGGATATTGCATTCAAGCTGCGTGGGTAGCCGATATACGGCAGGCATTGCGAGACAACACGCAGCAGGAATGGGCTTACACCTCAACCGCCGTATATTCGGCATTGCCTATGCAAAACGACGGGGTTTGGTTTGAATAAGGCATACCGTCAACGATATGCATTATAACATTGATAACGCCGCCGTGGGTCACAAGCGCTGCGTCCTTGCCCGACCCGCGTACAGAGGTCACAAGGTCGCCCCATGCAGCAGAAATGCGGTCATAGAATTCGTGAGGGCTTTCGCCGCCCGGATAATGCTCGTCAAAATCGAGAGTGCGCCAATAAAGCCCGGGGTATTCCTTATCCGCCCGTTCGTTTGCCATGCCGGCGAGCACGCCGTTATTGACCTCTCGGAATTGCGGCAGGTATGCAACGGGCACGGAGAGCCTGTCGGAGATTATCCGCGCCGTCTGAGCCGCACGGAGCAGGTCGCTCGAAAAAATGCGGGCAATATCGGCATCAGGCTCTTTAGCAAGCCGTTCGGCCGCCGTAAGCGACTGCGCCCTGCCCTCCTCTGTAAGCGACGTTTTGCTCCAACCGCCGCGCACGGAGCCGTCCTCCGTCCCATGGCGTATAAGCCAGATTTTCATATGTCACCTCGTGGTATAAATGTGTTCCGCTGTTAGTATGAATTACTCAAATAAATTACCATAAATCCAACAGCTTGTCAAATGAAGCGCCCGAACCATCAGTACAGCGAAGTCACGCTTCATAAGGCGAAGCCTTGCTTCATTTCTCATGCACCGTAAGGTGCGCTTCATTGAAAAAAGCACTTCCGAAGAAGTGCTTTTTTCATGGTGGAGACAACGGGGCTCGACTCGCGCGCCTGCGGGCGCTTGGTCGCTCGCGGTCACAACAGTCCACCGGACTGTTGCTCTGTGCCGCTCGTCCTTCGAGCCCCTATGCAAAAGAAAAAACGGCCACCCTCTGACGAGGGCAGCCGTTTTTTGGTGGAGACAACGGGGCTCGAACCTGTGACCTCCTGCGTGTGAAGCAGGCGCTCTGACCAGCTGAGCTATGCCTCCGAATGACAAATAATAGTTTACCACATTTTTTGAATTTGTAAAGACCTAAATTTAAAAATTATCCGTGTTTTTATATATTCGGGCAAAAAAGACCCGCCGCGGCGGTCGGGCTGCGGCGGGTATGTCTCGTCAATCGACAAAATCCTTGAGCTTTTTGCTCCTGCTGGGGTGGCGGAGCTTTCTGAGTGCTTTCGCTTCTATCTGACGGATCCTCTCACGGGTGACATTGAATATTGCGCCGACCTCCTCGAGAGTGTGAGGATGGCCGCCCTCAAGGCCGAAGCGCAGACGGAGCACCTGAGCCTCTCTCGGGGTCAGGGTCTTGAGCACGTCGTTGAGCTGTTCTTTAAGAAGCATCATCGATGCGGCGTCCGCCGGTGCGGGGGCATCGTCGTCGGGGATGAAGTCACCGAGGTGGCTGTCCTCCTCCTCGCCGATGGGCGTTTCAAGCGAAACGGGCTCCTGAGCGACGCGGAGAATCTCCCTGACCTTCTCAACGGGCATATCAAGCCTCTGGGCTATCTCCTCGGCGGTGGGATCTCTGCCGTTCTCATGGAGCAGCTGGCTGTTGGTCTTTTTAACTTTATTGATGGTCTCAACCATATGCACGGGGATACGGATCGTCCTCGCCTGGTCGGCAATGGCTCTGGTTATCGCCTGTCTTATCCACCACGTGGCGTAGGTCGAGAATTTGAAGCCCTTGGTGTAATCGAATTTATCGACCGCCTTGATCAGGCCGAGGTTGCCCTCCTGAATGAGGTCAAGGAAGTGCATTCCCCTGCCCACATACCTCTTGGCGATGCTGACGACAAGGCGCAGGTTGGCCTCCGCAAGGCGCTGCTTTGCTTTCTTATCGTCATCGGCTATTCTGATGGCAAGCTCGATCTCCTCCTCGGGGGTGAGCAGCGGCACCCTGCCTATCTCCTTGAGATAGACCTTAACGGGGTCGTCCACATTCGCTCCCTTATCGTCGCCCGCACCGATATCGAGCGACTTCGGGATATCCACGTCAAAATTCTCGATAGCGTCGCTTGAGATATCGTCCACAACTTCAATGTTATTTGCCTCGAGTGTTTCATAGAGCTTATCAAGCTCCTCAACGTCGAGATTCATCTCGATCATGGCGGCGTCGATATCCTGAGTGGTCAGCTTACCTGTGGCTTTACCTTTCTCCACAAGCGCCTTGAACGGCGTTTTCTTCTCTGTTCCTTCCATTAAAACTCACATCCTATGTATAATTATTTTTTATTAAACAGCTTCAAATATTCCTCCGCGCTGAGGGAGGAAACATCGGTAGGCTTGCTCTCAGCCGCATTTTGCAGCACGGATATGCAATCCTCGCACTCTCTGAGCGTATTATTCAGCTCCGCAGAGCTCATATATATCCTCGTAACGCTGCCCATCTCCTCCGGGGTAAATTCCCTTGCGAAAAGGCTTAGCTCGGGGATAAAGCCCTTGTCAAGCTTGTCCGCAAGGCAGCGCATTATCCGCTTGTTGAAGTCGGTCACGAAATCATCGGCGGAGAATTTATCTTTGAGCTTCGGATAAAAATCGGGGTTGCGCATAAGCGAAGCTATCAGCGTTTCCTCCGCTTTGGCGGCCCGTATATTGGCGGCTCGCTGCGGATTATTTTTATCGGCGAAGCTACGCTCTATCAGCGCCTCGCTCTCCTTGAGCCTTTTTGACTCATCGCTGCGCCGCTGCCTTGTCTTGACAGAGCGGATCTGAGCGTTGATGCTTTCCGCCGACACGCCAAGCTCATTTGACAACCTGGTGGCGTAGATATCGCACTCGATAGCGCTGCACTCGGCGAGTATTTGGGCTGCGGCGGTCAAAAATCGCAATTTGCCGTCGTCGGTATTGAGATTGTATTTGTTCCGCTCCTGAAGCAGGCGGTATTCCGTCTTGTTGGCGGCCATGCCGAGCAGCTCGGCGAAGCGCTCCTTGCCGTGGGTGCGGATTATCTCGTCGGCGTCCTTGCCGCCGCTCATGGTGACGACGCGGAGTTTCAGCCCCGTCTTGCCAAGCACCGCAAGCGCGCGCTGCGTAGCCTCCCTGCCCGCGCCGTCGTTGTCGTAGCAGATGATTATTTCCTCTGCGTAGCGGGAGAGCAGATTCGCCTGCTCGCTTGTGAAAGCCGTGCCGAGGCAGGCTATTGCATTGGTAAAGCCCGCCTGATGCAGGGCTATGACATCCATATATCCCTCGACGAGCAGCAGCTTGTTTTCGTTGGCATTCTTGGCGAAATTCAAGGCGAAAACGCCGTTGCTCTTTTTATATACGGGGGTATCTGAGGTGTTGATATACTTGGGCTTCGAGTCATCCATGACTCTGCCGCCGAAGGCTATCACGTTGCCCCTAAGGTCGATTATCGGGAACATCACGCGATTGCGGAAATTATCGTAATAATTCGCCTTGCCGTTCTTATCCGAGCGCCTGACGAGGTTAGCGAGCACCATTTCCTCATAGGTGAAGCCCTTGGAGCGAAGGTGCTCCGTCAGGGCGTGCCAGCTGTTGGGCGCATAGCCGAGGCCGAAGTGCCTGATCGTGGCGGTAGTGAGCGCACGGCGCAGAAAATAGTCGAGCGCAGGGCGGTTTTTCTCATCCATAAGGCAGGTGTTGAAAAATCTCGCTGCCTCTCGGTTCGCCGCAAGCAGACGCATTCGCCGCTTGGCAATCGTATCGTCGTAGCCGTCCTCGGGCATGGACATCCCCGCCATCTGAGCGACGGTCTTGACCGCCTCAACATAGTCGAGGTTATCTATCCTGCGGATGAAGCTGATGACGTCGCCGCCCGCGCCGCAGCCGAAGCAATAGAATGAATTTGTATCGGGATACACCGTGAACGACGGTGTCTTTTCGTTATGGAACGGACACAGACCCACAAGGGTCTTGCCCCGCCGTCGCAGAGTTATGTGGGAGGATATCACTTCCTCGATATCGACCCGCTCTTGCAGCTCCTGGATAAATCGCTCGCTGATAGCCATAAGCCCACCTCGCTTCCCTAACGGCTCAGCGTTTTATTTCACTTTCGTTTGTTTTTGATTATCAATATCACCATTATCATGACCGCCGCAAGACCCGCACAAAGGGGCAGGAGCTTCGCCGCATATCCGTCGGAGGCGTTCTTTGCCTCTGCGGAGGTAACGGGTGCCGTGCTCGCATGGGTAGTGGACACCGCAGAGGTCGACGGCACGGAGATGAATTCCGTCGTCGTCTCTGATAAAGCCGTAGCAGCGGTGGTCGCCATCGCGGAGGTCGATAACGCCGTTGTCATGGTCGCGGTCGCCTTGACGGTGGTTTGCTTCACGGTCGTCGGTTTTGCCGTTGTCGCCTTTGCCGTAGTCGGCGCGGCGGTGGTCGTCGGCTTCTCGGTCACTGCCTGAGAAACGCCTCTCGGCACGGGGTCGGCATTGCCGCCGAGACCGACGGGAGTATATAAATAGTATGAATCCGATGGGTATTTCAGCCGCCTGCCGACGCCCGCCTTGCCCTCCCAGACCACATTCTGCTCAAACAGAGTGAGCTTGCCGTCGGAGTAATCCTTGACTATCGCCCAGTGATCGCTTGAGGAGCCTCGCATGGCCGCCGTGCAATAGACCACGTCGCCTTTCTTAGGCTCGGAGGTCGGCTCAAAAGCATAGCCCTCGGTGAGCATGACAAGCCCTGTATTCGCATAGGCGAGCACCTCAAGTCCGAATGCTTCACGGTAAAATCGCATTATCAACTCGTTGCACTGGTAATAGCTGTCATTTTCGTTATACAGGGCGTCAACGCCGCAAAAGGTATCCGCAACGAAGCCCTTTCCTTTTATTTCTTTATATGTACCGCCGCTGACATCGTCATACCAATTTGCAAACGAGCTGACAGATATTGCCGCCGCAAGAAGCAGCGCCGCGGCAACGACGGAGATATATTTAATTCTCTTTTTCATATCAGAATGCGTCTCCGAGCTTACTCCACGCCTTAGGCACAAACAATTCTGTAAAAACCTTAACGGCGTATCTGTCGGTCATGCCGGCAATGAAGTCGCACGCCGCGGTCGGCACTCCGTCACGCTTCGCAATGGCTACGAACTGCTCAGGCATCTGCTCGGGATTCTCTGAGTAATAGAAGTAAAGGCGCTGTATCATCTCTATTGCCTTCTTTTCCTCGCCCTTGCAGGCGGGGTTGGTGTAGACCTTGGCAAACATAAATTCATGCAGCTCGTCAAAGACCTCGGCAACGCCCTTCTCAAGGACGATATCGTCTCCGCTGTGCTCGATGCAGCTGATAACAAGGGTGTTTATCCTTGCGCTCTTTGAATGCCCCAGCTCGTTGCGAATGGCAAGCGGGATATCCTCCTCGCACATTATGCCGGCGATTGTAGCGTCGTCAATATCGTGATTTATGTAGGCGATCCTGTCGGCAAGGCGGACGACACGTCCCTCAAGGGTCGCCGCCTGCTCGCCGCTTGTGTGGCGCTCTATGCCGTTGCGGACCTCAAAGGTGAGATTCAGCCCCCTGCCCTCTTTTTCGATCTTATCCACCACACGCAGGCTCTGTTGATAATGCCTGAAACCGTTGGGGCAGACAGCATTCAACGCACGCTCGCCCGCATGGCCGAACGGGGTATGACCGAGATCATGGCCGAGCGCGATAGCCTCGGTCAGGTCGCCGTTGAGCAGCAGAGCGCCCGAAATAGTCCTTGCGATCTGAGCCACTTCAAGAGTATGAGTCAGTCTTGTGCGGTAGTAATCGCCCTCGGGTGAAAGGAAAACCTGAGTTTTATGTTTCAGCCGTCTGAAAGAGCTGCAATGGATGATCCTATCCCTGTCGCGCTGGAAAACTGTGCGGATAGGGCACTCCTCCTCGGGGCGAAGCCGACCCTTGCTCTCGGCGGCGAACGCCGCCCTCGGCGAGAGGATCTCTTTCTCCCTCTTAAGGGCGTTTTCTCTGATGGTATCCATTTAATCACCCCTTCAATTAATAAATACAAGCCGATTCGGTCGAATCCTTTGCGGAAATTATGAACAAATTGTAAATAATACACCGCCGTGCCCGTTTTCGGCACAGCGGCGGTGAAAAAAGCGTTCTTTGGTTTTGTTGATTTTTAGCTGTCTCGTGCGGAAGACGGAATTGTATAATTACTACCTCAGTCCTACGGGCAGTTTCCTCAGGAGGGAGCCCGAAAGGCAAGCAACAGTTTAATACTGCGACAGTGGGCAACTTTAGGCGGGCGAACACAGTTCGC